>Ga0169931_10013193_pt1 | contig 11318 bp, 9 predicted proteins | sample Kivu_15m_20L_FD_129675 | JGI IMG/M metagenome (GOLD analysis project Ga0169931, IMG submission 129675) | Freshwater microbial communities from Lake Kivu, Western Province, Rwanda to study Microbial Dark Matter (Phase II) - Kivu_15m_20L... | ecosystem: Environmental > Aquatic > Freshwater > Lake ... | reverse complement strand
GTAATTGGAGAACAGGAAGAGGTTGCCTGCAGGGTCGCAGACCTGGGCAGGCAGGATGGCCGCTTTTGCGATGATGAAAGACAACACGAGGCAACGCGCTGCCATGGCGCGCAAGCGCAACACACGTAAGATCGGCCAGCGTCGAAAGCAGGTCAACTGGTCATGGTTTTGGTCTGGGTGGTTGCACACGGACGTCCGATGAAGGTGAAGGACGCGGTTGACGGACCGGGCGTTGCCCCGTGTCGCGCGATTTCGACTGGAACACCTTGGGGGTCAATGTAGTTTACCAATACTCCATTAACGTTCCTGATGTTGGCCTGTTCGTTGGCGCTGCAGAAGAGAATGTTAGGATAACTGTGTCAGTTGGGGGCGAAGCGGCAGCTCCCGCACCAACAAGGCCTTTTCGGATGCCGCAGCGAGGAGGCGACGGCAAGGAGCCACCGGAGCGCGTGCAGCCGATGGCCGGTGGTGTGGGACTACAGCGGAGCACCCGACCCCGCCTCCGCTGAAGCTCCGGCGGGCGGGCCCGCAAGTGATAAGCTCAAGAGGCGGGGGCACGCCCCCCTCATCCATCAGATAGGTGCATGTCGACCCAGTGGGTCGACGTTACAGGAGCGTTGACCGATGCTTGGCGCGATGCCCCGCAGCCTTGTGCCTCAATTGAGGTTGAGATACGCCCCCAACCCATGCACCCCTCCCTCCCGTCCGTACCCGCTCTCCTTCATACCCGCCGAAGGGTGAGGAGGGATCGAACTTGTTGCAGGTGGTGGCCCAGATGACGCCCGCGCGCAATTTGCTCGTGAGGTTGAAGATCCCCGATGGATCGGGACGAAGACGCTTGCTGCCCCTGTCCGTCCATACGCCGGTCCGCCGCATGGCGGATAGGGCGTGTTGTTGGCCTTCTGGATCACCTCGTCCACGGTGCGGAAGGTCTGCACGGCGAGCACGGGGCCGAAGATCTCCTTCTCGCGCCTCACGGCACCCATGCCAGCGCCCGCAGCAGCCCATAGCATCCGCTTGCAAGCAACAACGCGCCGATGCTCCTGAAGAGCGTGCGCAGACCCTTCGGCGAGAGCTTCTCCTGCGCCTTCGCGCCCATGCGCACCAGGATCATGAGCAGGACGATGGCGCCTGCGAATGCGCCCAGTGCGAAGCCCAGCAGGTGAGGCCACGCGTCGCTCGTCATACCGAAGGACACGAGCATCAGCTTGATGCCGCACCAGAACAACAGGAGCTGCGGGTTCGCCATGCCGAGCAGGATACCGCGACGCAAGTCGCCAGTGAGCTTGTCCTCGCCCGGCGCGGCGGGCTTGGGCCGGTACACGAAGACGAAGTAGAGGCCGAGCCCGAGGAGAATGGATGCGATGATGAAGGTGATGCCCGTGACGCCGATCTCGAGCGCATCCACCAGCCAGCCCGCGCCCAGGAAGGCCACGCCCGCGTAGATGAACTCCGGGATGGAGCCGCCAATGGCCATGCGCCTTCCAGCGTGGCGCCCCCACTTCACGGTATGCGCCAGAACGGCGGTGTTCACCACACCGGCCTGCAATGAGCCGATGAAACTGGCTATTGCGGCCGCGACGAAGAAGAGCAGCGTATCCACCTTTGCGCAAAGTAGCCGCTTCGGTTCAATGAGCCTCCTTCGCTTCCACTGGGACTTCTTCGGACCCGACGCTTTGCAAACCGCGGAGCACTTCCTTCATCACGTAGATGAGTTCTGCGCGCGCAATTCGATCAGCGGGCATCGGCGTTGGACCACCGCCCTGCCCGTGCGCGTAACGGCAACGCTCGAATGCGACGAGGCGCACATGAAAGTGATCCGCGATGCGCTGAAGCCCAAGCGTGCCGATCGCGTGCTGGAGTGATTCCTAGGCCGCGAGGATGAAGTCCGCGCCCTCCGCCAAGCCGCGCGAAGCAAGGAACTCTGCGATCCGATCCCCGGCGCCTCGCTGGCTGATGAATGACACGACGAAGGCTGCTCCGGCCGGCGGCAACTCCTCGTGCGGGATGAAGTTGTAGCCCGGCACCTCGCGCGGCTTCACATCGGTGAACGCGCTCACCACGATGCCTTCGGCTTCCAGTTTCTCGGCGCGATCACGGCAAAGGCCGCTGGTGCCTGCGATGATCACAGGTCGGCCATTCAGGGTGCGCATCATCCATCGCGCCAGCCATTTCGCCTTCGTGTCGAAGAACGCATCCGCGCTGTAGTTGGGGTGCGTGCGGCTGAGGCGCTGCGCGTGGTCGTTCCAGGTGAGCAGCTCCTCGGGCAGCTTCGCGAAGCGCACACCGGCATCCATCCAGCGCAGCCATAGCTCATGATCCTCCGGTAGCGGACCGGCATCGTAACCGCCATGTGCTTGCACCAGTTCGCGATGGAACATCACCGTGGGGTGCGCGAGCGGGGCATCCACGAAACGCTTCATGTAATGCTCTTGCGGGGACAGGATCCCGTTCTGCCAATCCACGAAGGCCTGCATGCCACGGCTCTCGGGCATGGTGCTCACGAAGGCCGTGCGCGTGCCCAGCACGCCGATCTCAGGATGTGCGTCGAGGTAAGCCACCTGTTTCGCCAAGCGCTCGGGATGGCTCACATCATCGGCATCCATGCGGGCGATGACCGTGCCTGTGATGTGCGCGAGCCCGAGGTTCAATGCGTGAGCGATGCCGACGCGGGGCTCTTGCAACGGCTTGATGCGCGGGTCACGATCGGCCCAGCGCTGCGCGATCACAGCACTTTCATCCGTGCTTGCATTGTTGATGAGCAGTAGCTCCCAATCGGAGAAGGTCTGCTGGACGATGCTGGCGATGGCTCGGTCCAGATCCGCACCGGCATTGTGACAAGGCAGCAGAATGGAAACGCGAGGCATGATGCGGTCAATTAGCCGCAGCCAGACCTTTCAGCACCACTTCCGCCTTCTTCGCGCCCACGGTGGCGATCACATCCTCCTCCATCGCCTCCTTGATGCCCTTGATGCTGCCGAAGCGCGTGAGGAGCTTCTGCGCGGTGCCGGGGCCGATGCCGGGAATCTCTTCCAGGCCGGTCTTGATGATCCGTTTGCTGCGCTTGCCACGGTGGTGCGTGATGCCGAAGCGGTGCGCCTCGTTGCGCATGTGCTGGATCACCTTCAGCGAGGAGCTGCGCTTGTCGATGTGCAGCGGCACGGAGTCGTCGGGGAAGTAGAGCTCCTCGAGCTTCTTGGCGATCCCCACCACCGCGATCTTGCCGCGCAGGCCGAGGCGGTCGAACACATTGGTGGCGGCGTGCAACTGCCCTTTGCCGCCGTCGATCACCACCAGCTGCGGCAGCGGCTCGCCCTCGGCGATCAAGCGCGTGTAGCGGCGCTCCACGGCCTCCTCCATGCTGGCGAAATCATCGGGACCTTCCACTGTGCGGATGTTGAAGTGGCGGTAGTCCTTCTTGCTGGGTTTGGCATCCTTGAACACCACGCACGCGCTCACGGGATCGGTGCCCTGCGTGTTGCTGTTGTCGAAGCACTCGATGTGGCGCGGCAGTTCCTTAAGACGGAGGTCCTGCTTGAGCTGCTCGAGGATGCGGTTGGTGGCGGCTTCGGGATCAACGAGCTTCTCCTGCTTGCGCTTGTCGAGGAGGAAGTACCTGGCGTTGCGCTCGCTCAGTTCCAGCAGCGCCTTCTTGTCGCCACGCTGTGGAATGGTGAAGGCGAGGCCGGGCACCTCGATGCCCGGATCAAGCGGCACGATGGCCTCCGGCGCGGTGCTCTTGAAGCGCTCGCGGAGTTCTGCAATGGCGATCTGCAGCAGCTCGGCCTCGGTCTCTTCGAGCTTCGGCTTGAGCTCAACGGTGATGCCATGCACCACGGCGCCGTCGATCACGCGCAGGTAGTTCACGCAGGCGCCGCCGGCATCGATGGCCAGGGCGAACACGTCCACATCGCCGATGTCGGCATGCACGATGGTGTTGCGCGCCTGGTAGCGCTCCAGCTGTTCGATGCGCGTGCGAAGCACCTCGGCCTTCTCGAATTCGAGCGCATCCGCATGCGTGTGCATCTGCTCCTTCAGCAGCTTGGCCACGCCGCGCGTGCGGCCGCGCACGATCTGGCGGATCTGCTTGATGTTGCTGTCGTACTCCTCCTGCGACTGCAGCCCCTCGCACGGCGCCTTGCAGTTGCCCAGGTGGTACTCCAGGCAGCGCTTGTACTTCTTGCGCTCGATGTTGCGCTCGCTGAGGTCGTAGTTGCAGGTGCGCAGCTTGTACATGGTGTTCACCAGCTCCACCACGGTCTTCATCACGCGCGCACTGGCGTAGGGCCCGTAGTACTCGCTGCCATCATCCTCGGGATTGCGCATGCCCTCAACCCGCGGGAAGCGCTCGTTGCGGATGCGGATCCACGGGTAGCTCTTGTCGTCCTTCAGCGCAACGTTGTAGCGTGGCTGGTGCTGCTTGATCAACGAGTTCTCCAGCAGCAAGGCATCGAACTCCGTGGCCACCACGATGATGTTCACATCGACGATATTGGCCACGAGCTTGGCCGTCTTGCCGGTCTCGAACTTCTGCTTGTTGAAGTAGCTGCTGACCCGGTGCCGCAGGTCCTTGGCCTTGCCGATGTAGATGATGCGCCCGCTGAAGTCGAGGAACTGGTAGACCCCCGGCTGGTGGGGCAGGAGGCGCACTTTCTCGCGGACGTCGAGCTCGGGCATCGGGCCGAAGATCGCCCCGGGCGGGGATGGTTGAATGGTGATCGACGCTTCGGTCTTGTTGGCGGCCTCTATGCCTGCCTTCTACCTTGGCCCGCATCACTCACCCCTCCCATGCAATTCACCGCAGCCCAGATCGCCCAGCTCCTCGAAGGCACCGTTGAAGGAGACCCCAACGCCACCGTGAGCAAGCTCTCGAAGATCGAGGAGGGCGGTGCGGGATCGCTCTCCTTCCTGGCGAATCCGGCGTACACGCAATACGTCTATGATACCACAGCGAGCGTGGTCATCATCGGGAAAGCATTCGAACTCAGCGGTCCGGTGAAGACCACATTGGTGCGCGTGGCCGATGCGCAGGGCGCCTTCGCCAAGGTGCTGGAGATGTACAACACCATCAAGCTCGACAAGAAGGGCGTATCGCCGCAGGCTGTGATCAGCAACGGCGCCACGCACGGCGAGAATTGCTACATCGGCGCGCTGGCCTTCATCGGCGAGAACGCGCGTATCGGCAGCAACGTGAGGATCTACCCGCACGCCTACATCGGCGACAACGTGGTGATCGGCGACAACACCACGGTCTTCGCGAACGTGACCATCTACTCCGATTGCATGGTGGGGGCGAGGTGCATCATCCACAGCGGCACGGTGATCGGCAGCGATGGCTTCCGCTTCGCCACGGGTCCGGATGGCGGAGCCAAGATCCCGCAGATCGGCAACGTGGTGATCGAGGACGATGTGGAGATCGGCGCCAACTGCGCCATCGACCGCGCCACGCTCGGCTCCACGATCCTGCGCAAAGGAGTCAAGTTCGACAACCTCATCCACATCGCGCACAACGTGGAGGTGGGGGAGAACACGTACTACGCGGCGGGCGGCGTGGTGGCGGGAAGCACCAGGATCGGCAAGAACTGCATGTTCAGCGGACAGGTGGGCATCATCGGCCACTTGAAGATCGCCGACGGCACCATCATCGCGGCGCAGAGCGGCATCAGCAAGGACACGAAAGCTGGCGAGGCGTACATGGGGTCGCCGGCGTGGGAAGCAAGCAAGTACCGCAAGAGCTACATCCACTTCAGGAATCTGGATAAACTGGTGGCGCGTCTGGAGAAGCTGGAGAAGGGGCGCGAATAGGGCCTATCCCCCCGCTCAGCTGCGGGCACGCAACGATCAGACCTTCCTAGTGGGCAAAGCGGTCCGAAGCACCATAGCACCGAGCAGCCCGGTTGAGTGAGGGGCTTACCATTGCAGACCGAGAAAGGCATGAGCGCCCTCCGAAAACTCGCCGGCCAGACAGCCATCTACGGGCTGAGCAGCATCGTTGCGCGTTTCCTCAACTTCCTGCTCACGCCGCTGTACACGAGCAAGGCGGTCTTCGCGCCGGATGATTTCGGCGTGATCACCTACTTCCTCGGCTGGGCGGCCTTTCTAAACATCGTCCTCGGCTTCGGCATGGAGACGACCTTCTTCCGCTATGCCACCAAACAGGGCATCGACCAGAAGCGCGCCTACGGCACCGCCTTCCACATCGTCGCATTCATCTCGCTGGCGTTCACGGCGGTGGTGGCGTTGCTCGCATCGCCCATTGCCAGCGCAGCCGGCTACGAGGCGTTCACGAGTACCGTGCTGATGCTCGGCATCACGCTCGGCCTCGATGCCATCACGGCCATTCCTATGGCGCGCCTGCGGCAGGAGAACCGCGCCTGGCGCTTCGTGTTCATCAACATGATGAACGTGGGCGTGAACATCCTCATCAGCCTCTTCTTCCTGGCCTATTGCATGCCCAAGTACAACGCGGGCGAGAGCAACGCGTTGATCGAAGCCGTGTACGACCCGGCGTTCGGCGTGGGCTACGTCTTCCTTGCCTACCTCGTGGCGAGCATCGTGAAGGCGCTCCTGCTCCTTCCGCAATGGCCATCAATCTCCTTGCGCGATCCCGCGCTCGTGAAACCGATGCTTGTCTTCGCCGCCCCGCTGGTGCTCGCGGGCCTCGCGGGCATGGTGAACGAGATGGGCAGCCGCGTGCTGCTGAAGTACCTGCTGCCTGCCGACACCGCGGACCATGATCTCGGTGTCTTCGGCGCGTGCTACAAGCTGGCGGTGCTCATCACGCTCTTCATCCAGGCCTTCCGCTTCGCGGCGGAGCCCTTCTTCTTCAGCCGCGCGCACGACCCCAAGAGCAAGGAGACGTTCGCGCGCATCAACAACCTCTTCGTGGCCTTCTGCATGAGCGCCTTCCTGGTCGTCATGCTCTTCCTCGATGTCTTCAAGTGGTTCATTCCGAACCCGGCGTACTGGGAGGGGCTGCGCATCGTGCCCATCATCATGCTCGCCAACGTCTTCCTCGGCATCTACTACAACCAGAGCGTGTGGTACAAGGTCACAGACCGCACGCGTGTGGCGGGCACATTGGCATTAGTCGGTGCAGGGATCACGCTCGTGGGCAACTTCGCGCTGGTGCCCTGGCTGGGCTACATGGGCAGCGCGTGGGCCACGCTCATCTGCTACGCCACGATGACCGCCCTCAGCTATGCCTGGGGGCAGAAGCACTGGCCTGTGCCGTACAACGTGACGCGCGTGCTGGGATACATGGCGGGGGCTGTGGTGATCTGGTGGGGGTGTGAGCAGGCGGAGTTGTCCGGTCCATTGAACCACGTCATTCGCGCAACGGCGCTGTTGGCATTTCTAGGCTTGGTGTGGAGGGTCGAGCAGCCCACTCTGCGACCTTTGAAGCCATGAGCACGATGATCGCCGAAGCGCACGAAGTGCGCATCGTCAACAAAGGCAAGCACGCCCTTCCATCCTACGCCACCGCCCACAGCGCCGGCATGGACCTCCGCGCCAACCTCGACGCGCCCGTTCTGCTTCAACCCGGCCAGCGCGCCCTCATCCCCACCGGCCTTTTCCTGGAACTCCCCGAAGGCACCGAGGCCCAGGTGCGCCCCCGAAGCGGCCTGGCTTTCAAGCATGGGGTAACCGTCCTCAACGCGCCGGGCACCATCGACGCCGACTACCGGGGCGAGGTGGGCGTGCTGCTCATCAACCACGGCCAGGAGCCTTTCGAGGTGAAGGACGGCGAGCGGGTGGCCCAGCTCGTGATCGCCCGTTACCTCAGGGCCGAATGGCAGGAAGTTGCTGACTTGTCCTCGTCGGAACGCGGGGCTGGCGGCTTCGGCCACACTGGAACTAATTGAAGACCTTCGCGACCGAACCACCGCAAAGGCGCAGAGTCGCCGAGACCGCCGGGAGAGCCCAGGCTCCGCGCTCCTCAGCGTCTCCGCGCCTCTGCGGTGAGTATCCACTTTGAAATGAAGATCATCGTCCCGATGGCGGGCATGGGCAAACGGATGCGTCCGCACACCCACACCACCGCCAAGCCTTTGCTGCCCATTGCGGGCAAGCCCATCGTGCAACGCCTGGTGGAGGATCTGGCCGCGGTGGCCGGTGAGCCCGTGGAGGAAGTCGCCTTCGTGGTGCATCCTTCCTTCGGCGTGAAGGTGGAGGAGGAGCTTGTGGCCATCGCGAAAGCGGTTGGCGCCAAGGGCAGCATCCATTACCAGGAGATCGCGCTCGGCACGGCGCACGCCATCCTCTGCGCGGAGAAGGCGCTGAGCGGCCGCATCATCGTGGCCTTCGCCGACACGCTCTTCCGCGCGCAGCTGAAGCTCGACAAGGATTGCGACGGCGTGATCTGGGTGAACAAGGTGGACGACCCGCGCCAGTTCGGCGTGGTGAAGCTCGACGGCGATGGCGTGATCACCGAGTTCGTGGAAAAGCCGCAGCAGTTCGTGAGCGACCTGGCCATCATCGGCATCTACTACTTCGCCGATGGCGAGCACCTGCGCAAGGAGATGCAATGGCTCATCGACAACGATGTGAAGGACAAGGGCGAGTACCAGCTCACCAACGCCATGGAGAACATGAAGCGCAAGGGCGCGCGCTTCAAGGCAGGCAGCGTGGACGTGTGGATGGACTGCGGCAACAAGAACGCGATGGTGGACACGAACACGAAAGTGCTCGGCTACCTCAAGGGCGGCAAGGGCCTGTTGAGCGCCAGCCTGAAGAGCGAGAACAGCGTGGTGATCGCTCCATGCTTCATCGGCGATGATGTGGAGCTGTTGAACAGCGTGGTAGGACCGAACGTTTCCCTGGGCCGGGGTGTACGGGTGGTGAGCAGCGTGGTGAGCGATTCGATCATCGGGGCGAAGAGCGAGGTGCTGGGCGCGGCCGTGCGCAACAGCATGGTGGGCGAGCGCGCCGTGGTGCGTGGCACGCCCTTCGAGCTGAGCATCGGCGACGATAGCACCATTGGCTGACCCAAGCCCCATGAGAAGCGCCCTCCTCCTCCTTCTGATTCCCGCGCTGATCGCCTGCGGCGGCGCGAAGCCCGTGGCGCAGCAAGAGCCCGGTCCTGATGGCGGAGCCAGCGCGGCCGGCGGCGACCAGCGCGCCGAGGTGATGCGCCTTTTCATGGAGGCCACGCAGGCCAGATTGCAAGGCCAATTGCCCAAGGCCGTCGCGCTGTACCAACGGTGCCTCAAGGCCGATCCGAAGAACGCCGCCTCGATGTTCGAGCTATCCAAGCTCCATCACCAAGGGCAGGACTACGTGCAGGCGGTGGAGTACGCCAAGCAGGCCGTGGCCGCGGACAAGTCGAACATCTGGTACCGCTTCCTGCTGGCCGACCTCTACCGGCAGGGCGATCGGCCGCTCGACGCGGTGGGCGTGTACAAGGGCATCCTGGAGCAATGGCCAGAGCGCTTCGAGGTGCATCTCGATCTGGCCTCCGCGCACGCCTTCGCCGGCAAGGGCGACGATGCCGCGCGCGCCTATGCCGAAGCCGAGAAGCGCTTCGGCCTGGGCGAAGAGTTGGTGCACCACGCCTTCGGCACCTACATGGCCTCGGGCCAGTACGCGGAAGTAGAGAAACTCTTGGCGCGGGCCATCGCCGCCGACCCCGAGCAGGCCGAGTACATGGGCATGCTGGCCGAGGTCTACGATGAGCAGGGGAAGCACGACCTGGCCTTGCAGCAGTACCAGAAAGCACTGGCGCTGGATCCTGGCAACAGCATGCTCCGGATCTCGCTCGCTGAGCATTACTACACTACTGGCCGCATGGACGATGCCTACCGCGAACTCGGTGAGGCCTTCGCGGACCCCGAGGTGGACATCGACGCCAAGATGCAGGTGCTCATCGGCTTCTTCGAGATGACGGAGAGCGAGGGCGAGAAGCCGGAGGACAGGCCCGACCTGGTGCGCCGCAGCTATGCGCTGATCGAGACCATGGAGAAGGCGCACCCCGAGAGCGGCAAGCCGCACACGATACACGGGGACTTCCTGTTGCGCGATGGCGACATGGACGGGGCCCGCAGGGAGTTCCGCAAGGCCTTGGAGCTGGAGAAGGACCGCTATCCCATCCACGCGCAAGTGCTCCAGCTCGACCTGCAGCTCGGCGATCATGAATCGCTCGTGAAGGAAGCCGCCGTTGCCATCGAGCTCTTCCCCACTTCGCCCGAGCCCTACCTCTACAAAGGCATCGCCCATTCGCAACTGGGGCAGGATGAGGCGGCCATCGAAGCGCTTGTCACCGGCCGCGATCTGGTGGTGGACAATCCGCCGCTCACTGCGCAGTTCTGGAGCAGTTTGGGCGAGGCGTACAACCGCTCGAAGCAGTACGCCAAATGCGACCAGGCCTACGAGCGCGCCCTCGACCTCGTGCCAGACGACCCCACCACCTTGAACAACTGGGCCTACTACCTCAGCGTGCGCGGCGAGCAGCTGGAAAAGGCCGAGCGCATGAGCCGCCGCAGCAACGAGCTCGCCCCCAACCAGCCCAGCTATCTGGACACCTATGCCTGGGTGCTCTTCAAGTTGAAGCGCCATGCCGAGGCGCGCGTGTGGATGGAGAAGGCGATCGCCGCATCGGCGCAGCCCGATGGCGAACTGCTCGAGCACTACGGCGACATCCTCTTCGAACTGGGTGAGCAGGCGCAGGCCCTGGAGAACTGGAAGCTGGCCAAGGCGCGCGGTGGCGCCAGCGATGCCATTGACCGCAAGATCGCCGAAGGCCGCCGCGTGGAATGAACCGCCTCCTCCCGCTGCTGCTGATCGCGCTGGTCGCCACGGCTTGCAAGGGACGGCGCATCACGATCATCAACGGCGAACTGCCGCCGCGCTCTGCGGAGAAGGTGCTGGAGCGCGCCCTCGCCGCGATGCAGGGCCCCGTGCGCTACTATTCCGCGAAGGCCGATGTGGAGCTGAGCATGCCCGACCAGCAGCGCAGCTTCAAGGCGCACTTGCGAAGCGTGCACGACAGCGCCGCGTGGGTGAGCGTGGTGCCGCTGCTGGGCATCGAGGCCGCCCGTGTGCTGCTCACGCGCGACAGCCTGAAGATCATGGACCGCGTGAACGACCGCTACTTCGTAGGTGACACCGGCGCTGCGGCCAAGCGATTCGGCCTTACCCCTGACCTCACGCTCCTGCAGCAGGCCATCAACGGAGCCGGCATCGGCCTTGACCCGCAAGAACGCTACCGCGTGGACCGAGAGGAAGGCCACTACGTACTCACCAGCCGCGAGAAGCGCCGCTTCATCCGTGCCGCCGAGGACATCAGCCCCGGCGATACGCTTGCGCGCGACCGCGACATG
>Ga0169931_10013192_pt1 | contig 11319 bp, 10 predicted proteins | sample Kivu_15m_20L_FD_129675 | JGI IMG/M metagenome (GOLD analysis project Ga0169931, IMG submission 129675) | Freshwater microbial communities from Lake Kivu, Western Province, Rwanda to study Microbial Dark Matter (Phase II) - Kivu_15m_20L... | ecosystem: Environmental > Aquatic > Freshwater > Lake... | reverse complement strand
GCGGTCGGCTCTTTAAAACAGCTATCAATTTTCGGTTTTTAAAAGGCCACAAACAAATCATCATGTTCCCCATCCCGAGTGTCGAAGATTTGAATCACTTGTTTGAGCAAGAGAATTTTGACTTTCGATATGAACTGATTTACACGCTGATTTTGTTGATTTTGCTTGTATTGGGCCGAATCCTTGTGAGGATTAAAGTGGCAAAACGCCTTAAGAGCAGAGGGTTGGGACATATAACCACTTTGCAGTCTATCAAGATAATAAGGATGGCACTTTTTGTCGTTTTTCTTGCGGTCCTTATTCCCGTGTGGGCCGAGAAATTGGAGAAACTCGGGCTCTATGTGGTTTCTTTTTTAGCGGTCTTGGGCTTTGCCTTCACAGCTACTTTCAGTCTATTGAGCAATATTCCTGCTTCGTTGGTGCTCTTTTTGGCCCATCCCATGCGCATCGGCAGTCGAGTCAGACTACTTGACGGAAAAGACACAATTTCGGGGAGGGTTTTGGACATTTCTCTTTTTTCGGTCCGCATCATGACTGACGAGGGAGTAATGGCCGTCTTTCCCAATGTGCTGGCTTTACAGCGCGGTATTTTGGTGCTTCGGGACGAGCCCGAGGCGGTGAAATGAGTGTACATCCCATCTCCCCGCAGGCATTTATTTCTTGGAAATCCACACCGCTAACGAAGTGCACATGGCCAAAGCAGTCAAGCGCTGATTGTCAACCCACCTTACTCATAAGTTTTGGGCACTGCAGGATCGGTGATAATGACATAGTCACCAAGGTGCTTCAGTTTCGACCAATCAGGATTTGAAAAAGTCTCTAAGGGGCCGCACGAAATCACCAGCGGCTTCAATTTGGGTGCGTACTTTTTCAATTGGGTCACGATGGCAAAGTGCTCGTCACTATGAAAGCGACCATTGACCTGAAAGATTTTCTTTCCCTTGTTTTTCTTGGCATATTCGGCTATGGACCAAGCCATGGTGGCGTCCCAAAGCGATTGGCCGGTCACCAAATCAAACCCGCCCGACATGGCCGGAGCGCCTGAGTCGTGGCCCATCAGGTTGTTCAGTTTGTCCAGATAGCCGCCCGAAGCAGTAGCATAGGGCAGGGGAGCGAAAAACTTTTTGGACTCGGCCGGCACTGACTTCAGCGCGGCCTGGCCTTCACGACCTGCCAGATTGGTATAGCGAGTGGGTGCATTGGCGCAGATAACGTGAAGTTCTTTTTCGCGGGCCAACTCCACCATAGGCCGGTAGTCCCGGTAATTGTTCCACACGCGGGCATCTTTTTTCAGGTGCTTTTCTTTGATTTTCCCACTCAAATACTCATTCATCACAAGCTGGACATCGCGGTCAAACATCTCCATGCTAAGCACCGCGCGCGTACCATAGCATTCAGCCATCAACTCGAACATTTTCAGCTCCAAGTGATGCGCCACGCTGTCGTTGTGCTCTTCGCCAAAAAACAGCACATCTGCCTGCTCCATGGCTGTAGCTATGTCTGCCAAGGTGACCTCTTTGCCTTCTTTCGCGCCATAGATGCGGTAGTGGTTATCGTTGATCTGAGCCTTAATGGGCTGCATAGCCGCGAGAAACAGAATGGCAAGGGGGGTATAAAAGTGCATAATCAAGGTGTTTGGTTGGTGCGAACGAAGGTAATTCTTTCGATTGAGGCCCTTCCGGTGGCTTTTTTGGCATTGTTTTGCCATGGTGCTTTGCTCATCAAAACCAAGATTCATTATGTTCAGGTTTTATGGCGTCATCTGTTTGGCAGCGTTTTACGGTTGTGATTCAGGGGCAGAGAGTGCCCACCGGCAGGACATTTTGATAAGCAAACTCGACTCGTTGCAAATGGCGGTGGACCGCCTGAAGAGTGAGCTTGATAGCAGTAAGCAAGCTGAACTGCCCGCAACACAGCCCTCGGCTGAGGCTGAGAAATCCAACGAAAAAACTCAGCAGACCATCACTGTGCAAAAAGAAAAGTCCAAAGAAAAACCCGTGCCCGAAACCAAGCAGACCATTGTGACCAATGAGACCCAACTGCACTATTACCAAGGCATGCCCAAAAGACTTTCTGCGCGCATCGGTGCATGGGACGGGGATAACAAGCGCAAAATCGAATTTCTCGATCCATACAGAAAAGTGACCTACACCATCGAAGATGTTCTCCGCAGCTACAGTTCGGTAAGCCACCTGGAGTCTTTTCACCCCAATGGGGCGGTGAGCCAAATCGACATCAGTCTCAATCCGGGTGCGAGCCTTAATTGGTATGAGTCCACCATCACTTTTGATATCAACAACCAACCCTTGTGGAAAGTGGACCGCACCATGCCTTATTCTGCAGTTGAGGATGCTATGGGGAAAAAGTGGTATTGGAGCAAAGGCAACTGGGTGCGCCAAGAAATCGTCCTCGAGCAACCCGTGCCGGGGAACTAACCCTCAAACTTGAGTCTTTTTGATTAAAAAAAAATCCCGAGACACTGAAAGCACCTTGGGATTGCGGAGTAAGTGGAATTTCGCTTATTCGAAAACCAAATCAATAAAGGGGATGCCAAAATCATTGTTCGGACCACCCGTAACGTAGAAAGTGCTTGACGTGATGGTCAAATCTCCTTCGGTGATAGGGAAAGGAATGGGCAATGCGCCTTGGCTGTTGGAGAAACGAACCAAGCGCCCGATTGTGTTGCCAATGTTGCCGTTCCAATTTGTTTGGATACGCTTAACGGTATAAGCTGCCCCCGGCTGCAAAGCGATGGGACCTATGGCCACATATCCTGTGGCAGTCGAAGGAAAAACATGGCTTCCGAAATAGAGAATATTACCGGCATTGTCAGAAATCTCTATTTCATAAGGCGTAGAATTGAAGTCGGGTAGACTTTGATAGCCGACTTTGCAAAGACTAACTGGTGCGGCCACTTCGAAAGTGTACGCATGTGTTTCCAAATCCATTGTCACTACATCTTGGTATCCGGCATTGCCTGACAAATTGGTGAAGAGCGCTTTGAATGGCGTATCACTTTCATCACATTGCGGTGGTTGGCCTGATTTGACGTCTTTTTTGCAAGAAACCAAAAGCGCGGCTGCGAAGAGGATGAACAAAAGTTTCGCTTTCATGATGGGATTGTTTTTGATTGTGACCTAAAGACCTTGCCAAAACGCAAAACCTTTGCATGGACCGTTTTTCATGTGGCCCGAAATCCCATTTAATAAACTGTCAGTGAAGTGTGTAAAAGCAAAAAAATCTACTTCAGGTTGTGATAAACTGCCTGAACATCTTCGTCCTCTTCGATTTTTTCTACCAATTCGAGGATTTTATCAACCTGCTCTTCGTTTAGCTCTGCATAGGTTTTCGGAATGCGCTCCAAAGCGGCTTTTTTCACCTCAATGTGGTGCTCTTCCAAGGCCTTTTGCATGTTACCAAAGTCGGTGTAGTCGGTGTAGAGCACCACTTCTTCCTCGTCTTTCTCGATGCTTTCCAAGCCGAAATCAATAAGTTCCAATTCTAGGTCGTCTATGTTGGGTACCGCGGCCGGGTCCAGTCTGAACACGCCTTTTCGGTCGAAAATGAAAGCCAAAGACCCCGAATTGCCCAATTGCCCTTCGTTGCGGTTGAAATACATGCGAATGTTGGCCACCGTGCGCGTGGGATTGTCGGTGGCAGTTTCCACCAGAATGGGCACCCCGAATGGGCCATAACCCTCATACACCACCTCTTCAAAATTGCTCGAATCCTTTCCCATGGCGCGCTTGATGGCGGCTTCCACACGGTCTTTGGGCATGTTCACACCCTTTGCGTTGGCCACCGCTTGGCGCAGACGGGAGTTGGATTGCACATCGGGGCCTCCGGCTTTCACAGCCAGTGCTATCTCCTTTCCGATGCGGGTAAAGTTCTTCGCCATCTTGTCATAGCGTGCAAACATTTTGTGCTTTCTCTTCTCGAATATGCGTCCCATGGGTAGTTCGTTTTTTTGGAGGGGGCAAACCTAAAACAATAGCCCGTTTTCCGCAAAGGACTTTTGTCAACCGCAGCGTTCAGGCAGGGTCCACATCCACCACCAAGCGCACGTTTTTGAAACTCGGGTTGTGAGCAAATCGCACATTGAGTTCTTTGATTTTTTTGCGCACCGCTCGCGGGTCGGCCGTACGCTCTATTTTGATCAGTATCTGCTTGATATACTGGTTTCTGATACGCGGAATGAAATGGTACTCAGGCCCCAGCACCCTGCTGCCGAAGTCCACGCGAAGCAGGCGGGCATACTCGGCTGCGGCTTGGTCACAGATGGATTGCTCGCGGTGGCGGATGCCAATTTTGATGACGCGGAAATAGGGTGGATAGCCATGTATTCTGCGCTCGGCCAGCTCTTGGGTGTAAAACCCGTCATAATCGTGGTTCCGGATTTTATCCATCAACCAAAACTCGGGCTCGTATGTTTGGATAATCACCTGACCGCGTTTACTGTGCCGGCCTGCACGGCCCGCAACCTGAACCATCAGTTGAAAGGCGCGCTCGTGGGCCCTGAAATCCGGAAATTTGAACAGGAGGTCGGCATTCAGAATGCCCACCAATCCGACATGGTCAAAGTCCAGCCCCTTGCTCACCATTTGGGTGCCGATGAGCACGTCTATCTCGCCTGAGGCAAAACGCTCGATGATGTCGCTGTGGGCGTGCTTGTTGCGTGCGGTGTCCATGTCCAGTCTTAGGAAGCGGGCGGTGGGAAAATGCGTTTGCAGCTCTTCTTCCACGCGCTCGGTGCCAAAACCAATCATCCTCAGTGCCGTGCTTTCGCAGGCTTTGCACTGCATGGGCGGCATATCGCGGTGGCCGCAATAGTGGCAGCGCAGTTCATTGGCGTGTTTGTGGTAGGTGAGACTCACATCACAGCGGGTGCACTCAGGCGTCCAGCCACACATGCTGCATTGCCACAGGGCGTTGAATCCCCTGCGGTTTTGAAAAAGAATGATTTTCTCGCCTGCGACCAAGGCCGCATTCATGGCATCGTAAAGTTGGCCCGAGAAAATTCCTTTCATAGTCTTCATTTTCAATTCCGAACGCAGATCGTTCAGGTGGATTTCGGGCAATTCCACTTGCGAAAAACGCTCTGTCAGGCGCACTATTCCATAGCGCCCCTCATCGGCATTGTAGCGCGACTCGATAGAAGGCGTGGCGCTTCCCATCAACACAGGACAACTGTGCAGCGCAGCCAAAAACAGCGAAGCATCGCGGGCATTGTACCTTGGTGCAGGGTCGGTTTGCTTGTAGCTGTATTCGTGTTCTTCGTCCACGATGATGAGGCCCAATCGCGCAAATGGCAAAAACATGCCCGACCGCGCGCCCAAAATCACCTGAAATCGTTTGCCACCCTCGGCCACTTTGTGCCAGATTTCGACCCGCTCATTTTGACTGAATTTGCTATGGTATAGGCCAATTCCATCCCCAAACACTGTCCTCAACCGCTGAATCATCTGCGCGGTCAGCGCTATTTCGGGCAGCAGAAACAACACCTGCTCGCCTCGGGCCACGACCTCTTCTATCAATTTCACATACACCTCAGTCTTGCCCGAGCCTGTGATACCCTGCAACAGCACGGTTTTTTTCTCTGTAAAATGCCCTTTGATTTCGTCCAGCACCGCCTGCTGCGAGGCAGACAACTGCACAGGCTTCATTTCGGTGTCGCCCGAAGGTGCCAGGCGGTCCACCACGGCTTCGCCTATGGCGATGATTTCTTTTTCTTCCATTTGGCGCAGCACCGTGCTTGTAGCCCCTGCGGCTTTTTGCAGGGCAATCTTGTCCACACGGCCCGCTTCATTGCGCATTTGCAACAGCCTGATGAGGACTTCGGCCTGTTTCACCGCCTTTTTTTCCAGTCGGTCCAACGTGCTCACCAGCGCACGCTCATCGGTCAAGCGCTGGTGAAGGGTTACGAAAGCTACCGTCTTAGGATTGTATTTCTCCTGAATTTCTTCCTCGGTGCCCACCAGGCCTTTTTCCATCAGGCTTTTGATAATGGGGTGCACGGTTTTGATTTGCAGTAGTTCGGCCACATCAGCCAATGTCAAATGATCGCGCACTTCCAGCGCTTCGCAGATGAGGTATTCGCGGTCGGTGAGTTGGTGGCCCGCTGCTCGGTAGTTGCCGGCCGGCACCAGTATAGTTTCGCTGGCCAGCAACAGGGCGCTCGGCAGTGCCGCAGCCATCACTTCGCCCAAGGTGCACATGTAGTAAGCTGCTATGCGGTCCCACAGCAGCAGTTGGGTGTGGTTCACAACCGGGATTTCGTCCATCAGCGAGTGGATGCCCACTGCCGAATAGCCCTCTGCACCTTCGTTGTGGAGGCTGCGCACTATACCCGTATAGAAATGTTTGCCGGCCAATGGCACCAACACACGGTGCCCTATCACCAATTGGCCCTGCAATTCCGCAGGCACCGCATAGGTTAGCAGCCGCGGAATGGCCAGTGGTATAATGACTTCGGCAAAGGTGAATTTGTCTTGCATCGCGGGTTAAAAGTAGGGGAGAGAAACGCCACCATGCGGGGCAATGACAAAGGACTTATGGACGGTGACAGAAGGAGGCCGAAGTATAGAATCTGGACTTTAGACTTTTGATTTTAGTCTGTGCCTGCCGGTGGGATTATGGTGAAAGAGGATGCTGCGGAAGCAGGGACTTTCTTTTGATGAGCCATCAGGTGGAGGATAGAAGAAAATTCAAGCGTCTATGCGGGAATCGAGAAATTTCAGAAGCGTTTGACAGCATAAAAACCCGCTAACGGACTACCCGCTCCTGATGGTATCAAACCGATATTCCATGCCTTGTCATTTTTCGAGTTGCCTGTATATCCCCATTTTGACGAGGCACTAATAAAAATTGTAAAGGTGCCCAAACCAATGTTTCCTATCGAAACCCAATCAGAGGATACGCCCGTCACTAACTCTTAGCAGCGCAGTAGCGGTCGGGACGACTCAAGAGCGCTTATTTGTGTATTCCATCGCTGGACAATCCTGACTGTGGATAACAAGTAGTCAAAACCTAAGTAACAGACGTAGCCTTCCGGACGCAGCACAAAATAATTTCAGCTGTGACTTTAGCATTCTCCTGAACCTCTGCAATAAGGTACCAATTGTGGGTTCAATACTGATAGCAAAACGATGCAATCATCTCCTCAGCTCGCGTATAGCCCAGCGTGGCTGCTTGGCGCAGGTCTGCGCAACCGGCAGTGTTTTGGTCGTTCATGATATGAGCCAAGCCCCTGTTATAGTGCGCTATCGCGTAGTTGTCTCGATAGGATATGGCCGGTATAGTCTTCAATGGCTTTGTTGTAGTCTCCGAAAAGCAGGTGGAGATTGGCCCTGTGGTTCCAAACCTCATGATTTTTCTTTCCGGCTGCGATGGCTAGGTCGGCATCTTTCAACGCACCCAATTTGTCGCCCAACATCTTCTTCAAGAATGACCGATGAAAGAGGGCTTCTTTCAATTTAGGGTCTATGCCAATTGCCAAATCAAGGTCTTCCAAAGCTCCATCCGTATCGCCAACCGCCTTGCGGCTTTGGGTGCGGGCAAAAGCCACGTGGGACCTGTCTGTGGCCATGTCCATGGCCTTTGTCAAATCGGACTCTGCCTCGGATTCGCGGCTCAATAGTCGATAAGCCAACGCCCGATTGTAGTATGCCAAGTCAAATCCGGGGGATTATTGGATAGCTTGAGTAAAAGCTTTTACCGCCTTTTCGGGTTCGTTTATTTTCAAGAGAATAACGCCTTTGAGGTCACATTGGCTAAGGCCGAACCGGGGTCTTCGGCTATGGATTGCTCCATTTCGCTCAAAGCCGCAGCCGCTTCGTCAGAGAAAAGCAAAGTAAGGGCCCGTTTCAAATGAATGTAGTGGTCGAATTCGCCCTAATTGGTCAATATGGAATCAGCAAGCACCAGTGCCGACCGATAATTACCCATTCGCAGATGGTTGTCAATCATCGATTCTTGAATTCCTTGGTCTTTGGGGGAAACGCTGAGGGCTTTGCTCATATCGGCTCGCGCACCGGGAAAATCAAGCGCGATGATTTTCATTTTAGCCCTCAAATCATAAAAAATGGCCGAATTGGGATTGATGGCAATGGCGCGATTGTAGTCATCCAGGGATTCGTTGTTTCGCCCCAGTTTGGCCAATACCTTGGCTCTTTTCATGAAAGCATCGGCATTCTGAGGATCTGCAGAAACGGCATTTGTATAGTGAATGATGGCTTTATCCCAATCACCCAATTTTAGGGCCATATCGCCTTGTTGTACTTGCTGAGCAGCGCCATTCACTTGGGGCTGAGCAATAGATAGGCTGAAAAACAAAATAGCAAAAAGAGCCAAAAACAAAGAGCGCGTCATCATGGCTGCTCGTTCCCATTGAAAACAAGCTTTTTGGAAGTATGTTCACATGCATGGAAATTGCTCAGACCTTACCTATCCCAAAAAATGAGAATGTGATTCTCTTGGTTTCGCAATCAATCCTTGAAAAATCCAAGGCGGTTTACGTCAAGCAGATGGACGTCCGTGTAATAATAATGGAGCACTTGCTGATAGGTATGCCCTTTGCGACACATCTGCATAGCACCCTCCTGACACAAGCCCACTCCATGGCCAAATCCACGACCAATGAGCCTCACCTTATCGCCTTCTTCGTGCACGATGAAAAAGGTGGAACGCAGCTTCCAATCCTGTCGGATTTTGACCAGTGAAATGGCCAGTTTTTCGTCCATCATATAGCGGCTCTTGGCTGTGGGATAATAATGGAGCACGCGGGAAGCCATTAGACTGTCCGCCATGTTGTAGTGAAAGTTCTTTTGCATATAGCTGCGCCAGTCATGTGCAGGTATCTCCTTTTCCCAATGCGACTGTGAGCTGTGCAGGCAAAATGTGTCAGGTCGGCCGATGAGGTAGTCCAGTGGCTTGCTCCAAACCATTTCGGAATTAATAGTATAGCCACCGCAATTGCTGTGAAAGGCCGCGGTGATCAAGTTGATGTCTTTGTCTACCAAGACTTGGCCTTTGGTGGCATAGGTGGCTAAGGGAATGGAATCGTTCCAACGGCTTTTGCCATGATAAACTTGGCAGTGCACCTCATCACAGAGGTGAAAATCCTCGCCATAGTGCTTGTTGCGGTTGGAAAGGATGTAGGTGCGGCAAATGACAGCTTGCACTTTGTAATATTCATACAGTTGGTCTTTGCCTGATTCGGCCTCAACCACGCCTGCCACATATTTTTCCAGGTCGACCTCATTGATGGCTGTAATGCCCGCACTTCGGTGGCGAAGATGCAACTCGTCTTGATAGATGCGCCTGTCTTTTTTGGGATTTTCGGGTGTGAGGTGAAACTCCGAGTTCCATGCAGAGGGGCGGAAGATGATTTTTTTGCCCGCGAATGATTTGCCTGCGGTTTCTATTCTGATACTAGTGGCTGCGTGCAGGATTTTGGCCGAGGCGCCTTGTGGTAAGGCTGTTTTAGTTTGGCCGTCTACCAGCAAGTCATAGGCTCCGTTGCTCACTTTGAAGGTGCCTTGGTGCAACAGTTTGCCGCCCCAAAGTCCAATGCGCTGGGTTTGGCCCGCAACGGCCCATGCCATCAACAGAAAGGGAATAACAATCAGTCGATTCACAAGTCAAAACTAAGCCCGCACCGGTGGGCTATTTCGACCGTTTCAGGTATTTTTCAACACTTCATCGGCAGTTCGGGCCGAGGCGCCCGGACCGCCCAAAAGAGTTCGCAATTGGGCGTAGTCAGCGGTCATTTGCGCTGCACCGTCAGGGTCCAGAATACGGTCCAATTCCCCGCTCAGGCGAGCGGGACGCAGGTCATCTTGGATGAGCTCTTTTACGATTTCGCGGTCGGCTATCAAATTGACCAGCGAGATGTATTTTACCTTAATCAGAGTGCGAGCAATGAGATAACTGAGCCTTCCGCCTCGATAGCACACCACCTGGGGCAGTCCATAGAGCGCGGCTTCGAGGGTGGCTGTGCCCGAGGTGACCAAGCCCGCTCGTGCTTCGCGATAAAGGCGATGGGTTTGGCCAAAAACAACTTCAACATCGGCCTCGCCCATATAGGATGCATAGAAAGAAGCCGGAATGGATGGCGCACCGGCCACAACGAAGCGAAGATTGGGGTGCATGCGTGCCACTTCCAGCATGATGGGCAGCATGCGCTTGATTTCTTGTCTGCGACTGCCCGGCAATAAGGCTATCAGATTGTCAGCTCGGACAGTTGGCGCATTGGCAGACTCGATGGAGTCGAGCAGGGGATGACCCACAAAAGTGACCTCCATTCCGTGACGAGCGTAGAAGGCTTTTTCGAAAGGCAAAATGACCATCATGTGGTCCACATTGGCTTTGATGCTGTGCACACGCGATTCTTTCCATGCCCAAATCTGGGGCGAGATGTAATAAAAAACCCGGATTCCGTGGGCTTTGGCGAATTGAGCTATACGCAAATTGAAACCCGGATAGTCAATTAGGATGACGGCATCGGGTTTGTAGTCCAGCAGGTCCTTTTTGCAAAAAGCGATATTGCGCAGGATGGTGCGGAGGTTGAGCACCACCTCGGTAAAACCCATGAATGCCAAGTCACGATAATGTTTGACTACATCTGCGCCTTGGGCCGCCATCAGGTCACCGCCCCAAGCGCGCACTTCAATATTGGGAGACTTGGTCCTCAGCGCTTTAATCAAATTGGCACCGTGCAAATCGCCCGAAGCCTCACCGGCTATCACATAGAATCGCATCAAATTCCTTTGACAATCAGCGTAACCACTACCATGATGAAAAACATCAGGATGACGCCTTTAGCAGCTTGAGGCTTTCGTTTGCGCAGCAGGACATAAAAGGTTCCGATGTTGAGCACTTGGGAAAGGCTGAGTATTTTGACAGTCAGTTCGGCATTGTGGAAAATGCTGCGCAAAAATCCGATGACGCTCACACTGTTAAAGAGGGCAAACAGGGAGCCGAAGAGTAAAAGTCCCACTCCGGTGCCCAAAAGGGCCCAAAGCAAGCCTTGCCACATGCGATCGTTCTTGTTCATAATGATAGGTTCCATTGATTGAGGGTTGAAATGGCGTGATGCGCTGTCATGTCGTACTGCGTGGGAACGACCGATACATAGCCGTTGCTCAGCGCCCACTCGTCCGTGTCTTGTCCGGGGTCGTGGTTTTTGAAAACGCCCGTGAGCCAAAAATATTCTTTGCCTCCGGGATCTTTTCTGGGCTCAAAAGAATCTTCCCAATAGGCTTTTGCTTGGCGGCACACGCGAATCCCCTTGATGGCCTCAAAGCGGATGTCCGGGATATT
>Ga0169931_10013191_pt1 | contig 11319 bp, 13 predicted proteins | sample Kivu_15m_20L_FD_129675 | JGI IMG/M metagenome (GOLD analysis project Ga0169931, IMG submission 129675) | Freshwater microbial communities from Lake Kivu, Western Province, Rwanda to study Microbial Dark Matter (Phase II) - Kivu_15m_20L... | ecosystem: Environmental > Aquatic > Freshwater > Lake... | reverse complement strand
TGGTTGTAGGTTGGATGGTTGTGTGTTTGGTTGTAGGTTGGATGGTTGTGTGTTTGGTTGTAGGTTGGATGGTTGTGTGTTTGGTTGTAGGTTGGATGGTTGTGTGTTTGGTTGTAGGTTGGACGGTTATGTGTTTGGTTGTAGGTTGGATGGTTGTGTGTTTGGTTGTAGGTTAATTGATGATTATAGGTTGGGTGGATATATGGAGGTTGACTATTATAGATAAGCTGACTGAATGGTGCTTAGTTGTGATAGATGAACTTATTGTTGTAGAGCGTCTTACTGTACTAAAGGTCAGCCTACCTTCTAAATTATAAGGCTTCTTGCTTATAATCCTTAATTTAGTATCTCCAAGCCTACGCCTATTATCTCTAACCTTATTATCTAGAAGGGTAAGCCTTTTATTTCTGAGGCTACTATCTTTAAGATTAGGCATATTGTTTCTAAGGCTGAACTTCCTTTTTATAGAGTGATGACTACTGGTTAATTACTGCATGCTATTTTGACTCGATCGATTAGTCCTGCGAAGCTCTATCATATTTTGAGGGTGGTGACTCTATTTTTACTGCCAAGTTGTCCCTCTCGATGCTTTCTTGCTTCACTGGTGACCTTGCTGGAAAAGCAGGCAGCGAGAAAGGAAAGCAGCCTATCGGAATAGGATAGTGGCTTCTAGGACGACGACGACTGCTCAAAGAGTCAAAAACACTGTTTAACTCAACATTTTCTATAGTAGGGGGCATATTGCTGGCAGGGGCAGGGATATTATTGGCAGGAGGAGGAATACTATTAACAGAAGCAGAGATGTTGCTTAGAGTGGGAGGATGGGTATTGCTGAGAGTGGGAGGGATGTTGCTGATGAGTGACTGGCTGAAGGGGTAGTGCATGAAGGGTGGGTAAATATGGGGCGAGTAAGGGCTGGCGAAATAGTTGTGGAAGGGGTAGTAGTTGGGTACTTACCCCAACTCAGCACCCACAAGCGTTATGTCTGGTTTACTTTTGTTGGGTGGTTATTGGTGGGGCAGGTGTGGAGAGTGAGCCCTGTCTATTTATTCTGGCATTAATGTTCAACAAAATTATAGGTTTTGTTGAATTATCAACAGCCAAAACCAACCAATAACAATCACTAAAACAATATCATTTTCACAAAAAATAATAAATTTAAGCAAATGAAGCAAGCAGAGTACCCATAATAAGAAACGAAATTATTGGCAAATGAATTTTACTTTTGATTCTTGCTGGTTGATGTTGATTATTCGTAATTGATTGTTGATTAATACTAGTCGATTGTTGATTATTGCTAGTGGATCGATTAAAGAGTTGTTTTGTATGAAGTGGCTCAACAGTAGGGTCATATCACTTTTATCTCAGCTTTTCCGCTGCCTTGTCCTTCCTGTACTCGTTCTCGATCACTCTGTCCAGCAGTTCCCTCGCTGTCTCGTGCTCGCTCATCCGGTCGTCTACCTTGCTCAGGAACATGTTCTACGGGTCCATCAGGTACATGTGCGTGCTGTGGTCGAACTAGTACCCCCTCCTCATCGAGTTAGCCGGCAACTACTCCCTCTTCCACTTTATCCTGAACCTCCGCAAAGTCTACAACAACTCAGGGTCGCTAGCACTACTCCCCGTCACTCCAATCACCTGCTTGCCGAAGTTTTTAAGGAACTTGCGCATCACTTCAGGAGTATCGCGCTAGGGGTCGATGGATACAAATACTATTTTGAGTTTCAGGTAGGCACCCTCGGGCAGGTTGCGGATGATTCGGTAGCAGGTGGACAAGTAGTAGAGGGCTCCCGCGCAGAACTCAGGCGAATTTGTGTAGCTAAGGAGCAAGCCAAGTACCTGAAGAAGATTAGGTAGTAGTAGCCCTGCAAGTTGCGGCTAGAAATAGGCTGGCCGTTCGAGTCGATCAGCGTCCAGTCTCCTCCAAGCTCCGATGTCCTGTCCTTGAATTAAATCAGCCCAGATATCTGGTCGTTGAGCACGTCCATGTTTTTATCGGACTCTTGCTTGGTGGAGTAGTAGAGGTAGCCAGTTAACAACAGAAAACTGGTGAAGGAGAGCACACCGATCCTGGAATATCCGCTGTAGGCTACTCTGTCTAGTTCGGTTGTCTAGGTGGGCGCTTTCTTCATTTTTTCCTGTTCCTGCATAAGCCAGGCCTCCTGCTTGCTCTTGGGCGAGTAGGGCTTGTTTTCGGCAAAGTAGTTGCGAACTAGTCCAAAGGGAGTAACAGTTGAGGGCAAGAGTCTTCTGGCTAGAATCTGCCTAATGATCATGATTAATATTATATCACATGAAGCACTATTCATACACAATCACGAAGCACAATCATAAACAAAGGCTAAAAATCCCTAATATTTCAGTCCTACAATCATTAATATGCCATTCTCGCCATCATTAATTTACTGCTACTCTCACTAATTTGCCATTTACTCTTACTATCCATGTAAATATAACAGGATGGCATCATTACTGCTTAGGCTTGCCCATGCTTACCCGCATCCTCGCAATGAAACTATGTGCCTAGTTAATTGTCTGCTACAGACTCGCCTCTCCCTGCCCCTAGTTCGGCTTTACCCTCTTACGACTGAAGTCCCACTATTTGCTCTCCTCCCACCGCATCTGGCTCCTTCCCGCCCCTTCCTAGCTGCTCACCTGCTCATTCTACTATAGTTCGTGTTCAGTTAGGAACCTGAACTTGTCTCTGACTTTGACTTTGATTTTATAATTGTAGGTCGCATCGTCCTTGGCTGGGCTGGTTGTTATGTGGTTGAGTTGTTGCTGCTAGGGTTGTGAGTCGTCGTCAGTGATGAAGCGCCACCTCTTCTTGAAAAGTCCCTTGTTTCTAGGAGTACTATTCATGCAGTATGCTATTTAATTACAAATCATCAATAAAATCATCAAAAACAACTAGCCCTCAAATCATTAGCCATCTCCTCATCCATATCATCAATTATCAGCATTTCTCTTCTTTCTGCGGGAAGTACAGTCCGTAGAGCATATCTACCTGGGCGTCTAGCTGCTACAACTCAACTGGCTATGACCGGTAGTCCTTCAAGCTTACTCGCTGGCACTGCTCCAACACTCCATCTAGCTCAGCCACTATCCTTAACCCGAAAAAACAGCCCTGGATGAACTCCACTATGTCTGGCTCTTTCTTCTTATCGTCGTGTATCTGATCGTAGAGGTCGATAGTGTAGATGATTGCTATTTTGGTGATTTGTCTGCGGGTGAGTGGGTCCATGCGCTGCTGCATGAAGTCCCTGTTGCGAAGAAAGTGCTCCACTTTCTTCTCCAACTTGCCCTCCTCCAGCATCTTATCGCTTATCTTCCTCAGAGTCTTTATGATCACCAAATTCTAGCTACCAGTCCGTACCAGCAGCTAGCTACTTTCCTGGCTTTCGTACCAGGCAGTCCACTCCTCAGTTGTAAACTAGCGACCTGCTCTCAGCTGCAAGGGTAGTTTTTTCTGCATTTTGGTAAGCAGTTCACAGCGCTAGTAAGCAAACCGTTCGTACAAGAAGTATACGCTTTTCTTCCATTGTAGATCAGCCAATATGTTTTTTGATCGTATGGCCTTGACAGTAATATCCCCTAGAATGTTGTAGAGAGTAACAATGTCGTCTATCTAGGCACTAAGTCTGGGCTTATTGCTTTATACTAGCTCAAAGGAAGGTACTTATAGTAATGGCAACAGTAATTTGTCTTACGCTCTTATTATATTTTTATAATTAAGTTGCTAGTCGATGGCAGGAATATCAGTCTTGACCTGCTTAGGCTGGGAAGTAGACTTATTGAAAGTAATTTACTCTATTTATGAGTCTTCCTATCGATCTGTAGGCTTTGCACTAGCATTTTTAACTACTTTGGGCTTAAGGCTCGATTTGAGGATACTGGCATTAACGAATGGCGAATGTTTGTCCCCCTTGATCTGCTTTCTATGGTCGACAAAGGACTGGCTTTAAAGGGAAGTAGCCATATTAAGCGCTGCCTCATCAATCGGCCACTTATCACTCTCACATCTATGCTTATTTTAATTCTACAGTATTTTTTATTTGTTATTCTAGAGTGTTTTCTAATTGTTGTTCAACAGTATTTTCTAATGTTGACTCTATTACTTGTAACTGATAAAACTATACTACTTTTAGCTATATACTATTTGCTGATTTTGATGACTCTCTATTCTTTTTTATTTTTGATGACTCTATACTGTATGCTAAAGGAATGACTAAATACCCAAAGGCTTGTATTTTAATTACTCGAGAATCTAAATTTACGACTAATCTGGCTTAGGCTAATTTTGACTGATATTCGGGTTTATAAATGACCTGCTGGATTTCATTTGCATTATAGTTTTAATAAAACTATTGCTTATTTTATGCTTTAACCCACTCTTTCCATGCTTTAACCCACTCTATCTATGATTTACTGCACTCTAGCTATGCTTTACTGTTTAGCTTTGTTTTAGTGCGCTATGTCGTTTAAGCCTGTTGAGTTTTTATATCAGCTTATTCGTCACATCTGTAGCCTTTTGGCTAATATCACTATTGTCCGAGGGCTACTTGTTTATGGTTGCCAGCTAGTACTTTTGACGTGCCGCCTCGCTTTCTCTCCTAAGTCGTTCTTCCAGCAGACTGCCACTAGACAAATTAGGCCTGACCCATTCCGAGTAAGACTGTCGAAACCCAAGCTTAGAGCTCTTCATGCTCAGCTTTTGTTTGATGGTCATCTTTCTGTACTGCAGTGAACCCTAGTATCTTTCAATGCTTATGGTCCCGTACTTGTTAGACAGACTGTGCTACCTAACACCATCAGCACTACTTTTTGTTTAAAATCTAGTGCCAAACTAACTAAATCTTTTTTTGTTGTGTAATAAGCTTAATTTACTTTTTGGCTCCACAAAGCAAGGCCTGGGCTGGGTAAAGGAATTGTTGTAAGATATTTATCTTTGATTTAACTGTTATGTTTATTTTTTCTTGTGAGGACTTTGGGCTGCAATCGTACTATAGACTGGTTGCTTTCTGCTAATTGCTTCTGTTTTTCTCCTTTACCTAAGCTCGCTCAGCGTTGATGTTCTTCGTCTACTGTGCCTATAAAGATGGTTGATGCTGTCTTCCTACTTGCTTATTTTTTACTGCAACTATTAAAATGTTAGAGTTTTCTTGATGATGGCTGCAACCATATCGAGTACTTCACTCTTCGTATTATGACTACCTTTACTTTCTTTGGCCGATTCCCAGCTAGACTAAGAGAACACCTCCCACAAAAATAGGCCGAACAGTTTCATGGTTTACAGTTCTTGGGATACTACTGCCAGCGCCGAGTCAGTTCTGCACAAAGATCGGTGTCTTTACACCTTCTTAATACTGTAGGGATGCCGTTCAACCTTTCTAATACTGGAAGAGGGCAGTTTGTGACGAGGCATCAGCAGCAAATGCAGGTCTCCATCGATTAGCCATAGATTTCTCTAATCAATGTAGCTGCGGGCCTGGTGATGGTTGAGCCACAGCAGATTGTAGAGAATTTCTTTGATTGCTTGCTTAAATAGAGCCAGGGCTGAGCCGTGGTGCTTGATTCTTTTGCGATCGATCATTCTAGCCCAGGTGAGTTCACCCTCGCCCACTCTAAATACACAATAGGAAAGAGAATCTACTTTAATTAGTTCAGTGGGTAGTAATAGACGAGTACCTGCTTTATTAATTGACGATTTGTTGACTGAATTGATGCCTGGGTGAGCTATTGAGTGTGGCAGAGTGGCATCAATCGGCAAAGTATGTTATTGATGAGTGGGTGCTGGGCTGAGTATGAACTGTTGTCGTTGGTAGTTGATAGCGAGGTAGTCCTGGTTGGCTAGCACTTTCACGATGCGGTAGTCGCTAATGCTACTAATTGAGCTGTTTGCTATTGTTCTACTGATTGAGCTGTTTACTATTGTTTTCTGGGGTGCTTATGGTTATATAGTGCTGTTTATCATTATATGGTCTAGCTTAAATGGTCTAGCTTAGCTGTTTATCATTATAATCAATGGCATGTACTGATATTGTGTTCTAATGATATGTTCTGCTATTATAATCTGTTAGTATGCTGCTATTGTTATCTGATGTTATGTTGTGCTATTATAATCAAATAATCATATTTTTTATAGCCACAACATGCCTCCCAAGAAGAAGTAGAACGCTGAGTAGCAGTAAATCCTCTGGGGCAGACCCGCAAACACTCTCCGCATGGGCATCGTGGGACTGCCCAACGTGGGCAAGTCCTCCACCTACAACGTGCTGTCCAACCTGAACGTACCTGCAGAAAACTACCCCTTCTGCACCATCGATCCCAACAAGGCAGTGGTGCCTGTACCCGATGACCGTTTCCGTAAGCTCTGCGAAATGTACAAGCCCAAGTCCTAGGTCGCCGCAGTCTTGCAGATCGTGGACATCGCTGGAATCGTCAAGGGCGCTTCCCAGGGCGAGGGACTCGGCAACCATTTCCTCAGCAACATCCGCGAAGTAGATGCCATCTACCACGTCGTCAGGGCCTTCGAGGACGAATAAATCACCCACACTTAAAACTCAGTAGACCCAGTCAGAGATATGTAAATCATCAACAGCGAACTGGTGCTCAAGGACCTTGAATATGTGACCAACCGGCTCTAGGACTTGTAGAAACTGATAAAGCGCAACAACCCCAAGGAGGCTAAGGAGGAGAAAGAAGTGCTCGTGAAGGCTCTGTAGTTGCTGCAACACAACAAGTGGGTGCGTAGGGGCGAGTGGACCAACCTAGAGATCGCAGTTCTCAACACCCACCGCTTCATCACTGCCAAATCAGTAGTCTACTTGGTCAACCTCAGCATCAATGACTTTGTGAGCAAAAAGAACAAGTGGCTCAAAAAAATCAAGGATTACGTCGATGCCAATATGCCTGGAGAACTGATTCCCTACTCGGTCGAGTATGAACGCCAGCAGTTGGGAAGCAACGACGAGAATAAGCGCAGTATGATTCCCAAGATCATAAAGTCAGGCTACCAAGCACTCGACTTGATTTACTACTTCACTGCGGGAGCAGACGAAGTGCGCTGCTGGACAATCCGCAAGCTCACTAAGGCTCCACAGGCGGCAGGAGTGATCCACACTGATTTCGAGAAGGGCTTTATTTGTGCTTAGATAATGAAATACAGTGAGTTGGTGGAGATGGGGAACTAAAACGAAGTGAAAGCAGCTGGGAAGTATTTGCAGAAGGGGAAGTAGTACGTGGTGGAGGACGGAGACGTTATTTTCTTCAGGTTCAACGTGGGCAAAGGCAAATGATCAAGATGTATTGTTAATTATAAACTAGCATAGTTAATATTATAAACTGGTAGAGTTAATATTTAAACTTATACAGTTTTATTATGAACTAGTATAATTTTAACTAAATCATGTATAGTTCATAATTAGTTATGTATCATCTATATTTTATTATCTAAGACTATATATGTACTAAATACTAAAAATATATAAATTCATTGCATTACTACATATACTTCATTTAGACCAATCCCTTAACCGTTTTATCCATTATAATCGAAGCTTTCATGTTTTTATTAAGCTCAAATCTTATTGATATATTTACTGACTTACAAAAGATCACTCCGCAACCATCTTGTCTCCTGCTTTGGCGCTCCCCTCCTAACTGAACATGTACTCCAGCTGGTGCTCCTTCAGGTAGTCGCTCGACCTTTTTAGGTCCAAAAACATAGTATAAGCCCTTCGAATGTCCTGCAGGTCTACTTCTCCCGCCTTGCGTTTTGTAGCCAGTAGGGAGGAAGTGGTGATCAGTTGTATGGCGTAACGCAGAGTGGTGTCCACTCCGATCTCAGTCAAAAACTACAGGGCGTCCTCACTCAGCTCCACGTCCTACTATTCGCAACGGGTCTGGATGATTTGTCGCACCTAGTCCTTGGAGTAGTTCTTGGTCTGGATGATCAACAATCTATCTAGCAAATCCAGAGGCATGCCGTGAGGTCTGCATAGTGCTTAAATTACCCCTTGTAGTTGGTGCCTCTGATGTTGGTGATGCCCCTATTGGTGGCCAGAATTACGATGGGGGCTGCCTCGCTCTAGAGTGCCCTGTTGAGGAATGAGAAGCACTCCATGTCGAGCATGTGGACTTCGTCAATGAAGAGCACTCCAGGTACAATCTAGGCCTTGCCCTCCTCGCGCCATTCAGACACTTTCTTGTCGATTTGTTCTCTCACTTCTTGGGTGATTTCGCCAGTTGCTCCTGAGAAGAGTGCCAGGAAGCCCTGGGACCTCGAGTTTATTACATCGATTTCATGAAGAGTAACTGTGTGCACTACTTCCTTGCGTTTCTATATTTAGCCCTACGGACAGTTCACGAACCTAGCCTGTGGACCCATCGCATCGTAGTCTGAAGCTCTAGCAAAACTCCTCCCCGTCTTCGATATCTTGCCTGAGGCCTTGTCAATAGTAATAACATCCCCAGCTATGATTTTTTCTTTCTGAATGGCCTCGATCATCTTCTGGCCCAGATCATAGACTGTCTCCATTTCGGTAGTCTTGAGGGTGATCTTGCCTGTCTTGGCTCCAGAGGCTGACTAGCAATACGTTTACTTGAAGATTTTTCTATTTCTATTTCAACAACCTCGCCCTCTACAATTTCAGACTCCTACTTGATACGTACACCTATGGATCTTCTGAAGGACTGGGTCAGTGCTTCTGTTTTGCTCATTTCAAGTGAAAATATCTATGAGCCTGCCAGCATAGTGAAGGGCACGTCCTACCCCAGACTCTTGGCCATTGCCATAGCTATTGCAGTTTTGCCAGTACCAGGCTGTCCTCCGATGAGCACAGCCCGACCTGCTATTTTGCCTTCTTTGATCATTTCGAGGATGATTCCTGCTGCTCGTCGTGCTTCTGTCTGCGTGTTGGGAGGATTACTTGTCCGACCATGCCCTGGGAGCGCTGGCGTGGGTCTAGTGACTCGTCGATGCCTAGTCCTCGGATGTGTGAGTGTGCTCCGATGCGTTCGATGCGGGTGATGTCTTTGACTTCGGATACCTTGGGGGCTGCCTGCATGATTTAAATATATTCAAAGTCAACAAATGCGCGACTAATCAATACTCATTTCTGAAACCGCACACAAGTATTGCCACACTAACACCAATACACCCTAACCTATCATTCAACAGCACAGCTTAATATAAGTTAGATATTGTAAGTAACTACTATCACTGATGTACAACTAAACTTCCCTTTAATGTTTTATCGAGATTGGTATTTAGACTCTAGTTTATAATAATTAGATGGAGCCTAGCCTAAACCGAGCCAAAAGGAGTCTGTTTACCCATGCCCACAACGATCCCTCCCTGGCCATTCGAGAGATGAAGTCAGTCAGCACGCATCTCCACCGCACCAGGGACATGCTGCACTAGTCGCTGGAAATGATGTCGAACATAAAGGAGGGCGTATGTAATACTTCGGGCAACCTGAGACGCACCTCAGCCATGTACGACGACTACTCCTAGAAAATGCGCAAGGCCCACATGTACACTAGGGGACTGAAGCAGAAAGAGTAGGACAACGCGAGGAAGATAAAGATGGCTTTCTGGCTGCTAGTGGGAGTATGCATCTTCATCGTGGTCAGAAGAATACTCTTTCCTGGTTTTTACAGACAACTGTTTCGAGTTTGGTGATGTTTTTAAACAAAGGTGTTATGGTTTCCTCATGATGCATAAATGTCAAGTTTATTGTTTGTTTGCGATGGTTTCTTCATGATGCATAAATATGAAGTATATTGTTTGTTTGTAAATATTGATTAAATAAGATCATATGTACAAGTTTAGACAAAAAAGATTAGATGTACAAGTGATGATTAAATTAAATTAGATAAACAAAGAATTAGCAAAGTAGGCTCGTTGTTGCTTTAGGGTTGTTTTTAACATATTAAGCTTGTGGAGATTAAATATCTACGATCATTCTGCCATTAAATGCCCACAAGATATGACGTGATGTCATTCATATACTCACATGGCTTTGAGATTCGACGGAAAAGTAGTCGTAGTCACCGGAGCAGGCAACGGAATCGGCAAAGAGTACGCCTTGTTCTTCGCCTCCAGAGGCGCCAAAGTAGTCGTCAATGACCTGGGAGGCTCCCACAGCGGAGAGGGCAACAACAACAAGACTGCCGATCAGGTGGTCAACGAAATCAAGGCCAAGGGCGGAGTGGCTGTGGCCAACTACGACTCGGTTGAGTTCGGAGACAAGATCATCCAGACTGCCCTGGACAGTTTCGGAAGAGTGGATGTGCTCATCAATAACGCAGGCATCCTCAGGGACATCTCTTTCCAGAAAATGAAGGACGTCGACTGGGATCTGATCAATAAAGTGCATGTGCTTGGAGCTTACAAATGCACCCGAGCTGCTTGGAACCACTTCCGCGAACAGGGCTACGGCAGAATCATCAACACCTCCTCTTCCTCAGGACTTTTCGGCAGTTTCGGACAGGTCAACTACTCCACTGCCAAGCTTGCCCTTCACGGCTTCACCATGGCCCTTGCCAAGTAGGGTGAAAAGAGGAACGTGCGAGTCAACACGATTGCCCCTCTGGCTGCCTCAAGAATGACGGAAACAGTAATGCCACCTGATGTGCTCAAGCTGGTCAACGCCAACAACATCGTTCCTCTAGTGGCCTACCTGTGTCACGACTCCTGCAACTAGACGGGGAGCATGTTCGAAGTGGGAGGGGGATTCGTGGCCAAGCTGAGATGGCAACGCTCCTAGGTAGATTGTGAGTTAGGCAGGGCAGTTTTTACAACCCAGAAACGATGACTCCGTAGGATATTGGTAAGAACTTCGAGCAGACAATAAGTTTCGAGCGGAACAACGACTACCCGCTGAGCAGCAACGATACTTTCGGAAGGATAATGACGTAGAGAGAGAAGGCCAAGTTGTGATGGATAACTCAATAGTTATAGAAGCATAATTGTAGATTAGTCAATACATGAATTAGACAAGCATAACTAATATTAGTTAGACATGCATAATATTAGTTAGACAAACATAACTAATATTAGTTAAACAAGCATAACTATGTATTAGTTAGAGAAGCATAACTAATATTAGTTAGACAAGCATAACTAATATTAGTTAGACAAGCATAACTATGTATTAGTTAGAGAAGCATAACTATGTATTAGTTAGAGAAGCATAAGAATTGTGTGTGTTTATACTGAACTATAAATTCTTTTTACAAATATAAATAAACTATAAATCTATTATGAGTTTAATGCATATATTTTGCCTTCTATTTATATGCCTGTTTCTAGTC
>Ga0169931_10013190_pt1 | contig 11320 bp, 2 predicted proteins | sample Kivu_15m_20L_FD_129675 | JGI IMG/M metagenome (GOLD analysis project Ga0169931, IMG submission 129675) | Freshwater microbial communities from Lake Kivu, Western Province, Rwanda to study Microbial Dark Matter (Phase II) - Kivu_15m_20L... | ecosystem: Environmental > Aquatic > Freshwater > Lake ... | reverse complement strand
GAAGGCGTGCTGGGCGGGATCACCAAAACCAGCCGCTGGTTCAGCGCCTACCGCACGATCCAGATCGCCACGGGGGAGCAGACCGTTCCCGCCGATGGCGATGTGGAGGGCTGGGAGTTCGTGCGCGATCCCCTGCCTGCTGCAACGGAAGACCCCGCCATCGAAAAGATTCGGCGGCAACTGCGGGCACCAGAGAAGAAGTGGCAGTTCACCCCTGAAACGCTCGACAAGCTCCCCAATGCCATCCGCCGTGTGCAGCTGAAGAACAAGCTGCTACCGGAGTACGGCGAGCGCTTCAACCCGATGCTGCGCTGCATCGTGCGTCGCACCCATAGCTACCTGGAGCAGGAGATCAACCCAGCCACCGGCAGCTACTACCTCCCCAAGGTGGAGGTGAAGCTCTTCGGAGAGGACGACAACGATGCCATCAACCTCGGCGGGTACCTGAAGGATGCCTATGAAGAGGCCGAGAAGTTCAGTGAGCTGCTGCAGAAGCGGATGCGCGGGGCTGGGTTCTTCAAGACGCTGCTGCTACGCCGGCTGGGCAGCTCGATGGAGGCAGGCCGTAACACCGTCGCCAAACTGCTGAACGTCTCACTTGACACCGGCGACGACGAAGACGAGGACGACATCGACGAAGATCTCTTCGGCAACGAGGGGCAGCCGCAGGGGTACAGCGAGTTCCGCAACTTCTCCACTGACGAGATCACCTCACTGGAGCGTTGCCTCAGGCTGCTCAAACAGGGCGGCAACCGAGATCCCAAGCTCGAAGCCGTTCTCGGCTACCTGCTCGGCACCAACCCGAATGCGAGCGAGCGCTGGTTGGACAGGGGTTGCATCCTCTTCTCGCAGTACTACGACACCGTGCGTTGGATGGGGGATGAGCTGGCCAAGCACCCCGACATCCCCAGTGATCTGACGATCGGCCTCTACGCCGGCAGCAACCGCTCTGGCTTCTGGTTGGGTGGACGCTTCCAACGCTGCGACCGCACTCTGCTCAAAGACCGGGTGCGCAAGGGCGAGATCAAGATGCTGCTCGGCACCGACGCCGCCTCCGAGGGCCTCAACCTGCAGCGTCTCGGCACCCTGATCAACATCGACCTTCCCTGGAACCCCACCCGCCTGGAGCAGCGCAAAGGCCGCATCCAACGCATCGGCCAGGCCCGCAATCAGGTGTGGATCGCCAACCTGCGCTACCGCGACTCCGTGGAAGACAAGGTGCACCGCGTGCTCGCCGAACGCCTCCAGGCGATCCATGAACTCTTCGGCCAGATCCCCGACACCCTCGAAGACGTGTGGGTGAAGGTGGCCCTCAACGATGAAGCCGAAATCGCCGAACTGATCGATCAGACCACCGCCACCCGCAACCCCTTCGACAAGAAGTACAGCAAGGTCGAGGACGCCGCCTGGGAGACGTGCGCGTTAGTGCTGAACCCGATCAGTGTGAGGGAGCTGATGGAGGCTGGGTGGAGATAAGAAATGACAGCAACCAGCGCATAGCCTTGACTAACACCTATCCAGGCTCAATAAACACCTTTGTTCTCTCGGTAACTTCGTATTCGCCATTATCCCGTTTACACCGCACGAAGTCTAGTCCTTTCTCGAATGTCACCAGGCGGGAGGTTTGATCGGCAAATACGATCCTTAACTCTCGTGCATGATCAAGCCTGGGACCAGGGACGCCATAGTCGCGCCAACGCAGACGAAAATGCGGAAAGCCTTCCAGCTGCTTCTGAATTGCATCTCGACGAGATGAGTTTCGATTGTCTTGGAATTCCTCCCTGAGCTGATTGGTGTGTATGGTTATTAAGCTTTCACTATCAAGCCATGTCCCGCTCAGCAGTTGTGCAAATAGACTGGCAAACTGCCCCCTTTGCTTCTGGAAATACCTGTCATAGTAATCCGCAGAAAGCAGGCGCTTGTCAGCGAGAATCATATCAAGTCCCATCATTTCACGAAGCACGTCAACACTATATGAGGATCCCGAAGGCTTAAAGTAAAAGACCTTGGTGCCTGGATCTTCTAGCTGAGAAGAAGCAACCTGCGCACTTTCCTTGATCAATGCCTCAATCTTGCGATAGGCATCCTCAACGCCGCATGAACTCCTTGTAATCAGGCATTTGCGCTCTTGATCGGGAAGATTTAAGAGCTTTCCAGCAACAGCATTAGCGGATCCCATGCCAAGGCAAAACATCTCCTCAGAAGGCTTGAGATGATGATAAAGAACCAAATAGCCTGAGTCTATCCAGTCAACCAGTTTGCGACGCCTAAATCGACTTTCAGTATTGCCTTCATTTGCAGGCAAGCGCTCCAAAGCGCAGAGGACTGGGATCTCATTTGCCTTATGAGAGTCAATCGCTTTCTCTAATTCTTTCAAGTCAAGATAACTCGTCAAGTCTTTCATGACGAAGGCCGTGCCTTGGCGTGCTACTGCCACATGCTGACTCAGCAGCTCAGGCAACTTCTCGGTATCAAAGTAGTTGCAATGTCGAGCGAAGGAGCGCTGATGCTCATCCGGATGGAGCTCACCGACAATTCGCTCCAGAAATCTGCGGACAAGATGGCGATCCAGCTCTGAATGGAAGCTCTGGTTGGAATAAGTCCGCAAGCAATTATAACAACTGGCGCCACATGAACAGGAACTCACAAGCTCTAGCGTGCGCTTTAGGACATCATCAAACATCTCAGCGATCTTCTTACTATGACCAGCGCCTGAGGCCACATTGTCATAGATGACAATCTGCGCACGGTTATAGTCATTCTTGATTGGACGGAAAAGACCATCGAGCTCCGAACGATCAATATCAATCACGTCAGAGGCAGCGGCCAGTAAGGCGTAAGTCAACGAACGCCAGAAACTAGAGCCATCGCGATCCACACCTTCAGCAGCATCCTGGTCGTCCGTGACTGAATCAACAGTATTTCCAGACTCAAGATTGATAATCTTGCCTAAGAGGCGCGGTGGGTTCGCTTCGTCAGTGAAGCTAAGCTTCAAGAAGTCACTTCGAAACTCATGGGCAAGATGCAAAAGCATCGGCTTCCCGATACAAGTCTTGCCAGTAATTGGGTTTGCATGCTCTTCAGATTGAGCACGCTGCGCACTGCGCGACTTATTGCCACGTTTACTCTTGACTTGAGAGGATAGGTCGAATCCACAATATTGACAAAGCCAGTATCCACTTGACGCGAATGAGCCCGCTCGGCCTCTTGGGCCCTGATTGGACAAGAAGAACGTCCCTGATCGACTTGTTACGAGTTCAAAATACTTACTCGGATTTGTTGCAGTCAGATCAAGATCTTTATTTTCTCTTGCAAGGAAGACTTGCGATGTCGGCTGCCGTAAAGGCTTTCTAAACGGTGTGATCTTTGGAGTTACAGACCAATCGGTGCTGAAAGAGCGCGGTATCAAGTAAGTGCGGCCGACTCCGAGCTTGCCACCTGACTTAATCTCGGCGCCGCAAACACGGCATTCGAGTTCGCCAGCTGGATTTGTAAGGAAACTCATGAGATCTTCCTGGTTCGTCTTTTGTTCGAACGCATTACAGCTATCACATACCCAATAACATTTCTGAGGAAGGTCAAATGGGCGTACTACTGCGACCGAGCGATGCACTCGATCATCGACGACAACATCTTGACCGGGTGCATATTCCGTGAGCGCCATTCTTCGATCACGCTGAAGACGATGCCCTCCGCTTCCGAAAAAGCGTGTGTCGTTTCTCTGAGTCAACAGCTGGACGACATTAACTGGGAAACCGTAGATCGGAAGAATGCTGGCTTGGGCCAACAGATCATGAAGCTTGAGAGAGTAGATCTTATATAGTTCACCAATAATTGCTTTACGGCGTTTGCTGAGCTTTTCTGACTTGGTCATTGACTGATTATCTGTGCGATCTCTCACTTCCTTCAGTTCATCAAACACATCATTGTGGTTTTTGACCTGCCCGTTCCAGTCAAGGACTTGATCATTGGCAAACTGCTCAAGATCCTTACGTAGTTCGTCAAGGATTGCCTGCTCAGTCTTATTGCCACTCAGATGATCGAGGACCATCCTGCACTTAAGGCTGGCCTCCTTACCACGAAGCCACAAGCGTAGTTTGCCATAAATAGCTTTAAGCTGATTGATGTCAACAGTCACAGGCCCTTGGCTATCCAGGTCTGGGAAACCAAGAAAATCACCGACTGTCAGATCTTCTGTCCCTAGTTGGTGGCTGAAACGCAAGAAGTGGTAGATTAACTCAGCATGGGCATGGCGTTTGGCAATGGAATAATTACCAATGTCTAAAGTGGGAACCCTATTCGAGCCGGCAATTAAATGGCGCGGTTGCTCAAAGAAATAGCGATCGTGCGGTCGACGCTGCCCGTACATAACGGTGACAGCCAAACCGTCAGCGCGGCGACCCGCTCGGCCAGCTCGTTGCTGATAGTTGCTGACGAAAGGTGGGAAGTTCCGCAGAGCCACGACTTGTAGCTCGCCGATGTCAACCCCTAGTTCGAGAGTTGTTGAGGAACTCAGCAGATTGATTTCGCCTGATCGGAACCTATTCTCACGCTCAGACAATTCTTCCGGTTGGAGTTGGGCAGTATGTTCCTCGGCCGTTAAGGAGATGGGACGACGTTGAATCAAAGAAACATAATGCTGCTTGGTAGGATTCTGACCAACCCTGATGCCCAACACACCCTCGCATTTGTGCGCTGGGCAAAGAAAGGCTCTTGGTACTTGTTGGATATCGATCGAGCTGAGTCCTGGCTTGTGGAAGATCTGCTTGCACTTGGGGCACTCAAACCAATCACTATCTGATGTCGAGAGGCGATTCTTCCGCCAAACCAGCTGATGTCCTTGGCCTGGATAGTCTTTAAGCAATCTACTATCAGCTAGCGCATCGAACAGTGCCTTCATTTCTTCCCCACTGGGCAAGAATCCAACTCCCTTCTTAACCATACTAACCAATCTGTTCTGACTCTGATTTTCTTGTCCGTCCTTTCGGCTAGGTTTAGGCTCAAAGGAAATAACATCCTTGACGTTTTTATCCTCTTTAAACTTTACTTTCCTTAAAAACTTCTTGGGTTGACCTTTGGCTCCCAAGATCCCTGGCCTACCCGTGGTATCGTCACCACCCGTCTCAACGGAATATTTAGATGCATCCTGAATATCAACTGCCCCTAAAAGCCTGATTTCATCTGTCAAGCCATAGAGGAAAACTTGAGCCCACTCTCTGCTCCAGCTGTCATTCCAATCAAAGATGGAGCACGTCTGATTAATCAGCTCCTCTGGTATCTCGTCTACGTGACAGGCCAACAGGCCAAGGGCCTCCATGGACGTCCTCCTAGCCGAAGGCAGGCCAAACTCACAAAGCAAGACTTCACGAGCCCTTCGGGCCGCCATTTCATCGAGGTCTTTGGGATCTGTATCCAGCCTTAGATGTTCATTGGACTCGTTGCTCGAGTAGCTTTTGTGATGAAGCTCAGATTTTCGATCAGGGTGGGGAATTGAGGATTCTCTAAACAGACGTGTAAGCTCCTCCTCCACTCTTCTTATCGTAGCCAAACCATTGGTCGCTACGGTTGCAAACGCTCTCCAGATGCTTTGACGATACAAGAACTCTGTATGAGTGCGTTGGAAATCTGAGGCGAAATATGCGGCATCCTGCCTCCCATCTGAGAATGTGAGAATCTTACAGTTGGGCTTTTCAATCCTCTCAGACTCTCTCTGTTCAACGGTGGCTGATCCATGAGATTGCCCGCTGAGAAGATCAAAGAGGCGGTCAATGACCACCGATAAGGGCGCATCTGTGAACGAAGTGAAACGGCTCATCCAGGTTTGACGCAATCTTCTTGCACCACATATCGGGCAGCAGTTTGGAGTTGGATCCTCCCCCTCTGGAAGAAGCTTGGCCTTTGGTTTGATGTAGCGATAAAGTTGATATGTATTATCAGACAACATTGTCTTTGCCTTTGATGCGTTTTGCTTCGTTTCAAGGACATGCCATTGGCCAGCATCTTCTTTAATCAGAACGGAATTCAGCTGATAGCCTCCATTCAACGTAATGATAATTTCGGATGCTCCCATCTCTCCATCGACCAAGTCCTCCTCCCCTGTGTCTTCATCGCTGCTTAACAAACTACGCTTAACTGGCGTCAAACACATGATTGTCTCATTCTCTTCAATAAGCTCTATCGCGCGTGGAACTTCGGATAGTTGGTTCGATTTGCCTATGGCAATTGAATACACCTCGCCACACTTGCGGCAAGATGATAATTCGAGCACCGGACCTTTACATGATTCGCAGTGCGTGCGTCGATCAAGATACAACCTGCCATAACCCATCAAGTTCCGTGTGTTCTCAGAACTTGTGGGAGCCCCAGGACAACGGGTATTGATGCATGCAAAGAGCCCCTCCATGCTTCGATACAGCAGATGCAAACGGACGGGAAGCAAAGGCTGTTCATCCGGTTGGAGACGCGCACTGGTCACGATCTGGACGAGATTGGATAGTGCCTTCAACACACGAGGTAACTCTTGTGGTTCCACATCTCCATCCAGGGAACGTGGAATCGTCCATAATTCAGCACTCGTCGCCACTTGGCTCCATGGCCTTGGACCGCTACCAAGAACCTTCATCAGGCGACGGATATGGGGATGTCCTGCGAGAACATGCCAAAGGAAAACATGGACATCACCCCCAGACACTTGCTGCGCGTTCTCTAACTGTACAGAAGGTACCAAGTCTTTTAGGCCCTCCTTTGCTGACTCTACGGATGTGAATATGGAACCAATATCAAGAGCCTCATATCGCTCATAGAGTTCATCTTCGGGCAGTGAGTCCACTTCATAGGCTGGACCAAAACGCTGGTCTGGGCTCACTCTTGTACCCCAGATTAGATGCGTTTCGCTAAATGGTTCATCAAAGAGCTGCGCGGCAAAGTTGCAGACCTTTTGCTTAATTCCTTCTTCTCGTGGATCTCCCAAGGAAGCACTAGTTGCAATCGCCTGGATCCTCCCACTAGCTTTGATCCCCATCGCCAGCTTGAAGCGCCGCAGCAACATCGCGACCTCAGTTCCAGTTGAGCCTGTATATGTATGCGCTTCATCGAGAATCAGCATGCTGAAATGCTTAGATGCCTCAAAGATGTCGCCTCTTTCTTTTGGTCGCATGAGCATGTGCTCAAGCATTGAATAGTTCGTAATCAATATCTGCGGCGGAGACTTCCAGATCTCTTCTCGGGAAATGGCTTGAACGCGCATGACCCTGGCAGCGGCTTTTTCAACAAGCTCTGCAGGTGCTACGCCAATCATCCTCTTCCTGTCAGACTCATCGAAGAGGGAGAGCAGCTCTTGACGGTCAGTTCCTTCCAACTCACGACGGAGTGCTTCTTCGGCTTTCGCGTGGCTCTTTTCAGTCCGACTTGTATAGAACCCAAACCGAATCAGATTGGGGCCATCGTTCTGATGGCACAGCAGCTTTCTCAGCCTCTTGACCTGGTCGTTGACCAGGGCATTCATCGGGTAGAGGATCAGGGCCTGCATCCCAGGACGAGGATCCTGAAGCAAGCGCTGAAGCATTGGGATCAGAAAGCATTCCGTCTTTCCAGATCCAGTACCAGTCGCCACAACAATATTTGCCTGCTCTTCAACAGCAGCAACAACCGCAGACTGCTGATGCGCGTACAACGGCCGATCAGCTTCAAACAGGTACTGCATCCTTTGATCGAGGATACCTTCGTCCGTTAGTTGGCGGATCGTCTTTCCAGCCTCATAAGGTTGGTTCCCCTCCAGGTATGGGTCTTGCGAAATCGTCCCGGGTTGCCTTAGCAGCTCCTCAAAGCCGCGCCTGAGTGCCGCATCGTTGATCGGGTAAGCGGCGAGGAGATACTCAACCAGGCTGTCCCTTGTGGAGGAGGCTGCAGAAACGGCGTCGAGGGGCATTGGAGGCGTGGCGTCTGCCACAAGGTGGTGATCTCTTTAGGTCAGGGGCTTGTTAATTCCCAGCTTTATTTCCAGTAGCTTCGAGAATAATTCTTTGTACTTAAATTTTATTCGAATATATCCAGGGCGGCCACCAGCGCTATCGCCTGCATTCTGGGAGTCTGCAATCCTTTCTGTGTACCTGTCAATTAGAGCTCTATATGGTCTTGGCAGTTCATCCCTGATTCGGGATTGAATAGCTACTCCGAGATCAAGTAGCCTTGATTCGTTTCGATCAAGATCGATACGATACATTGCAAGCATGGCCTGATCTCTACTCAACCTATACAAGCACCCTTCTGTCTCCCACAAATACATTAGATCATATTTACCAGCCTGGAATGAACTCGCCTTAGCTCGGCGAAGCTGGCTCATCGCACTTGGCAGGGCCTCATCAAGATTGACCCATCGGCCTGCGAAGAAGTCCTTGCGCTGTGGAATATAAACTTCTATATCTCTCTCAATATCTTCCTCAGAAAGCTGTTCTGCCATCGATAGATCGATAGCATTTGGCAACGTAGGCTCGGGAAGGAACTGAAACAGCATGTCCTCCGTTTGTACTGCTATTCCTCTCGCTTCAAGGATATCTCTGGATTCCTCTGCGCTCTTGTCGGTCTCTACCACCCGAGTATCGGTATCACCAACAGCATCAAGGAGCTCAACAACTGCATTGAAGTAGGCTCGGTCACCAACATACTTAGCGCGAAGTGGGGCTTCTCTCTCGATAATCAGAGTGGGAGGTGCCATTCTGTATGACTTTCTGCTCTCTCCTTTAGAAGTGATCTCAAATTCGCTTTCAAGAATCTCAAGCTGTTCTACAATTCTCTCCCTCAACCCTTTGGAACTCCTACTTTCTTGATCTGGTGGGAGAAGCGCCTCTACACAATCACAGATCTGCCGACATGTCAGCCCTTGGCAGAATCTAGCATTATCGGGCTTACGTGCACTCGATAAGAGAGTGACAACGTGCTGCTTAATTTCGGATGGTCTCATTCTCTTCTCCTGCTCCACTCGTCCCTGAAATCAAGACCTGATGTTCGCATGGCAGATGCAACCAATGACCCAATGCCAACACGTAAATTGCTCATCTCTTCTTTATCAAGAGCATCAAAGCTGATCCTGTAAAATACAAATCTCCTACCCGGGGCACGTCTTGTATCTGGATACTCTACTGTTTGTCGGTCTAAATGCCCAAAGCTATCGTCTATCAGATCTTCAATCTCGTCGATCAGCATGTCTTGGACTGTGTCGCTTCTCATGCCATAGGCGACTATCTCAAGTAAATCAACAGACTTTCTTCGTTTAACAGGTCGTTTATCTGGTTCGGCATTGGGCAGCACTGTGGATTGTGTTATTTGTTCCTCAATTCTTGATGGTGACCCATCAAGGGCGGCCAATTTGTATCGAAAGCTGAATCCCTGTCTATGCATGGAAAGCCCTGCTGCTTGACGAGATAAAAGAAAGGGTTCGAATGCAGCCGTATGGAACTCACACATACCCGTGCCGTCTGCCGAAAGTAAATGGGAATACTCCTCACCGTTGCCAGTTAACTCCACTCGTATTCTCTCATGTGGCCATAGACCGATTATTTGCCAAAGTGCATTCCAGAAATCATGAGACTCTCTGAACCTCAAGGGCTCTGCGCCTCTTTCAAGATCTAATACTTTTAGTCTTTCTCCTAGCCTGTATCTGGCATGTAACAGATCTGGTTGCAGAGACTTGACATCAGGCTCTTCAAAGATCTGAAGACTCTTATTCCATCTTCTAGATCTGCCACTTGAAATATCAGTGTACAATATCTTGATTGAATACCTACCTGCGCTAGTCATTAAGCTTCTTACGCCAGAAGGCTGCCAGCTTCCTGATGCAGACATCTCCATAGTCTTAAGGGGAACATAGAACTCATCATCCTCAATCTTAAATACCTCAACCATCGCCTCGCTAATTAAAGGAGGCAGCCATACTTCTGGATTAGTTGGAAGGTTTATGAACGCATTAGCTTGTCCCGGAAGTGGCAACCCCTTTAGTAGCGGTTTTCCATTCAAGCTTGCAGCATCAATGCCTCCCCAATTAATCTCAATTCTTTCTCCAGCTTCATTAATGAGCGAGATTATTCCTGGGCTCTCAAGGAAGCGAACTCTGGTAAGCAATAGCAGGCGCCATTTACCCAGCTTGGAGATCCTGATTGGCTCTTCCTCTTCAATGCCATCCGATGTGACAACATCCCAGTCATACTTATATACTAAAGACAGGCTATGGCTGGCCACCTTAATCTCGTCGATGACTTCATTTGACTCTGCATCTATCAAGAAGTAGGGCTTGCCTGCAGGAATCCCTGCGCAGTTCCACTCATCAAGCATTGCATTATCCAGTCCTTTATGGCGTAGTCTTAGTAAATATTCCTCTCGCTCTTCATTGATTTTGCTTCGTAGCTCAGGAATGACTATTTCATCTTGTCTCGGATCAATATCTAGTTCACCAATGACCCGGGCTTGTTTTTCACTGCTTTCAAGGCTGATCGTACAGTATGTTTTTGCGTTGGTTCGTCTTTTCTTCTCTACCTGAACTGATTGACTGGGAAGAACCAGCTCAAGGTAACAGTCTTCATCATCAAGATGAAGCATTATCTTTGGAATGCTGCTTATCAGCACCTTGGGCACACTCTCTCTCCCAGGTTGAGTTCGGCTTGTTCCTAGCGCTTCTATCTCTCGTTGAATGATTGCTGACAACCATTCTTCTGTCTGGCTGCCTGTCTGTACTAAGTCAATCTGCTGTTTGAGGGCTGAACGGAATTCATGAGTGAATTCACCCTGATGATAGATGCGAGAAATAAGCTGTATATCAACGCTTTCGTATGACCCCCAATCATCTTGGTTCCTCTCCAGGACATCATGCAATTTCTTGCGATCAGCGCGACATGGGAAGGAGAGCTTCCATGAATGTGAGATAATAGAGCGGCTTGGATCTATGCTTGGCAGGACTAGTCTTCTATGCCCCAGGCCATCAAAGATATCATTCCTTTTAAGCCATTCAGATAGTTGATCCCATGCGGCCGGAAGATTCTTGCTTAAATACTGACTCTCATTTGCACCGAATACATCCTCTCGTCCGTAGCGCTTGTGAAACTCTCCCTTTTGATATGGAGTGGGGAAACCCTGAGCAATTAGGCATGTCGTCCAAAGGAACGCAAAAAACCTTGGTGGGCTAGGGCTCTTGTAGTCCCAATTCTCTAGCCGCTTTATGAGTAGCCGCGCAGGTGACAAACCACGGTTGTATGAGAACTCGCGTACACGGTCGACAAGAGTCTGTGCCAATTCACTTGGAATAGCCGCTCTGTCGCCAGTTACAAATACT
>Ga0169931_10013189_pt1 | contig 11320 bp, 10 predicted proteins | sample Kivu_15m_20L_FD_129675 | JGI IMG/M metagenome (GOLD analysis project Ga0169931, IMG submission 129675) | Freshwater microbial communities from Lake Kivu, Western Province, Rwanda to study Microbial Dark Matter (Phase II) - Kivu_15m_20L... | ecosystem: Environmental > Aquatic > Freshwater > Lake... | reverse complement strand
CCGATCACGATCTCGTCTCCCCACGTCATGCCGCCGTCGCTGCTGCGGCGACATGTCCCGCCCCCCGGCGAGCGAAACGCGATCACCGTGCCGTCGGGGGCCGTGAGCACGCCGGCCCAGCCGCCCCGCCCCTCCCAGAGTTGCTGCATGGGCGTGAGGCGCGGTTCGGCGAGGAAGTCGTCGAGGATCTTTCATCATCGCCATGTGTCGGAGCCTACGATAGACGTGTGAAATCCCCAGACCGGTCGATCGCGAACGTTCGGAGGCCCACGGTCATGGTCGCGCTCCGCTGCGGCTTGGCTCAGGTCTTCGACCGGCTTCATGCCTCATCCGCCAGGGAGTGGCTCGACCGCTGTGTCGTCAGCCTGGCGGCCGTGGGATTTCTCTGCCACTTGCTCTTCGTGGCGGCAATCAACCTGCTGCCGGAGACTCCGGAGACGATCTTCGAGGGGATCGACCGGAGTCTGCTCCATGCGGTCTACACGCCTTTCAGCATCATTCTCTTCTACGAGGTCATCCTCCTGGTCTTCGCCCTCGCCGACTCCCATACCGGCGAGGTCTCCAAACAGTATCAGATCGTCTCCCTGATCGTGGTTCGTCGCGTCTTCAAAGACATCGGCAGCTTTGCAAGTTTCGACCAGTGGCTGGGTGAACTCGAGGCCGTCAAGGCGGTATTGCTCGACATGGGCGGCGCCGTACTGATGTTCATGCTCGTCACCGTCTTCACACTTCTCCGCCGCACCATCCCGAAGGTGCCGATCGAACGCAACCTCGATGGATTTATCGAGTTGAAGAAGGCGATCGCCGTGCTCTTGCTGGGCCTCCTGTCGGGCCTGGCCCTGCTCAACCTAGCGGTATGGCTGCGGCTCCTGCCGGCCCAACTCCTCGGCCTCGCACGACTGCCGGCGGATGTCGATCTCTTCTTTTTTCCGCTCTTCTTCGAGTTCATGATCTTCACCGATGTATTCATCCTCATCGTTTCGCTCGCCTACTACGATCGCTATGAATACGTCTTTCGGAATGCCGGCTTCGTCATCTCGACCGTGCTGCTACGCGTCTCGCTGTCCACTCCCAAGCCCTACGATCTCGGTGTCGCGCTGATCGCGATGGCGTATGGCATCGCGATCCTCGCGGTGTTTGGCTGGTTCAGTTCCATTGTCCGACCGCGTGTTCCCACGCACGCGACCCACGCCACGCGGTCATCCGACGACGATTGAATGCCCGCCGTGGCCACACTCCGGCAGCGGCCGCACGGGTCATGGCCGCGCGGCTCGCACCGCGGCACGGTTGAAGACGACGGCGAGGACCGCCGAACCGGCGGCGTAGGCCATGGCATGCCGCCGTATCCCGCGTCTTTCGGGTTGACTGCCACGAGCACGAACAGGGCGGTGGCCGTCACGCAGGTCAACGACAAACCCGTAAAAACAACCCGCCACGCTTCGGACTTCATGTAGAGACCCCATGTTCTCGCAGCAGCTGCGCGGCCGTGGAGAGGGCTTGTTCGGCGACGGCGGGGAGCCTCGATGGACGGGGCCCGCCGGCCGACGTCAGCAGCGAGAGGACCAAAAGCCTCAGCTTGGTACCCGTCGAAACGCGTGCTCGTTCCTCCAGCACCCGGAACCGCCGGTTCCTGATCCTCGTGCCGATCGCATGATATACGCGTGACGCCGTCTGCACGGCGACGCGGGAATCCCGATCCAGGGCGCTGATGCCGGCATCACCGGCAGCGTAGTAGCCATCGGCCAGTCTGAGGATTTCCGCCACGCCCTGTTTGACGCCGCCTTCTTCGAGTGGCGTGATCCCGGGGCGCAAACCGCCGGTCCAGAGCACGGGCAGATAACAACGAGAGCGCCGCCAGTCCTCCGCCACGTCGCGGGCGATGTTGGTCAACTGCATGCCCATCCCGAGCGCCGCGGCGTTGGGCAGGAAGCGACGGTCTGCAAGGCCTAGAATCGGACACATCAAAACGCCGACGGCACCGGCGACCCGAAAGCCGTAGCGAAGCAGGTCGTCCTCGCTGAGGCCGGCCACCGGCGTGAGGTCGGAACGCATCCCCTGTAACAACGCCTGGCCCGCCTCGATGGACAACTGGTATCGCCGGACCAGCGACGCCAGCCAACGGCTTTCGTTCGCGGTCGGCACTTCCCCTGCGGCGATGAGTCTCAGGTCGGCGGCGGCGTGGTCGAGAAATGCGGCGGCCTGTTCCGGCGCCGAGGCAGTATCGACGCCGTCGTCGCACCAGCGGCACCAGGCATACAGCTGCTCGACGGCCACCCGTTTTCCAGCGGGCAGCAGCCGGCTGGCGAACGAGAAGGAGCGACTGTGCCGCCGGATCGAGTCGCCGGGTCTCGATGCGTCCCTTCCGCCTGCCCCAGGATCCGTTGGGGCGGAGCCACTCGCGCGGGGCCCGGGTGTGAACGAGGCTGGCCGCAGCGGTGCGCGGTTACTCCACATGGACATGGAAATCCGCCGCAATGGTCGCGCAGGTTGCCTTCGCGGAGTTGACCACCCCGGGTACGCCGGCACCCGGGTGAGTGCCAGCCCCAGTGAGGTAGAGTCCGGGGATGTCCGGGTCGCGGTTATGGGGGCGAAAATACGCGGTCTGCGAGAGCGTTGGTGCCACCGAGAACGCCGACCCGTGGTGCGCCGAGAATCTGGCGGCAAAATCGGCCGGCGTGAAGTGGCGACGCGTGACGATCGCCTCGCGGACGCCCGGAACGTGAGGCTCCAGGGCCGAGAGGATCGCGTCGCCATAGCTGCTCGCCACCTCGTCCCAGTCGATCTCGGCGTTGCCGAGGTGCGGCACGGGGCTCAGCACGTAAAACGATTCGCCTCCCGCGGGGGCCATTCCGGGGTCGGTGACGGTGGGAGCGTGCAGGTAGAGACTGAAGTCCTCGGGGAGGCGATGGCCCCGAAAGATGTCCCGCAGCAGCCCTTGGAATCGTGGCCCGAAGAGAATCGTGTGGTGGGCCAACCGAGGATACCGCCGGTTCGTGCCGAAATAGAGCACAAACAGCGACATCGACCATCTCATCCGCTCGAGTCGCCGCTGGCGCCGCTCCGCCCCCGCGGTACCACGGTAAAGCTGCGCGTAGGTGTGGTGGACGTCAGCGTTCGACACGACGACGTCGAAAGCCTCCGGGGGGCCACCGATTGCGGAGACGATGTGCTTCGTCCCGCCGCCGGTGGTCTGCACGTTGACGCGATCCACGGCGGAATTGAGCCGGAGCGTGCCGCCGATGTCCGTAAAAAGTCGGACGAGTCCGCGGACGAGCGCTCCGGTGCCTCCCTCGGGGAAAAACACGCCCCACTTCCGCTCGATCCAATGAATCAGGGTGTACACGCAGCTCGTGTCCAGCGGATTCCCTCCGACGAGCAGCGGATGGAAGCTGAAGGCCTGCCGCAGATGCTCGTCCTTGATGAACCGTGACACGGTCGCGTACACGCTCCGATCGGCACGCAGCCTTGCAAGAGCCGGAGCGGCCCGGATCATATCGGCGAAGTTGAGAAAGGGAACCGCGCCGAGATCCTCGTATCCCTTCTCGAACACCCGGCGCGTGAAGTCGGCGAACCGTCGGTAGCCCGCGATGTCACCGGGACTGACCCGACCAACCTCCTCGATGAGTGCCTGCTCATCGGCGACGTAGTCGAACGAGACGCCGTCACTCCACTGCAGCCGATACAGCGGTGTCACCGGCAGGAGTCGCACGTAGTCCGACAATCGCCTTCCGGAGAGCTCGAACAGTTCCTCCAGACAGTGAGGGGGGTGATCACCGTCGGACCGGCATCGAAGACATACCCCCCGTCCTCGTACACGCAGGCTCGCCCTCCGGGCTGGTCGTGCGCCTCGTAGCAGACCGTGTCGAACCCCATCGATTGCAGGCGAATGGCCGACGCAAGGCCGCCGAAGCCACTGCCGATGACGGCGGCCCGTCGCCCCGAAGTCATCGTCGCTCGCCGCGGGAATGACACGCTCGCCATCGTGGGGCTCACGGCATCACCTCCACGGGTGTCGAGACGCGGGCAACGCGCAGGACGTTGGTCACCTCGGTGAGTGCGTCAATGCCGGGGCCCGCGCCCGTCGCAGTCGTCAAGCGGCCGATGGCCCGGTCAAGACGGTCGGCGATCGCGGCGACCGCCCGGCCCTGAACGCCCTCGAGAAGCTCACGGGCGAAAGGGCGGAACCCGGCGGGATGCCGCGGAAGTTGCCGCAAGCGCCGCTGCAGGTGGCAAAACTGCTGTTCGGAGAACTCGATCGCGGCCCATGCCCACGGCCAGGTCACCCGCCGGTTCCTCAGATCATCACAGCGGTCCGCCCCCTCGACGAGTGCGGTCAGTTCATCGAGGTCATTTCGCATTTGGAGGCAGATGCCGACCCGGCAGCCAAAGCCGGCGACGGCCCGGAGGATCTGCGGGGTGCCATCCGCTGCATGGGCTCCGCACCAGGCGGCCAACGAAACCAGCCGGCCTGTCTTCCAACGCGAGATCGCGACCGCCGTGGCCTGTGCTTGCCTTGGGGTCACCTCGTCGACTCGTGTCGAGAGATCGATGGCCTGACCCTCGTGACACTGCCGGGCCACCTCGACGAGCCTTGTCAGCAGGGTCGCGGACTTGCCGGGGTGGTCGTATGTCGCTCCGGCCAGTTCCAATGCGCGGAAGTACATCCAGTTCCCCGCGTTGACCGCTCGGGCCGAACCGATGACCCGGTGCAGTGCCGGTTGGCCCCTGCGTGTCTGCGAATCATCTTCAAAGTCGTCGATGACCAGTGCGCCGGCATGCAACATCTCGACCGCGTCGATGATTTCCTCGGGAGCGCGGCCACTCCCACCGGCGAACGTGTATGCCCACTGCACGAGGGCGCCGCGGAACCGTTTGCCGCCGATGCCCGGGTAGAGATCGGGGGCAAGCTGAAGCCCCTTCGACCATCCATGTCGCGTTCGCGCGCTCAGGGAGGACCGACCAGCGAAGCCGAGAGGATTGGTAATCATGTGAAACCCGCGCTCGAAAGTGGAAAAAAAGACCTCGCGAAGCGAAGCGGTGCCAGCTTCGTCGGGGGTCGTCCGAGAATAATCCGGGCGGCATCGACGGCATTGAACCGGTGACCGTAAAACCTCGCGATACGGTCCTCCGGAAGCACGCGGTAGAATCGTCGGAAAACCTTCCAACGGTCGTCGGGCATGACGAGGCAAAACAGCAGGCGGTTCAGAAATCTGGCGAATCCCCGCCGCAGAGCATCGCGAGCTGCGGCCTTCTGGACCTCGCCCACAACCCGGTCGGGCCGCGATCGGGCCACCAGATCGGCGAACCGAATCGCGAGCGGCATCGAATACCCGGTGGCCGCGTGGTACCAGCCGCCCGCATAGCCACCCGCGAGCACGGACCTGTCCTGCCTGGGACGTGTCGCATAGGGCATCGGGAGGCATCCCCGCTCCGTGCGGATCAGCTCCATGGAACTTACGCCGGCCTCCGCCAGACGCGCCGAAATGAACTCCTCCGCCCGTGCCGCGTCGCACCCGGGCTCCTCGTGAAACCGGGTGTACTCGAGCAGCACGTGATCGTCTCCAAACGGCAGTTCGTACAGAAACTCGAAGCCGCCGGACTGATCCTCCCGGACGTGCATCACCGTCGGTTCCGTGGCGGGCCATCGTCGGCCCGTCCGATATTCATGCCCGATGAACGACTGATAACCGACGCCACCGGACGGCTCCGCTGACGCCGCCCTGCCACGGCAGTCGATGACCACCCCGCACTCGATCTCGGGCTGATCGCCACAGCGCAGGCGGCTCGTCGAGAGGATGTCGCAGCGCGTTCCCGTGAGCACGACCAACGGCCGTGACCCATGGGGCCCCGACGACGGCATCGTTCGTCCCCAGGTGGCGGCACGCAGCCCCGCCGAGCTGATCGTCGCGTAGGGAATGGCGACTCGGCGCGACAGCCCGGGAAACGTGACTCGGTAGCCGGACCATCGGCTCGTGACGAGAGGATCGAACCAGAAGCGCGCGTGCTCGGGCACATCGGTCTGGTGGAACGACCAGGTGTGATTGCCGCACAGGTCATCGGAACGCTCGACCAGCAAGACCGATGATCCGGGCTGATGAGACAAGATCGCGTGAGCGAGCAGACAACCCTGGAGCCCTCCTCCACGATCGCGTAATCGACCCTGTCAGCCGGTGTCATGCATGGGTTCCGACGTGGGCCGGGCAGTTTCGCTGCCGAAGGCTCGTCGTCGCGAAAAGCGGGGCAGCGCCATGGAGCAGCAAATGCGGCACGGCAACGGCGCTGAGACCGAGGAAGGTGGCTCGAATCACCGCCTCGCTCCATCCCGTCGCCGGGAACGCACAGCACACCACCAGGACTGCCGAGCCGATCGCCACGGCAGTGAGGGGGGCCACACTCACGACGAGTTGCGACCAGGTTTCGGCAAGCTCGCGACGCAGCCGTTTCATCCCACGGGCAGAGTGCCAACCGCAAAAGTAGACGAGAAAGCCGACCACTGGGCTCGCCATGGCGAACAAAAGCACCAGCGATGCCACCATGGCATTGTCGACCAGCAGGACCCGCCTCCGCCATGGACCGCACGTCAACGCGAACAGCCCCTGCATGCTCCACGCAACGGTCGCCATCACGAGCATCAGCAATGACCAGCCCCACAACGCCGAGAGGATGCCCTTCCACTCGAGCCCGAGGCCTCGCGGCGCGATCACCGAAAGGTGACGGACGACTTCATCGCCCTGAAAGACGAGCGGGGTCCAAATCACCAAGCCCCCTCGTGCCATGCGAAACACCGGCCGCAGCGGCCGCGGCCCGATCGCGAGGCCGGGCTCCTCCTGACCGAAATGCCAGGCCGAAGCGATGAAAAAGAGCACGATCGTCACCGCCGGCGCGAGGACCCAGCCAAGCACCACGACCATGGCGATCGCGGGATAGCCGATCGAGAAGACGGCCAGCCACGCCCGACCGAACACCGGCTCGAGTCGAGAGCGGGCGAAGCGGTGGTCGGCTGCGCCGTGAGGCACACCGACCACCGCCACCAGCAATCCAAGGCTGATCACAACGATGGCGCTTGCGGCCCCGGAACCGACGCACGCGGCCCCGATCATTGCCCAGCAGAGCACGATTATCGAGGCCGCGTGCACATCTGTTCTCCAGCCCGGAGGCCACCGGCATGCTCACCCCGCCGCGTACGCCGCCCCGGCTGCTTCGTCCGCGGTCTTGCGGCTCTTGGCCCGGGCGATGAAGTAAATCAAGACACCGAAGCCGGCCTTGGCCGTCATGTCGGCAATGGCATAGCCGATCTGCAGTCCAACGATGCCGCTGGCACCGACTTTCCCGCCCTGCTTCGCCGCCAGCGCGTCAGGCGTGCCTCCGATCGCATAGGCGATCGGATAGACCGCCCACGTGATCAGCAGAACCAGGCGGCAGATCTCGATGAGCTTGCGCGCCGCCGGTGGTTGGGTATCGAGCGAGTTGGTCAGTTCCACCCACAACACATAGAGGATGTAGAAGAAAGGAACGGACGACAGCCCTCCCCAGATCACGCGCTCGGTCCACCGGGCGGGGTCGGCGATCACCTCGCCCGGGTATCCGAGGGCGATCATGGCGGCCGCCGCGACCACGAGCCGCGTGAGGAGGCTGGTGGCCTTCGCTGGGGGCAGCCGCAGGACTGACACGAGTTCCACCATGAGGAGCGGCACCGTGAGGATCCAGTCGGCATATCGGTAGAAGTCATTGAACGCCGCGCCCGTGCCCACGTATCCACCGCCACCATCCGCCAGCGTGTAGGCGTCGTTCCAACTGTGGCGAATCATGAAATAGTGATAGCAGGCGATCGACACGACGAGTCCCGACACCATCAGCGCCGGCCGGTACTCCGGGTCGACCTGCGACCGTGACATGAACAGAAACAGGGCCGCCGCCCCCATCGTCGCCACCGTCATCGAAAAGATGTTGTCGACCGCGTTGTATTGAAAAATCGTCAAATCGGGCATGGCCGCGAACAAACAGACCCCAAGCATGATGTCCCCTTTTCAAGAGCGAGTGTTCGTCCATGCGGCCGCCGGTCGGCCGCATGAGGATTCCGACAGGGTTCTAGGCAGACGGCGCGGGTACGGCCACCAACACAAACGGCCTGATCGCCTCAGTCACACAACCCACGAACACGAAAACGGCGAGGCAACTTCCCGCGGGACCCCGAGAGTGTATTCCCCTGACGAGCCTGCGAAGTGTCGCCGTGTGCGGACCGAGTGTCAAGCGGGCCGTGGACGTATCCGGGGCAAGGGTCGTGGGCGTGCCGAGTCATTCGCCCGGATGGTGAGCAGAAGGCGCGTGGCGGCCTATCTCACGCCACCGTCACCGGTTCGGTGGTCCAACGACCATCGACGAGCCGCCACGCGCCCGTGGGGTTGGCGTCCTGGAGCGCGCTCGGAAGACGATCGGGACGCACCGCGTCGTAGCACTCGAGCGCGCTGAACCGGCGGAGCGACGCCGGGATGCCGACGGCCGTGAAGCCCGGATGACCGGTCGCCGGAAACGGCCCGCCATGATTCATGGCCGGCGAGACGGCGACGCCCGTCGGCATCTTGTCGTTGAGCAGGCGGCCCACCTTGCGCCGCAGGAGCGGCTCGATCCGCCGGTAGGCCGCATCGTCGTCGCCCGCACGGCTCGAATAGATGCTGCCGGTGAGATTCCCCTCGAGGTGGCCGAGGATCGCGGCCACCTCCTCGATGTCCGCCGCGATGACACACAGGCTCGCCGGACCGAACATCTCCGTCTGCAGTCGCTCAGGCTCGGCGAGGAACCGCGTGCCGGTCACCGACAGGAGTGTGTTCTCCACCGCCACGCGATCTCCCGCGACGGCATCGCCCCCCGTCATCAGCGTGGCGCCCGCCGCCCGCACGGCCCCGACCGCCGTGAGCAACGCGTCCCGCACCTGCGGCGACAGCAGCGTGCCGGCCGCGGCCGCCTCGAAGCGACCGCGGACATCGGCGATGAACGCGTCCGTTTCCGCACCCGACGCGAGCACGACGAGCCCCGGATTCGTGCAGAACTGCCCCGCGCCCATCAGGCAGCTCGTGGCGAATTCCTGCGCCAGTTCCGCCGACCGTTCACGGATCGCGCCGGGCAGGAAGATCACCGGATTGACGCTCGACATCTCGAGGTAGGCGGGCTTCCCCGCCCCGTCGCACGCCTCCTTGATCCGCAGTCCCGCGGCCTTGCTCCCCGTGAAGCCCACGGCCGCGAGCCGGGGATCGCGCATCAGGGCGAGGCCGTCTCGGCCCGACATCCGATAGATGAACTGCACCGTGCCGCTCGGCAGTCGGCAGGTCTGGAGCGCCCCGTCGGCCAGTTCGGCGAGCCGCCTGGTCGTCGCAGGGTGGGACGGATGCCCCTTGGCGATGACGGGATTGCCGGCGGCCAGCGCCGCCGCGAAGTCGCCTCCGGCGATCCCGTTGAACGCGAACGGGAAATTGTTCGGTCCGATGACGAGCACGGGGCCGAGCGCGGTGTGGCGGGAACGGATGCCCCCCTTCGTGTCGATCGTCGGCAGGGCCCACGAGCCGTCGCGGCAGGCCGCGGCGGCCTGTCTGAGCTGTCCGGTCGTGCGCGGCAGTTCGACGTCCTTCAGCCGCGGTGACACCGGCAGGCCCGTCTCACGTGCCGCGATCCCGGCCAGCTCGTCGGCATGCGCGTCGATCGCCGCCGCGTAGCCTGCGAGGAATCCCGCAATCTCCTCCCGCGGCACGCCGGCAAGCCGGGCGAACGCGGCATCGGCAGCCGCGAGGACGCGGTCGCACTCCGCGCGATCGCTGACGGGAAACCGGTCCTCCAGCGTCCGCCCCGTCGCGGGGTCGAGCGCGGCGAACGAGTCGCGGCCCGTGGATGCCATCCACCGCCCGTCGATCCACACCGGTGCTGTCGCCACGCTCGTCACCTCCTCGCGTCGCCACCATGATGCGCGCGAGGAGAGGTCGTGTCACGACACGGGCGTTACCAGCGGGCTTCGACGCCCAGATTGGCACCGTGGAGGAAGAGACCGCCGTTGTCATTCACCCGCGACCCGCTGTCGGCGAAGAGGCCGAAGTCGTACTGCGTCGGGGCGAGCGCGGCGTTCGTCAGCCAGTAGAGGTTGTATCCCGCGCGGAGCCCCCAGACCTCGGTGATCCGGTACACCAGCGTGCCGTTGAGCCCGCCGATGAAGCCCACGCCCGTGTCCGTCGCGGAGCGTCCCGGACGCACGAGCCCGGTGACGGAACTCACGATCGGGTCCTGGGCCTGGTAGGCGTTCGTGCCGCAGATCGCCGTCTTCCACCAGCCCTCCACCGCCCACCGCTGCCACTCGCGACGGCCCCACATGCCGACCTGCGGGCCGAAGTAGTTGGTGCTCGTGCGCACCGAGCCGTACTTGTTGGCCTCCGGCGGATCGCAGCAGACCGTGTCGATCGACGACTGCTCGTCGAGCCCGGCCCAGATGAACCCGGTCAGCCAGCTCACGCAGTGGCAGCTGCGGCGGCAGCGGGGACCACACTCCTCGCAGCAGTCGTACCAGAAGACGTTGGCCTCGGCGATGTTCAGCGTGGACCACCAGGTGGCGCGAGCCGAGTTGGCGTCGGTGAAGTCGGTCCCCAGCGGATCGGGGAAATCGATGATGCCCGGCCCCGCCACGGCCGCCTGACCGAACATGCCGTAGATGCCGGTGTAGCCGATCTCCCAGCCGACCGTGTCGGTGACCAGATGGCCATAGAACACCCGCACGCCGGTCGCCACCGACGGCTGCAGGTCCTGCGCCGTCATCACCGGGAGGCCCGTCTGGTCGTTGATGAGGAGCGGCTGGTTCCCCGCCTGATTGTTCCGTTGCAGGAAGAGCACGTCGAAGATCGCGTAGTGGTCCCAGCCCGGGCAGCAGCAGCATCGCCGCAGCACCTGCATGCACGCCTCGTCGTCGAGCGCGGGGCCATCGAAGGGGCCGGGGATGGGCGGCGTCGCGGTCAGGACCGAGGCCCCTGATTCCGCCGTGAGCACGTCCGCGGCATCGCCCTCGGCCGCGAAGACGGAGGGTGATCCGGCGTGGATGCCGACGATGCCCCAGGCGAGCCAGGCTGCCGTCAGGGCCGCGACGCCGTGACGAAGACACCGGCGGGCCAACGCCCCCTGCGCGCGATCCGATCTCGATTGCATCGGCATGTTGCCCCCGGCGCCTCCCTGCACCTGCCATGGGGATCGGCGGGCCATCCGGGGGAATGTGAGGGGGGCGGAGGACCGTGGCAGCGTCTGCCCACGCCATCCAGTCGAAATCCCCCGGGCCGGGCCGGACCGGGCCCTG
>Ga0169931_10013188_pt1 | contig 11321 bp, 11 predicted proteins | sample Kivu_15m_20L_FD_129675 | JGI IMG/M metagenome (GOLD analysis project Ga0169931, IMG submission 129675) | Freshwater microbial communities from Lake Kivu, Western Province, Rwanda to study Microbial Dark Matter (Phase II) - Kivu_15m_20L... | ecosystem: Environmental > Aquatic > Freshwater > Lake... | reverse complement strand
TTTATTGATTGGCATACATAGATTAGTCTTTATGCTAGGCATGCTTCTATACATGAATATACTTTTAAAGTTTATTGATTGGCATACATAGATTAGTCTTTATGCTAGGCATACATAGAATAGTCCTTTTTGCTTGGCATACATGCATATATCATATCATCGATTGCTTGTTATAATCCAAATGGAAAAACATACATGCATATACATATCGTCGATTGCTTGTTATAATCGAAATGGAAAAACAGATCAACCATAAAATATCAATCAGACTCAAGCCCACTCTCACCCTACCCACTAACCAACTCACTTCTAGCAGCTATTCCGCCTAGACGACTGAGGGCAGTCCTCTCAGCAGCACTACTCTGCAGATCGACCGCATGTAGTCTATGAGTGATGCAGCTACGATAAGAGAACAACTAACTAGATGCTCGCTTAAATACTGTTTCCATCAGCTTAAATGCATAGACTGGAGACGTCGCTGCTGGTGCTAGTGGGAGCCGTGGGCAGCGGAAAAGACTACACGCTCATGAATACGTCAAGAAATACGGGAGAATAACAGTAGAAAGACCATAGTTTGGGTCTAGTTCTGCAGCTATATAGCAAAATAAAAGCATACTGTTCGTGCGAGGGAGTATAGGCTGCGATAAGACTGCGGGTGGTTGAATAAGCTAATGGGAAGGCAAACAACCTAGGGTGGATGCTAATGCAGAAGCACTAAGCAAGTGCCCCTTTGAAATAGCCGTAAAGTTACTAGTTACTTGTTGGTTCTGCCGAAGAGTTGTTGTCCTTGATGGGGAGGATAGGCAACATCAAATCGAAATGCAGCAATTTGCTCATAGAAATGAATGTCAATATTTTGCAACAAAACAGTACATGCAACCACAGAGTAGTCCAACACATATACAGATAAGCTTCCTAGCACTCTCACCGCAGAGAGTGAGCTAGAAGTAATAGGGGAACAGCTAGCTTGGAAATAGGCTGATAAAAGTGTTCGAGTAGTTGCCCCACATTCGCTAGTTGCCTCCGGGCAAGCAAAAGAAGTACTTCAGCTGTGTTTTGCTGAGGGCCCTCAAGCCCACCTTGCTGAATCTCAAGAGGTGGGAGTGGATGGGCCTGGTCGACGCAGAACAGTGGTAGTAGAGCGAAAAAACTGTATAGTTTTTAACGAGGTAGATAGTCAATTATGTAGGTACATGGCTAGTGATACAGGTATATTGTTTACTATGCAGTGTGCGTGAAAAAAAGAGTGATAAGGTGTTGATTGCTGAAATGAGGGAAGAAATAGATCGACAAGAGGCCATCTATGAAGAACTCACTGACACCCATGGTGGAATAATAAGGACGCTCGCAAAGTTCGTGGACATGGCTGCCATTAAGAAGCAGTGTGGAGGACTGGTGGACCTGACCTGGTCTAAGGACAGACAGGGCAGCACACACTGCAAACACTACAGCAAAGTATAGCTCAACAGGGCCAAGAAGAAGTAAAAAGAATAAGAAATCTAATAACTTCGGCGGGAAATAGCCAGGGTGGAAAGAGAAACGGCTTAAATGGAGTAGTCGCATCTGAAACAGATGGAAAGATACGAGCAACAACTGGGTTAGGCGTAGCAGTAAGGATTGAATAAGGAAAAAATATTTAAGTAGCTGAGCAATCCGTCCATCAAATGCGATAACAAAACGACCAGCATATACTGGAGGCCGCCCAAAGAGAACTTGCACGATAAAGAATTCGAACGGTTTGGTTCAAAGTGCAGTTTTGAACCAAAACAACCCATAAAATCAAATAAGAACTTCAGCAACATTCAGAGACCCAAAAGCAAAAAGAAAACTACACTGCTGCCGGACTGTGTTCCCTAGTAGAGTGTGGGTCAAGTGTAGATTGTGCGCCAAGGAGAACTCAGCAGGGAAATCAAGTAGATATTTATGCTGATTGCCCAACAAGAACAGTTGCTGGAGTGCTCTTTGGAGAGTGGCAGCTCAGTGCTTGACAACAAATTGGTGAATCGGATCAAGAACAGAAAGAACGGGTTGAAGGTGAATGAGGCAGTGCTGAGGGAATGCCTTAGGAGTGAGGCCAGTTTGGAGGACTACTTGAGCTGGATAGGGGCAGAGCAGGCTTTTGAGAGGTACCAGCACGAGATGAGGCAGAAAGTAAACATTCAAACAGTCACCACTATAAAGGAATTGCCCTGATCCATCATAGTGTATTGTAGCTATGCATTCATATGAGCAACTTCATAGCCTTAGCTATGCATTCATATGAGCAACTTCATAGCCTTATATATTCAATTAATCATAATTTTATATATTTTAAAAGTAATAAAAAGTAATAACTGGATTAATCACTTGTCTTTCTTGTTTACTTTCTTAATCACTCCTACCGCCACAGTCTGCTTCATATCACGCACTGCAAATCGTCCCAGAGGAGGGTAGTCGTTGAAGGTCTATACGCACATCGCCTTTGTTGGCCTCATCAAAACCAAGGCAGAGTCTCCGCTTCTCAGGCACTTGGGATTTTACTAAAGAACCTTCCCAGTTCTACGATCGACTTTGGACAGTATTTTTTATATACAGCAGGCAGCGTGAGAGGTATGGCAATCGAGGATGGGAGTGTAGCCAACCTCTATTTGTCCAGGATGATTCATCACAATTATTTGCGCTTAAAAGGACTAGGCCTCCCTAGGAGGATCGTTTTTGGGGTCTCCGCACACGTAGCCTCGCTTAAGGTCTTTAGCTGCGATACCTCTGATGTTGAAAGCCACATTGTCCCCTGGGCTGGCCTCTCCAACACTCTCGTGGTGTATCTCCATAGTTCGCACCTATGACTTGAGTCCACAGGGAGCAAAGCACACGCTCATGCCCTATTTCATCACTCCAGTTTCAATGCGTCCAGCAGGCACAGTTCCTATCCCTCCGATTTTGTATACTTCTTGAATTGGCATTCTAAGGGGCTTGTCAGTTGGTCTCTTAGGACATTCTATCTCGTCCAGTGCCTCAATCAAGCAGGGTCCTTTGTACCAGGGCATTTTATCAGATCTTTCCAGCAGATTCTCGCCCTCGTAACCTGAAAGAGGCACAAAAGGAATCTTTTCCGGCTTATAACCCACTTTCTTAAGGTATTAACTAACCTCCCCCTTTATCTCCTTAAAACGCTCTTCACTGTAGCCCACGCTTGAGCAGTCCATTTTGTTAATGCAGACGATCATTTGCTTCACCCCGAGAGTGGCTGCCAGGAGCACGTGTTCTCTGGTTTGTCCTTCTCTGGAAATGCCGGCCTCGAACTCGCCCTGGGCGGCTGCGATCATAAGCACGGCGCAGTCGGCCTGAGAGGTGCCTGTGATCATGTTCTTGATGAAATCTCTGTGTCCAGGAGCATCGATGATGGTGAACTTGTACTTTGGGCTTTCGAACTTCCATAGCGAGATGTCGATAGTGATGCCACGTTCACGTTCGTCCTTGAGTTTGCTCATGACCCAGGCATACTTGAACGATCCCATGCCTTTCCTGTTGCTTTCCTGCTCATAGCGCTAGATGGTGCGTCGATCGATGCCCCCGCATTTGTAGATGAGGTGGCCGGCAGTGGTGGACTTGCCGCTGTCTACGTGGCCTATTACCACTAAACTCACACTGTTTTTGTCTTTCTTCATGGCTGTTATTTATTGTTAATACAGGGACAGGTGGTCTCTTGGTATTTGACTGCTGCGAAGTAATTTAAGCTTTTCTTAAAAAATATCACCAAGAACTAAATTGTTATAATTTTATATATAAGCCTAAAGCTAAGATTGAGCTCGCACCCAGCATTAAAGCAAAAGCAATTCAAAGATATTAAAGCATTTAATACACTAAAAAGGTTAGATGAATACTCCCAATCCAATATATTCTAAAAATGTTCTTAACATCATTATTTTTATTAACCATCATTATTTACTAACCATCATGATTTTTGTATAGCATCACCATTGTTTAAAGCATCATAATCGTGGAAGATCACTTGCTTGTATGAATTTTCTTCTGAGGACGTTAGTTGGCCATCTTCGAGGAACTCTTGCTTTTATCATCCTACTCCAAACTGGCCAGTCGTTTCTTCTTTTATTACAGCATTCGTCTCTCTCCTTCCTTCTTGCGGATGTAACGCTGAATGCTGAACATCAGCAGCACTTTCTGCCTCAGCTTGTCGTACAGGTCCACGTTCTCATCCGTAGCTGCTATCTTGTCCGGAATGTTCATCCCCTGTAGCACTTCTACCAGTCGTTAATTGATCTTTCCGGGCAGCTCGAGGGGCCTGCTCAGGTACTGCTGGCGAGTGAATACTCTTTGTTTCCTGCGCATTTCGTCCTTGTCTACGCTTTCTTCCAGTCTGAAGACTTCTTCGGGAGCTTCGTCTAGCCTGAGTGCCTTTTTGAGGTTGATTTGATCGCGTTCTTCCTTCTTGATCATCTAAGTGAGAGGGTAGATACTATTTAAAGGCGGCGTATTTCTGAGATGAGGTGTTTTTCGCGGTCAGTATCGAGTTTGCTGCGCATGAGGTACTTTTCGAGCTAGTATTTGCGGTTGGACTCGAACTTCTTGTCGTATACGAAGTGGGCTAGCAGGTTCTAGCCCTGTCCTCGAAGCAAAAGCACCTATCTGTTTATCCTGAAGTAGATCTTGCTTAGTCCACAACTACCTCCTTTATGTCCTCGAGTGAGTACTCCTCATCACCCAGCCGGTCGTGGGCCACTACGAAATTCAGATTGAACTTCTCCAGGGTCTCGAAGATGCGTTGTGCCTTGGCGAAGGTGATTCCAGCAATGTCGAGCTGTAGGCTGTTGAACTCCTGCTAGCTGAAGCTGACCATCTCGTGTTCGACGTTGAATTTCTAGCCATGGTACAGTTTTTTTTACTCTCCTTACTTGACCCAGTGGTAGATGGGTCCTATTTTGGAGTTGCGCTGCACAATAGGCACACGCACCCAGTGGTCCAACTGCTAAGGCTACCTATCCTGTATTAGGGAGGAGAAACGTGGCGAGCGTGTTCGGCTACTTTGAGAGGGAAGAGTCCTCCGGTGAGGTTGAGGACTTACTTGTCAGTGACTTCTGACTTGCGCTTGAGGACAATTGGTTTTTTGACAGTGGGTACGTGGGGGAGGTACTTCCAGACCTAGTCACTCATTGATTATAAGCAGATCGATTGGCGCTTTACATATAAATGATGCTCTATTAGATATAAACGATGCTCTATTAGATATAAACGATGCTCTATTAGATATAAACGATGCTCTACTAGATATAAACGATGCTCTACTAACTTAATCTATCTGATATGCAATTATTGTGATATTAGTATAGCCTTAGGTAAGATCGATTGCAAAATTTGCATCTATTTACTATACCCCATACTCTGCATGTTTTGAATAGCACACTTTATATATTCTGCTACAATCTTAATATTTATTAATATAGAGATATTAGTACTTACTGATAGAATAAGTAGATATTAGTCCCTACTAATAGAAGTCTAATGATGATCAAACTTGCAGACCCATATGGTATTCCACACTCACCATCTCTCTATTTATCTCAAAAACACCAATCGATTCATCTTTTACTACCAGGTCGGCTACTATCTGTCCTACGATGGGTGCGAACTTGAAACCGTGTCCCGAGCAGGGGGACACTGCTAGCACGTTGTGGTGTTGGTCTGTCCAGTCGATGATGAAGTTGTCGTCCTTGGAGTTGGTGAAGTAGCACTTTTCGACCTTGGCAAGTCCGACCAGATCAGTGCCAAAGTACTCCTGAGCGCGTTTGTTGCATAGCTATGTGATATAATCTAAGTAGGCCTGCTCCTTGCTGAAGCGGCTATACTCGAGTGGGTCTTCCGAGTGCAGTCCGAACTTAAGCCCGTCTTGGTTGGCTGCTGGCAGGCAGTAGTACTTAGTGCCGTCGATGCGTTAGTGCAGCCAGCAGGGGAACTTGCCCAGAGCGTAGTTCTAGGGCTGTTTCATCTACCAAAAAGTAACAGTCTGCCTGACCTCCTGCAACAGACCCTGCAGCTTAGGCACTACCTTGGTGATCCATCTGCCACAGCTCAATGCCAGTTTATTACTTTTCAACTGCCAAGTCCTTTACTTATTTTTAACAGTTAGAACCACTCCAGCCTGGGTGTTGGTGTATCCTAGAAGTTCAGTTTACTAGTAGATGGTGACTTGGGGACATGTTTTCAGGAATTACTGCATTTTAGACATGTAGTTGTGTGCCATAACTACTCCTGCCTTCGAGTCGTATACTGCCCAGTGAGGATTGCTGATGTTTGGCAGAGTGCCGAATCTGTTTTTGGCCTACTCGGTGGAAATGAGTTAAAGCTGACCGTTGGAAGTGGAGATGTTGGGCTATATTTATCTGAAGAGGTGCTATGGCTCCAGGAACATTATATAGGGGTTGCTCTGAATGAACTTATCATCTAGCAGCTGCTATACTTCTGGCCACGTGGTCTTGATGGCCTACACGCACAGATCCCTGTAGAACACGTTGGCATAGACACTCCTTATGATGCGAATCTGGGAGTGGGAACTGCCCTATCCGTGGCCCATCTTGTATTGTTCGACCAGAGCTACCCTGAGCTGGGGGTAGTGGGTGGATAGAAAGAGAACCGTGGATAGTCCAAAGACACCCGCCCCCACTACTACTACGTCATAATTATGATTTTAGCCCTACATTTGAGTATTTTATAATATTTCAATGTTCTACATTAGAGTTTACTATTTAGTAGACAGCCTTACTAACGAAGCAAGAATGAAATTGACATAAACAAGTAATCTTTGGTTTAGCATAACTCTATTCTAGATACGACTGGCATCCTGTCAATTGTAACACTATAATGATCACTAGTTGGCGAACCTACTTTTGTTAAACATCACGCTCTTCTTGGCTTTCTTACCAGGAGAATCCACTTCCCTTTCCCTCTCCTTCTCCTTTTCCTTCTCTCTGCCACCATCGCCCAACAGACTGTCTTTCTTTAAGATAGACTTGCCCCGCTGCTTGCCCTTGTTTTATTTATTATTATGTCCGCTGCTCTCTTTGTTAGTATTATGTCCGCTGCTCTCTTTGTTAGTATTATGTCCGCTGCTCTCTTTGTTAGTATTACCACTACTCTCCTTATTATTCATACTATTTTATTAGATGCCAAGTTGTTTGGATACTTCCCTGCCGATGGCCAGGGGTTTGCTGCCGAAGATGTTGTGGGTACTACCATCGCTAGATTACTCACTGATCAGCTACTAACTTATCCGCTAGCTGATGTTCTCCTTATCGTTGCAAATAGACTTCCTGTTCCTTATCACTGCCCCATCAATCGCCTTCCCCTAAAGCATCTCAAACCTTGATTTGCGACCAGCTGGCTTTTGCACACTCTAACTTAAGTTTTAGCGATGGGGAGACACGAAAGAGGGGCTTTTCATGCAGGACTTTCTGGGTGCCTTCTTGTTAGCAGGCTGAGGTGAGGCAGGGCTCAGCAGCTACACCTTGGGAGCAAATATGCTCTTCCTAAACTACACCTCCTTCACACTACTCTACTAAATACGGCTCCCTGAATTAATCATCTTACCGTCTATGTTCTTTATCTTATCAACTAGCCTACTGTCCCTCCCTCCGTACTTGCTTTCCCTTCCCACCTGTTTGTTTTGCTAGGACTGCTCCATCAGGTCTGGATTCATGGCAATGCTGGTCTTCTTCAAAATGCTTTTGCTTCTAACTTTGTTTTTGACTACGATGCTTGCAGCTGGTGGGGCTGGCTGATCGCCATCGAGCTATATCTACTTGGAGGTTTTCATGAACTTGTCCCTGGCTTCCTTGCCGCTGAGTGCAGCTGCCACTCCTGCTTTGTTGCCGTAGTCCTGGGACTCGTACTCGACAGTGGTGTCGCCCTGGATGGTGACTGTGCTTTTGCGAGACTGTCCAGGTATCATGATAGAGCAGCTCTTCCTGTCTATTTTCTTGAGGTTACTGAAGTTGAGTTGCACCTACTAATCCTCTTACTCCAGCTAGGACTAGGAGGACGAACTGGCATGTTTGCTGCACTGGATTAATTTTTCGATCTCTATGCGCATGGCTGAAATCTGTAGGTTTTCAGGGAAATAGTGGCTTGCACTTTGCAGATCGCGAACGGCTCTATTATATTTTCCCTTCTATATATCCTCACCTCTACTTTCTTAAATACTTGGCTCCTGCGTACCAAAGCCAGGTAGTGACTGCAGTCTTTCCTGAGTATTTCGTTGAGGAGAGAGAGGGCGTTGTCGAGTTGTCCGAGGATGGTCAGGAGGGCGGCTTTTGTGGCCATGATGTTGTGGATGGTGCTGGTGGACTCGTCGGTGCGGTAGCAGAAGGAGAGGCAGTCTTGGTAGAGCTAGAGTGACTCCTGGAAGTTGTGGATTTGGAAGTGTTCAGCTGCCTGAGTGTGAGTGGGCTTACCTGGTCTAGTTTTTGGTGGAGAATGCTCATGGTATATTCTATGGAATGTTAAAATAGTAATATGCTTTGCAGGGTTATTAGCAATTTTATATCATTACACCAATAACCTTGATAGTGCAGGCTAAACTTATTACAAATCAAGCTTTTTTATCAACTCAAAATGAGGATTAATTAAAAATATACAATATTTTTTATTTAGTTTATTGTTCGTCTCTACACATTCATCTACCTTTTATTAACCTCCTTAATATTAAATCTATCTCAATATTAAATCTATCTTCAACATGAACCAACTGTTCTGCCTTATCGCAGTTGTGCTTGTGCTCGCCTCGGGACAGCAGTGCGACATCAGCGAAGGTCTCCGCACTGATTGCGGCTATATGGGTATCGATCAGTACAAGTGCGAAGCCAAAGGCTGCTGCTGGAAACCCACTCAAACATCACAGCCACAACCCAAACAAATCTCACAAGAAGAATCAGCTCAAATACAATAGGAACAACCAGCCTAGATCTCTCAGCAGAAAAGCGGTGGCACTCCTTGGTGTTTCTTTCCTCGCGGTCAGAATCCATGTGAAAACATCAGTTTTTCCTGGACAGGGGGCATGGGTTTCGACTCTACTTTCTACAACAAGATGTACGCTCTGTTCGATGCCAACATCGACATCCAGGGCAAGGGTGGAATAGTTGCTGCCCCCGACCACTCCACGCCTGGTGGATCCTACTACTACCACTGGATGCGCGATGCTGCCCTGACCATGCGAACCTACATGTAACTCAACAATTTCTAGCTAAGCAAGGTGGAGACTAAGATGAAGAGCTATGTGAACTGGGTAGGCAAGGTCCAGAACGAAGTGGATCCTCAAGGCTTCGACGTAAGAATAAACCCCAAGTTCGAACTACCCAACGGAGAGGTGTATGTTGGAGGGTGGTGTAGACCACAGACCGATGGACCCGGACTCAGATCAGGAGCCCTCTTGCTATTTGCTGAACTGCTTAACAAAAACGGACAGAGCGGATACGTAAACAGCAATCTAGTGCCTAAGATTAAGTTTGATTTGGACTGGGTTATGGCCAACTGGCAGTCCGATGGCTGCGACCTCTGGGAAGAAGTACGTTCCAATGACTTTTTCTGGAACAGAGCCGGATATGTCTACACTCTTGAGCTCTGTGAAAAGTTCTTCAACAGTCAGGGCGACAGCAGCTACGCCTCTAAATGCGCATCGGCCAAGAGCAGTGTCAAAAATACCCTCGACGGACACTGGACGGGCAGTTTCTTCAGGGAGTCCACCAACAGATAGAAAGACTCAGCCGTGATCCACGCTCTGTCTTCTTTCTTCATCTATCCGATATCGGACAGCAGAGTGACCAAGACCATTCAGGTGCTGACCCAGACTTTCTGTTCAGAGTACGCTATCAATCAGCAGGAAAACAAGGCAGGCATTCCGGGAGTGTTGATGGGCAGATACCCTGGTGACAGCTACGCAGGTGGCAATCCCTGGCAGCTGCTTACTGCAGTCCTCGGCAAAATATTCTATCAGGGCGCCTCTGCTTTGGTCAACTCCGATGGCTTCCAGAGCGAAACAGACAGGAATGCCTGGGTGAGTCTTCTAAAACTGCCCAAGAGTGCATCTTTGGAGGAGCAGGTGCGAGCAGCATTGAACGCAGGAGATTCAGTGATGTACAGACTGTATCAGCACGTGAAGAACGACAACGGTCACATTGCCTAGCAAATAGACAGAAACAGCGGAGTTCAAAAATCAGCAAATGACCTGACCTGGAGCTACGCTAACATCCTGAGCGCCATACAGGAGAGAGAAAAAGCCACGAGTGCTTTGTAAAGTCTTAATTTACAGCAAACGATGTGATCATGACTGTCAACATACATCTATCAGCTTGTATTAATTTTATTAATGAAATTTAGATAGCTATTAAAATCATCAATCATTTGTAAATATTGTAAATAGGAGTGACTCACTGGTAATGCCTGGAAGGCTTACGGTTGGTCAACCATAGGCTCATTTAAAGTCTTTTGCGGTGCTAGTGGTGGCTGGGGTAGGCTCTGGAGCGGGATAGTTCAAGTGGACTCATGGCTCCACTCTCTTAGTAGTTATTTCTGATGTTATGATTACCTACAATAATGTGATTATTATGATTACTAGTAATACCATGATGGTTGTAGCTGCCTACAATAGAATGACTAAATTTGGCAGTTTATTCTTGCTTGTTGTATTGCATTTAGTATAAATCATTTTGAGTTTATTGCCTTTAGTATAAATCCTTATGAGTTTATTGCCTTTAGTATAAATCCTTATGAGTTTATTGCCTTTAGGCTCTATCGCTGTTGATGTTGATAGCTTATTCTTGTAACATTCTATTCTTTATCTACAAATGCCTACACCTCTATTACACATCTTTACATTTAGTTTACAAGTATTGGTGTTTCATTTGCAGCTGTTGGTACTTAAGGGATCCTTCTTTCCATCCTTGCACCATCTGCTACTCCTGCCTATCTAGCCTCTCTTGCCTATCTACCCTCCCCTTTTCTTTTTCCCCCCACGCAACCATTCCACTTTTGTATTGATCTAATGAAGCCCTCTATTTCTCTCTTCCTTGCTGGCACTTTCTCAAGTTTTCCTACAAATTAAGTATTATTTATTTTGCGGATATTAGTTCTTTAAGGCACGAGTGATACTTAAGGTTTTACTACTTTAGCAATTAGATCTGCATTTTGTACTATGAAACTTGTGTTTGATGCTACTTCTGCATTGTGAGTTGATGCTACTTCTGCATTGTGAGTTGATGCTACTTCTGCATTGTGAGTTGATGCTATTTCTGCATTGTGAGTTGATGCTACTTCTGCATTGTGAGTTGATGCTA
>Ga0169931_10013187_pt1 | contig 11321 bp, 7 predicted proteins | sample Kivu_15m_20L_FD_129675 | JGI IMG/M metagenome (GOLD analysis project Ga0169931, IMG submission 129675) | Freshwater microbial communities from Lake Kivu, Western Province, Rwanda to study Microbial Dark Matter (Phase II) - Kivu_15m_20L... | ecosystem: Environmental > Aquatic > Freshwater > Lake ... | reverse complement strand
GAACCGGTCGAAGGCGGGCGTGGGATACCACGTATTGCCGTAGGACCCCAGGGCCGATGCCCGCAGGCCGTCGATGGTCAGCAGGAACACGTCGCGAAGAGACATGGCAGCGGGGGTAGGAGCGGGACGACGAATCGCCGGCACGCTGGGAGCGGTCGCGAACGCGGCCCGGTCGAGAAGCTGCCGCCGGCTGCCGCGGATGGCAGGCCGCAGCTTCAGGCACGTCGCCTCCGGCACTGCAGGTTAGCCGGTTCCGCCCTTCGCGTCGACGTCAACGGAGCGTTTGCCAGTCGCGCCAGACGAGTTGGGGGAAGATCCAGGCGTCGCGCAGGTAGCGGCGCAACAGCCGGCGGGGCTCGCTCGCAAGACGGTGGAGCCATTCCAATCCGGTGAACCGCATCCACCGCGGAGCGCGGCGTTTCTCGCCCGCGAGAAAATCGATCGTCGCCCCGACGCATAAGGCCGCCGACGCCTCGATTCGGTCGGCGTGGCGATGGACCCACAATTCCTGCTTCGGCGCTCCGAGCCCCACGATCAGCACGTCGGGGCGGACCGCGGCCAGGGCCGCCAGAATCCGGTCGTTCTCTTCAACGCTGTGCTCGAATCCGAGAGGGGGCGAGAGGGTCCCCACGACGTCCACTGCGTTCCAGGTCTGCTCGATCCGCCGCGCGGCGCGGTCCGCCACGCCGGGCCCCGCGCCGAGCAGAAAGACGCGGAGCTTCCTCCCGGCGAGCGACGGCGCGTCGGCCGCCGCGGCGAAGACCGCCGGCACGAGGTCGCTGCCGGCGACTCGCTCCGGCAGCGGCCTGCCTATCCACCGAGAGGCCCAGACAATCGGCGCCCCGTCGGCGACCACCAGCGCGGCGTCGGCATACGCGTCTCGGAGCAGGCTGTGGGTCTGGAACATGACGGCGTGGTCGACGTTGGGCGTGACGACGAACCGGCACCACTTCCGCGGCTGCGGGGCGCACCACCCGAGTACGGCGTGCGCCGCGCCGCGAAGGTCGACCGCGTCGATCCTCATCCCGAACAGCCGCACCCGAGCGTTCGTCGCCGCGTCGCCCGCGGGTTCTTTCGCCAGGCCCGCCGCCGCCGCAGCAGCCGCGTGCTTCCGCAAGCGCGCCGCATCCGCCGCCAGCCCGACGCAGATTCCCGCCGCCGCGTAGAGCGCCCATTGGTCCGTGGGCGACAACGTGAGATCGTGGAACAAGGCCGAGGCCGTGTAGGCGATGAGCACGCCCAAGGCAAAGAGACCCTGCCGCCGCCTCCAATCGGTCGCTCCGTGACGAAGGATCAGTCGCGTCGCCGCGCACGCCCATCCGCCCAGCAGGCCCAGGTAAAGCGCCAGGCCGACCAGCCCCGTCTCCGTGAGCAGGCTGAAGGGAGTGATGTGGTGGTCGAGGCCGCGAATCGATTCCAACTCGATCTGTTGCTTGCGGTCGGCAAGGTAGGGGAGTTTTTTGTCGTAGAAGCGGCCGAATCCGTGGCCGAACACCGGTGCGTCGCGAAACATGTTGAGCGACACGTAGGTGAACGACGCCCGCTGGTAAACCGAGTGCTCGGCCGACCCGGCGCCGTCGTCGCGTCCCATCGAAGCGACTTTGCCGCTCAACAGCAGGGCCGCCAACAGCCCGCCCGCGGCGGCGCCGACCCCGGCGAACGACCGCCAGCGCGGCGGCATCTGCCAGACCGGGATCACCGCCAGGCCGCCGGCCAGGCCGAGCCAGGTCGAACGGGTGAAGGTGAGAAACACGCCCGCCGCTATCGCCGGCAGGCAAACCGCCAGCGCCGCCCGCCCCCGGCGGCCGCAAGCGGGCCACAGCATCCAAGCGGCCCAAAAACAGTAGGTCAGGTTGACGCCCAGACTGGCCGACATCAGCGCGGGACCGCGCGCCCGACCGAAGTGCGTGCCGATCGTCGGATCGCCGATGTACCGCGGAAACACCGCCCACCATTGCTCCGCGACCTCCGCGAACGCCGTCGCCGCCAGGTAGCAACCGAGGCAGGTCAGAATCGCCAGCATACGGTTCCACGACGCTTCGTTGAGCCGCGACGCGCGGGCCACCGCATACAGCAGAGTCGGAATCCAGAAAGCGCCCAACAGACGCCACCAAGGCCCGACGTTCTCGCGCAGGCCAGGGGGCGCGTCCGACAGCGCGCAGCGCAGCGTCAGGTAGCCGAGCAGCGCCGCCAGCAGCCAGTCGAACCGCGTCCAGCCGCGGAGCGCCAGTCGGCCCGCGCGCCAATTCCAGCACCACCACGCGCACAGCCCGAACACGCACACGCGCTCGACGTTCCACGTTACCGGGCCGACCTTCAGCGACCAGAAGGGGGGGCCCAACACGTACGCGACGGCGATGAACGCGCCGCACGCTGCCAAGCCTCCCAGCCTTCTTCCCAACGCCGCGGCCCACGCGCCCGCTGCCGCGACCAACAAAAAGACCGGAACCACCGCTCCCGCCACGCTCGCCGATTGCATCGCAGCCTCCTCGTACCGCCCGCAGCGCCGCCCGCCGTCCACCGCCGATCCGGTCGGCGCGATCAAACGGGCGACTCCCCCGCCGCCTGCTGCGCTTGCCGGAGATGCATCCCCGCAAAATCCGCGACGGCCTTCAGCCGAGGCAGCGCCGCGGCCGGAAGCCGTCGTTGGTTCGCCGCATCCTCCACGCGCGCCGCGTCGAGCAGCGCGGCCGCAGGCGACGCCGGTTCGTCGCGGAAGCCGACCGCCGCAGCGGACGCCCGACTCGCGTCGGGAAAGTCGATCGCGTCCCACCATTCCCCCGCCGGCTCCCCCGCCGGCTCCGCCGCCGGCGTCTCGCAGCGTTCCGCCGGCCGTTCCGCCGCGGGCCGGACGGCCGGCGGGCATGCCGCAGATCCCGCGACGGCAGCCGTCGCCCGTCGCTCCGGACCGCTGGTCCGCGCCGACGCGCCGGCGGCGGCAGCCCGCGGCCGACGCCGCGGCGCCGCACGGGCCGACGGCGGGTCCGCGGGGGGCGGGACCAGCAGCAGCACGCTTCCCAGCCCCAGCAGCAGACCGCCGCAGGCCCCCGCGGCCGTCACGACCGTCCTTCCCGGTCCGAGCGGATGGGCTCCGGACTCGGGGGCGTCGATGGGCGTCGCCAGGGCGGCGCTGGCCGCGGCGGCCTGCGCGGCGATCGCCGCGCTGAGCTTCTGCCGGGCGGCGTCGGTCGATTGTCGGCAGACGTCGACGGCGGCCGCGCGGTTGGAGTACTCGGCGCGTCGTGCGGCAAGCCCTTCGAGCCGCGCATTCAGCGCAGCGAGTTCCTGTTGCGCGGCGGCGCAGCGTTGCCTGCCCAGTTCCACCTCGGCCGCGGCCCCTTCGAGCGCCGCCTCGATTTGGTGCTGCAGCTTGCGTCGGATGCGTTCCTCGGCCTCGACGGCGGCCCGCACCCGGGGATGCTCCGCGCTGCGCGAGCCGTTGAGCCGCGCGGTATTCAACTGCGAGGCGACGGGCCCGTCCTTGAGTTGGGTGAGCGCAGGGTGGGTGGCGAGCAGCGAGTTGGGGACCGAGGCCAGTCCGTCGGGCTCTTGCTGCACCTCGGTCAGCAGACGCTCGAGACGCAGCGCGTCGTTCATCTCGGCTTCGTAGCGGCGGACGTCGTTTTCCAGCGCGACGACCTGCTGCCTGAGGTCGCTCTGGCCGCTGGCGGCGGAATGCAGCAGCCGCAGTTCGCCCAGATCGGCTCCCATGTCCGCTTCGAATTGCTGCAGGCGGACCGTCTGCTCGTCAAGGTGCTCCTCCTCCGCCTCCACCTGCTTCCGCAGTTCAGCCGTCAATCCGGCGGCCCGCTCCAGCAGCAATTCGCGCAGGCGGACGTCGAGCTGGCGGCCGAGCTCGGCCACGAGCGCGACGGCCCGTTCGCGGTCGGGATCCTTGACGGAGAAGTAAAAAATCTCGGTCTTGCCGAATTCCGCGCCGCCCGGCGGCAACATGTCGAGCCGCTTGCGGAATTTTCCCAGCGTCTCCGCGTCGATCGGCGCCAGTTCTTCGCCTGTCTGCCGCTTGTGGACGACCTTCAAGGTCGATTCCACCACCTGCCGGCTCCGCGCAATCTCAAGCATCGTCTCCTGCAGAGTGCGCATCTCGTACAAATCGGAGAACTTGCCGGGCTGGTTGGTCCGCGACGCGGCCGCTTCCTGCCGCACCGACATCGGCTGCGTCGCCTGCCACATCCGCGGCGTCATGAGGGCGACGGCAGCCGCCAACGCCGCACCCGCCGTCGTGGAACTCGCCCACCACAGCCTGGTGCGCCAGAGCAACGCCGCCATTTCGCGCGGGGACGCCGAAGACCCGAGAGCATGCATCGCGTGTTTCCGTGTTCACGATCCGACGACGGACTCCGCAGGCCGACGCCGCGGCGGGATCGGACGTCGTCGCTCGAGCGCCCGGTCGTCGCCGCGGCGACCGGGCGGGCGACCAGGCGGCCGCCGCGGCGGCCGTGCCGAGTCCGGCGCGCAGCACCGGCCGCGCCTGAAAAAGCCTAGCTCGTGCGCGGAGGCCACGGCCGCGGACCGGCCCTGCCGCCGACGTCCTCGACAGGGTCGAGGTCGGCCTGCCGGGCGGCACAGACGGCATGCGCCGCATGTTCCGCGGGACCGTTCGCGGTTCGGAGCCCGCCGCCAAATCCCTCCGACGCCCGCGGGTCGCCGGCTGGCGTAGGCTTGCAGGCAAGACGCGGCCCTGCGGATGCCGGGTCGGGCCCCCGACGGCGGGTCGGGGGGCCCTCGCGTCGCGGTGCGTGCCGGCCGCCAATCGGCCGCCGGGGGTTTGTCGCCAGGAGTCTGGAAACGTGCTGGAGTTGCCGTACCACGAACCGCTGCTGCGGATGTACTTCGCCGCCACCCTGCCTGCGAGAAAACTCGACGCGTCGCGCCGAGCCGCCGAGGGCAAATGCCCGGCCATGGTGCTCTTTTACCACCGCGTCGCCGACGTGCATCCGAACGCGTGGACCATCTCCCGGCGACGTTTCCGCGAGCAAATCAACTGGATCAGGGACCGCTTCAGCATTTGCTCGCTGGTCGAAGCCCAGCGGCGAATCGCTTCGGGAGACAATCGCGAGCCGATCGTGTCCCTCACGTTCGACGACGGCTACGCCGAGAACTGCGACGACGCGCTGCCCTGGTTGACCGCGGAAAAGATCCCCTTCACGTATTTCGTCGCCACGCGGCACATGCTCGCGGGCCTGCCCTTCGCTCACGACCTCCAGGCGGGGCGCCCGCTGGCGCCGAACACGCCCGACCAGATTCGCGCTCTGGCCGACGACGGCGCGGAGATCGGCGCGCACACGCGAACGCACGCTGATCTGGGAGCCGTCGCCGACCCCGTCCGCCTGGTCGACGAAATGCTGGGTTCGCGCGACGATCTCGAACAGCTGATCGGGCGCCCTGTCAACTACTTCGCCTTTCCCACCGGAATGCCGGCGAATCTCTCCTCGGCCGCCTTCCGCCTCGCCTTCGACGCGCGATTCTGGGGCGTCTGCTCGGCCTACGGCGGCTACAACTTCCCGGGCGACGACGCCTTCCACGTGCAACGCATCCACGGCGACCCGGGCTGGGGCCGGTTCCGCAACTGGCTCACGGGGGACCCGGCCAAATTGCGGCGGCAACGGGCCTTCGACCCCGGAGACTACCGCCGCCCCGCCCCATGACGGCGTCCTCTGCGGTCGCGTCTCCGACCTCGGGTCGAGGGCGTGGCGGCCTGGGCCTGCTCCCCGGGCGGCAAACCGCCCGCGGATCGCGCCGCACAGTCGAGTTACGAGATTTTGCGGGGCCGGCGGGAGCGACCAGGGACCGCCTGCGCCCGTCCTGCTGACGCGTTTCCGATCACGCCATGGCACTCTCCGCCGCCTCCCGCCGCTCGAGCCTGACTGCCGATCCGCTCGCCCTCAGCGTGGCGATCCTGGTGGCGGCTTCGCTGTTGCAACGAGCGATCGGCTTTGGGCGGAGCGTGCTGTTCTGCCGCTGGCTGAGCCCCGCCGCGTTAGGCGAATGGGACGTTGCGCAGAGCTTCCTGCTGCTGGCGGCCCCGCTGGCGGTGCTGGGCGTTCCGGGCACCTTCGGCCGGTACGCCGAGCATTACCGTGCGCAGGGCCAACTGCGGACCTTCGTGCGACGGACCGCCTGGTGGACGGCCGGCTGCTCGGCCCTGGCGGTGGCCGCCGCGACGTTCTGGTCGCGGCAGCTGGCCGGCTACGTGTTCGGCGACGCCGCGGCGGGCCCGCTGATGCGCACCACGGCCTGGGCGCTGGGGGGCGTGATCCTGCTGCACACGATGACGTCGCTGCTGACGGCGCTGCGGATGTATCGCGTCGTGACCGTGATGAATTTCGCCCACAGCCTGCTGTTCGCCGGACTGGCGTTGGCTTGGGCGACCGCGGCCCCGACTTCCAACGTCGTGGCGGCGAGCTACGGCATCGCCAGCCTGCTGGCCGGACTCGGCGCTTGGGCTTGGGCCGCCCCGGCCCTGCGATCGCTCCCCTGCGACGGTCCGGTGCCGGCGCCCGGGAGCTTCTGGAGCAAGTTGCTGAGATTCGCCCTGTTCGTCTGGCTGGCCAACTTGCTGGGCCAGCTGTTCGCGATCGCCGACCGGTACATGATCGTCCATTGCAGCGGCATGGACGCCGACGAGGCGTTGCAACAAGTCGGGATCTACCATAGCAGCCGGCTGATTCCCGTGATGGTGGTTTCGTTCGCCGAACTGCTGGGCGGACTGGTGATGCCGTACCTGAGCCACGAGTGGGAAAACGGGCGTCGCGAGCAGGCGTCCCGCCGCCTCAATCTGGCCATCAAGCTGACCGCGGCGGGCATGCTGGCCTTCTCCGCGGCGGTGCTCGTCTGCGGCCCCTTCCTGTTCGAAGTGGTGCTCGACGAGCGGTACGCCGACGGTCTGGCGGTGATGCCCTGGACGATGGCGGGCTGCGTCTGGTACGGCATCTTTTGCGTGGCCCAGAATTATCTGTGGTGCGCCGAACGCAACAAGCTCGCCACGGTTCCCTTCGCCGTCGGACTGGCCCTCAACGTCGCGCTCAACCTGCTGCTGCTGCCCGTGTGGGGCCTGTACGGAGCCGTGTTCGCGACCGCCTGCGCGACAGGCGCCTGTCTGGCCGTGCTGCTGCTGCTCAATCGCCTGCATGGACAGCACTTGGACGCCGGCTGCTGGATCGCCGCGGCCGCTCCCTTGGCCCTGGCGGCCGGAGCGTGGAGCGGCGTTGCGGCGGCGGCAGCCTTGATCGTCGCGTGCCTTGCCACCGGCTGGGTCCTGAACGCTCAGGAGCAACAGGATCTCCGCCTGCTGGCCGCCGGCGCCAGCGAGCGTCTCGGTCGTCTGCGGTGGCGCGGCCGTGCGGCGGCCGGCGCCTGAAATCCGCTTCCCTCTCCAGCTGCGCGAGTCCTTGCCATGCCCCCTCTTCGCGTCCTGTTTGTCACCACGAGCATGCCTGTCGGCGGGGCCGAGACGCTGCTGGTCAACCTGGTTCGCCGGCTGGATCGCGACCGCTTCGCGCCCGAAGTCGCGTGCCTCAAGGATCCCGGGCCCCTGGGCGTCGAGCTGGCGCGGGAAATCCCCGTGCATTCCCGGCTGCTGGCCGGCAAATACGACGCGCGGGTGCTGCCGCGACTCGCGCGGCTGGTCAGGCGGCCTCGCGCGGCGGCCGTGGTGACGGTGGGAGCCGGCGACAAAATGTTTTGGGGCCGGCTGGCGGGCGCACTGGCCGGTTCCCCTGCCGTCTGTTCCGCACTGCATTCGACGGGCTGGCCCGACGCCGTGGGGCGTCTCAACCGCTGGCTGACGCCGCTGACCGACGCGTTCATCGCCGTGGCTGAAGGCCAGGCGCGATTTCTCGTCGACGCCTACCGGCTGCCGGCCGCGAAAATCGAGGTGATCCCTAACGGCGTGGACGTCGAGCGGTTTGCCGCCGCGCCGTCCGCAGCCGCCCGCGACGCGCTCGGACTGGATCGCTCGGCCCCGGTCGTCGGCATCGTGGCCGCGTTGCGGCCCGAGAAAAACCACGCGTTGTTCCTCCGCGGCGCGCGGCGCATTGCCGACCGTTTCCCCGCGGCGCGTTTTGTCGTGGTGGGCGACGGTCCGCAACGCCGGCCGCTGGCCGACCTTGCGACCGAGTTGGGACTGGCCGGGAACACGCTGTTTCTCGGATCTCGCGACGACATTCCCGCTCTGCTGCCCGCCATGGACATTCTGGCGCTCACCTCCTGGAACGAGGCCAGCCCGGTGTCGCTGCTGGAGGGCCTTGCGGCGGAACGCGCCGTCGTCGCCGCCGACGTCGGCTCGGTGCGGGAGTCGATCGTCCCTGGGCGTACGGGCCTGCTCTTCCCGGCCGGCGATCTTTCGGCGTACGTCGACGCCTGCCTGCGTCTGCTCGGCGACTCGGGCCTGAGGCAGCGGCTGGCAGCCGCCGGCCGCGCGCTGGTCGTGGAACGCGGATCGCTGGACGCGATGGTTCGCGGCTACGAGCGGTTGCTGGAAAAACTCGCCGCCCGCCGCCCGCGGCACGCGGCCGCTCCGTCCCGCGCCGCCGTCGCCGCGCAGCGCTGACCGACGCGCCGTAAACGGCCCGCCGCGGCGCGGCTCTCCCGGCGGCCGCCGACGGCCTTCCCCCGACCCGGCGGCGGCAAGCAACCCCGCTCGACGGGTTCGCCGAGGCGCTTCCACTGCGGTGGCGAGCGAGATACGATACGGGCGGAGTGCGGGCCCGCGCCGGGGTCGTCGCGTCAGCACTGCCGTCGCCGCGGACGGGGCTCACGGCCAGCCTTGGCCTTCCGCTGGTACGCGTCGGCCCTTCCGCTGGTACGCGTCAGCGCCGCCCCGCATCGAGCCCGCCCGTGCATGATCACCGAGACGCTGCTTACCTGGATCGCCCGCGCCATCAGCGGTGCGAGCGTGCGCTGGGTCGAATCGCAGCCCGACACGTGCCAGCGGGTTTATTTCGCCAATCACACCAGCCACCTCGATCCGATTCTGGTGTGGGCGTCTCTGCCGGCCCATGTCCGCCAGGTGACCCGTCCCGTGGCCGCCAAGGACTATTGGAGCCGGGGTCCCCTGCGGAGAAAACTGACCCAGGTGTTCAATGCGTTGCTCATCGACCGCACCGAGATCAAGGTCCACCAGAGTCCGGTCGATCTGATGCTGCGGGAAATCGGCCGCACCCAATCGCTGATTCTTTTTCCCGAGGGAGGACGCTCTTCCGGAGAAACCGTGGGCGAGTTCAAAAGCGGCCTCTATTACCTCAGTAAGAAGCGGCCTGATTTGGAACTGATTCCGGTCTACATCAACAACATGAACCGCATCCTGCCGCGGGGCGAATTCCTGCCTGTTCCGCTACTTTCGTCGTTGACCTTCGGGCCTCCGATGTGGCTGGAAGCCAACGAGCCGAAGACCGATTTCCTGCAACGGGCCCGCGCAGCGGTGCTGCGATTGAGGGACGCCTGACCATGCTGCAGAACTGGGGTCTTGCCGCGGCGGCGCTGTGCCTGCTGGCCTTGGCCACGGTGGCAGGGCAATGGCTGCGGAAGCACGATTCCGCGGCCCTCGATCGGCGAACGGTCGACGCGTTCAACGCCCGCGTGCAGGCCTGGTGGTTTTTCAGCTTGCTGATGGCCTGCGGATTCTTCAGTCCGGCGCTGACCATCGCGCTGTTCGGTCTGCTGTCGTTCTGGGCCCTGAGGGAGTTCGTGACGCTCACGCCGACGCGCATCGGCGACCACCGCGCCTTGTTTTGGGTCTTCTTCTTTTTCACCCCGATGCAATTCGTGCTCGTCGCCACCGACGACTACGGCTTGTTCAGCGTGCTGATTCCGGTTTACGCGTTCCTGTTCATTGCGGCCCGATCGGCCCTGTCTGGCGATTACGACCGCTTTCTGGAACGGATTGCCAAAGTGCAATGCGGACTGATGCTGTGCGTCTACTGCCTGAGCTTCGCGCCGGCGCTGCTCAACCTGCGATGCCTCGGAGCCGAGCAGGATGCGGCGCGGGCGCGGCTGCTGTTTTTCTTCGTGACGATCGTCCTGTTCGCCGACCTGCTCCAATGGGTCTGGAGCGCGTTCTATCGCCAGCACCCGATCGCCGAGTCCATCGACGCCAATCGCAGCTGGGAGGGCGTCGCGCTCGGCAGCGCGTGCGCGGGGGTACTGGGAGCCGCCCTGGTTTGGGCCACGCCCTTCCACCACTGGTACCAGGCGGCCGCGATGTCGATCCTGATCTCGCTGACGGCCGCCGCCGGTTCGATGACCATGGCCGCCGTCAAACGCGACCGCGGCGAACAAGTCAGCGGCATCTTCGTCGAGGGGCACGGAGGCGTGCTAAGTCGCATCGACGCGATCTGCTTCGCCGCTCCCGTCTTCTACCACGTGACCCGCTACTTTTTCGGATCTCCGACCTCTTGACGGCTGCGGCGACCGGAAACTCGGCCGCCGCTCCTCAAGGAAACGCAAGCCGAAGTCGACCCGCATGCGGCGGCTCATGAGCCGCGACGACGTCCCGCGTCGGCGCGGCCCGGCCAGTCCGCCGGAGGCCCTTCAGCGGAGCCGCGTCGAACTCGGCGGAGCATCGCCCGCGACCTGCGGAGCGACCCCCTCCTCGCCGCGAAAACCGCGGCTCGCCGCTTCCCGCCCGACCGCCACGGCCGCTTCGTAGGGAGACGCAATCGGCGCCGCCTCCCCTGCCGTGATCGGACTCTCCCCACGCCCCGACGGAGCTGCCGTCACGGTCCCGGGCGCCGCGGCCGACGCCAGGAGCTCGGCCGACGCCGCCGCAGGGCCGACGCCCGCCGCGGCAGCCAGTCCCTCGGGCCGCGCCGCTTCCCGCGGACGCCCGGCGCGAATCCATCCCAACCAGGCGTTCTGCAGGGCAAGCAGGTTGGGATAGCCGTAATGCCGCTGCACGGCGCGCGGCCAATTCTCGTCGGTCAGGCCGTCTTCCAGGAATCCGACGAAGGCGCGTTTGCCCCGCTCCAGAATCAGCAGGTGCGCCAGCGAGTGGCCCTGCGCATAAAGGGGCAACACGTCCTGCGGATATTCCTTCATGGCGAACATCTCGCTGAACGGAATCCCCCGTCGCGTCTTAAGAAAATCAATCAGCATTCGCTCCTGCTTGCCGATCTCGCTGCGATGCTCCACCGTCGTGCACGCCCCCTCGTCGGCCCACCGCGGCACCGGACGGCGAAAATGACTCGCAAACACCGTGTGCGTCACCTCGTGAGGCAGCACCGAGTCGAGAATCCGCTCACGCGAACCCTGAATGTTCATCCGCCAGCCGAACACCTCGCCGCCGTCGAAGACGAAACTCG
>Ga0169931_10013186_pt1 | contig 11322 bp, 11 predicted proteins | sample Kivu_15m_20L_FD_129675 | JGI IMG/M metagenome (GOLD analysis project Ga0169931, IMG submission 129675) | Freshwater microbial communities from Lake Kivu, Western Province, Rwanda to study Microbial Dark Matter (Phase II) - Kivu_15m_20L... | ecosystem: Environmental > Aquatic > Freshwater > Lake... | reverse complement strand
CATATTTGCATTGGCAAATATGACAGATCAGCTTTATAAGGACTTGAAGTCGAAATATGTTTGTTTAACCTGCTACTGTAAAGATGGAGAAGAAAATGAAAAGTTTAACGATCATTATTACTGTAATTGTGAATGCCATTTGAATATTAGGGAACAAGAAAGGAGCCTGAAAGATAGCCAAAGCCTTAGAGAAAGTCAAAGTCATATAATGGGCGATAGTTTTAGAGAAAGCGCAACATTGAGAGATAGCCTAGACATTTTCTCGTCCTACAATGAATTGAGTAAAAGTAAAGTCAACTATTCGGAAAGTGTAGAAGACGAAATTTCAATTGAAGTAAAGCTAAACTTAAAGAAGAAAGATAAGAGTCTTAATTCCTCTTCCCTACGCGAGCCATTCCGACCTAATTTAAGCAGCCGGGCTAATAAATCGAAAAATAAAATCGACAATTTGTTTAGAAGAGTCTCAGAAAAGACTGGATTTAAAAACCAGAAAGATCAAGATAATAAAAAAGGCATAGCCGAACTTGATGATAGTATGAAGTTAAGCGTTCTAGACGAGAATAAGAGCGTACAGGAGAGCAAGGGAAGAATCAGAATAGATAAGAGCATTTATAAAATACAGGAAGAAAACCCTAAAGAAATTAAGAAAGACGAAAAGAAAATTATAAGAAGCCAAATAGATGATGAATCTAGAAAGAAAAAAATGGAAGGTATCATAAGAAGACAAGAAACAGAAGAAGGAAAGAAAGTTGCAATTAGATCTGACTCTAGAGCAAATCCTGTCCCTATTTTTACTTCCAACAAAAATAAGATTCCAAGTCTCTTCGAAAAAACCAAAATTGCTGTTAATTCATTGAGGTTATCCAAACCGAAATCTGAAAGTAAGATGATTATAAGAGATGAGAATGTAGAGGACGTGGATAAGACTAAAAAGTTCAATTGAATTTAAAGAATTTATATTTTTATTATTAATTATTTTATCTTTTAAAAACAAAATTAATGGAATAGATATATATATACATATATAATTTTAATAATATTTATGTAGTCAATTTACATCATTAATATTGATGCATTTAAAATCAATTAAATAAGAAAATAAGAAATATTTAAGTTGAAATAGTAATATATAAAGTATTCTAACGAGGTTGTATATAATGAGAATTCCTTTCTACAAGTAAAAATTAAAATATATTACTTGTATTCTTTCTAACAACTATAGACTGGTACCAAGGATGAGTAATATCATAAATGATCAATCCAGATTCTTCATCTCTACTTAAGAAAGGGAATTTTTCTTTTACTAATTTAAATTCAGGATTTGTAATAAGTTTCATTAAGATTGGAATTACATTCTCTATTTTTGTTGAAAGATGTTGATCTTGTCTTGTCTGGGGAACCCAATTCTCGATTTTGTCTCCAAAGGGGATGGGAGATAATTTATCAATCACTCTACAAAAAGCTTCTAAGAACTCAGAGAAGACTAATTTAAGATGCTTATCGTAATCTATTTCGTTAACTTGAAGGCGAATCGAATGATTAAAACATATTGGAATTTCTCTTACTGGAAATTCGTTATCAACAATCTGAACCATAAGGGAATTGAAACTTTCAAGATTCATATAAATACTACAGGGGTATTAAATTCAGCTTAATAATTTTATTTTACTCTCTTCTCCCGTCCTTAATTGGGGTCCAACTTTTATATATTGCATTGAAAATAGGAAAATATGCCTTTAATACATTATCCACTAATTCATTGTAATATTTCTCTATTCGCCAAGAGTTTGTATCATATCCTTTCATGACTGGCATGTAATTATTTTCAAAGGCATATTGAATTGCTTCTATTGTAAGCTTGAATGTGTTTGCTATAATCATTAAAAATTAAATATTTAAATACATTTGTTAATATATTTATCAACCGCCACTTTTGATAAAAGAGTAAGGAATTGATGCCTTATTAGATTATCAGGAACATTTTTGTTTCTGTTTTTGGTTCTTTCTTGTTTGTCTAAGGGATTATTGATTGCCTCGGTTTGCTTAAGGAACATAATATTTAAATTATAAGAGTCAGAGATTAAGCCAGGCATAGAATTTGCAAATTCAAACATTATGTTCTTATTTATTTGCCAGATATTCGATCCGAGAGAGGAAGCTAGATAACGGTAACAATCGATCCTAATAATTTTTTTAAGTTTATTTTACATTTTCTTGTAATAGCCTCTTAGCAATTTTTTTAATTCAGTTGGAGATTCTCCGTCTTGTAACTCTTTTGTAATGTTGCTACGTTTAAAATCAAATTCAAAGGCTTCATTATACAAATCCTTTTAAAATTTAAAATTTTCCCCATTTTAATCTTACCTCTGATTCTCCTTCAAATGATATATCATAAATAGCCCAAATAGATATAGGAAAAGACCACGGTGTTCTAGGTCTTACTTTCTGAATTATCTTCTTTTCTGGTCTGGGTTCACAATATTGTATCATTTTTCTATAATTGTCGCTATCTATTACATGAGGATTAATTTCAGCAACTGACTTTGCAAGTTTAGTTATGATGTATTCTTTCACTTCTCCTTCCGTGTCTTTCTCTTGATGAATTATCGCTTCTTTTAATTTGTGTGTGATTTGGCCACAGTTCTCGACTGGTACTCCATTAACCGTAAAATAAAAGAGGAATTCTCCAGGTGGACACATTCTATGACAAACAAAATGATCCCCTTTAGGAATAGTATCGTAAGGCTTGTAATTTTCAAAACTTAAATGAAGCTTGACTACAGGTGGCTCATCATATCTCTCCTCAATATTTTGTTTAATGTTATAAACGAACTTGGTTTCTCTCCAACCTTCGCATATCCAGCAATTGTTCTTGGCCCTGATTTTTCTGACATTTAAAATATTAGTCTTTATTAGAGGATGTTCTTCACTAATTTTATAAAAAATCTGTGAATGAGCGTAATGAGAAGTTTCAAAATTTGTTTTGTTGATCGCTTCCATAAATCCTAACTCATCAATCATCAATTCATTACCGTCACAATGTATTCCAAGTATGATGTGATTGTTCTTAACCTCTTCACTTATATGAACACTGTCAGCATAACCTATGTTATTATGAGAAAAATCTAAATGTATAAGCTCGCTACTTTTTTCTTTGAATAACTCTCCTAACTCTTTGGCAAAGGGAGAAATCGAAGATTTTAGGGGATTTAATTTCTTTTTAAATGGTGTAAAGTCCATGGATCTAATTTCATTCAATTCAGCATTTACAAAATTTTTAGACTCCTTGTTTGATTTTTCGAGTTCTTCCTTACTCGGAACACTATCAAGTAAGCTGTTACCAATTAAATTCCAGCTAATATCGAAAAATTTCAATTCAAAATGTTTTTTCATTTTGTTCACAATCATAGAAGCCCCATGATTCCTTATGCTATTCCAATATAAAATTAACACTTTTAAAAAGACACATTTTTCAACTAGATTAGCCAAGCCGAAGGCGCATAAATCATTTAAATTATTCTGTCCTAAATTTATATACTTAAGCTTATGATTGATATAGACACAAATAGTATTTACAAGCGAAATAACCACATCGTTTCCTAAACAATTGGCCTCTAAATTAATATGAGACAATTCGCAGTCGGGTTCTTGAATAAAGAGACAAAGTGAATCGATAGCTTCTTTCCCAAGTTTGTTGTAGCTTAAGTTGATCAAACTTAAATTCTTCACAAATTTTACATTAGATTTGAGTGTCTCCATCATTGGTATCACACTGGAATTAGTCAATCTATTATCTTGCAAGTCAATTTCAGTTACATGATCAGCAATCTTAATGCTATTTGTAATTGCCTTAACATGGCTATCGCCTTTCCCGTAATGTTTCAAATTAATTCTTTCAGGATTCCCTTGTCGTTTTAGAAGACCAATAGGATTAGGAATTATATTATTCTTTTCCACTGCTTCAATAAAATTAAATGATGGAGTTTTTGTAACTAAAGTGCCTTTCCTTATGAATTTTTTGTAATTGTTTAATTTCATATAGAATTCCAAGTATGATTCCCTAGATGCATATTGTGTCCTGTCAAATTCTGATTGCTGCGTCATCAGATTTTGAGGAGTCTTTTCTTTAAAGATAATATCATTAAGCCTTTCATACAATTCATCGCAATTCAAAATTTTAAGTTCCATCTCATTCATTAGGAGTTTATGATTAGAGTCGTTTTCAAATGATTTACTGTTTATATTCAACATTTTCAAATTCATTTCAGACAATAAATTCGACTGGGATTTTTTAGTAGGAACAACCATTTTAGTTTCAGAGGAATTCATATTAATTTTATTGTTTATAAGATTTAAAATATATTAAAAGACATGTAAAAATATTGAAGAAACAATTCTCTTAATACAAGTATTTTTATTTTAAAAATTTATATGTTAATAGATTATTTTCAAATACACGTTGTCTTTTAAAAAATATTATAGAACAAATAACATATAAATAATTCAAATTATTTAATTATTACAAATAATAATGCTGGACTTTTTCTGTATTTTCACTACAGGGGGACTTATTCTCTGGTACAAGAAATACGTAGGCACAATAAAAATCGAATTGCTGATCAACAATCTCATCAAGAATGTCCTTCTAGATGAAAAGAGGACCCAAGATTTTCACACAGTCACTGGCAGTGTGATGAGATGGAGAATAATCAACGAAGTAGGCCTTATCTTCTTAGTCGCATATCAAGAAATGTTCAATGTACTTTACACAGATAAGTTACTCGACATGGTAGTTGAGGACTTTATAAACAATCAAAAATCTCAACTGAAGAAGATCGGAAATGTATTTGCTGAAAAGTCGAACTACAATGAATCATTTTTGAAAATTCACAAAAAATGGGAAAAATATTGTGAGAATGAATTGAACAGCAATAACAAAAACACCCCGAAAGATTTTAAAAAGAAAACGAAAGGGGGAGATTCAGAAAATAAAAATAAAAAAGATTCAAATGCAGATATCCTTGATGAAGAATTTAATGCGAATAATGAAAATAAAGCATCGTTATTGAATGAAGAAGGAACCTTGAGAGGAAGTGCAGGAGATTTTAAAAAATATAACCCAAATATTCCAAAGAAAAATCAAATGAATCGCTCAACTGGTCCGAGCTCTAAGAAAAACCCTAAAGAGCAGCCTAAAAAGAAAGAGGGCAGAGTATGGGACAATGATTTTAATCAAGTTACAAATGTTAATATCAAAAAATTCGATCATTCCAGACAAACGGGCGAAGAGACTGGAGACATAGATAAAAAAAATATTTTCCTGGGACCCGCTGATCCTGACAATCTGCTCGATAAATCGATAGATGAATATTCATCAGAGGAGGAAGAAACCAATGACACTGGAGAAATACAAAAGAAATCTGGATTGTTTTCAAGATTGACATCTTCTCTTAAGAACTACATAGGGAATAAGGTATTAACAGAGGAGGATTTACAACCCATTATGAAAGAATTTGTGACACTTCTTATGGAAAAAAACGTCGCAAAAGAAATCGCCGAAAATTTATGCAATTCAGTAAGCAAAAGTTTACTTAATACAAAAACCCAATCATTTACGACAATCACAACAACAGTGAAAAACGCAATTAAAGAAACAATATCTAAAATCTTAACACCTAAACAGGAATTTGATGTTCTAAAACAAGCTCTAGCCGCAAGAAAGAGAGGAGAGCCTTACAAGATAGTATTCATAGGCGTTAATGGTGTAGGAAAATCAACGAATCTTGCCAAAGTAGGTTATTTATTAATGAACAACGGTCTAAAAATTTTAATAGCAGCTTGTGACAATTTCAGGAGTGGTGCAGTAGAACAATTAAAAACTCACTCGAGAGCATTAGGAGTTGATCTTTTTGAAAAAGGTTACAAAGACGACCCCGCATATATCTGCAAGGAAGCAATAGAAGATGCCAAAAAGAGAGGATATGACTGTGTGCTAATAGATACAGCAGGTAGAATGCAGGATAATGAACCTTTGATGAAATCCCTCGCTAAGTTAGTTGAGATAAATCAACCAGACGCCATTTTATTCGTTGGAGAAGCATTAACTGGTAATGATTCAGTCGATCAATTAAGAAAATTCAACCAAGCGCTTATAGACTTTTCTAAGAAGGAGGAACCGAGAACAATTGATGGAATATTATTAACCAAGTTTGATACCGTCGACGATAAAGTAGGAGCTGCTTTGACTATGGTTTACACTACAGGAAAGCCCGTCGTTTTTGTAGGAACTGGACAAAAATATACAAACTTAAAAAAACTGAATGTGAATAATGTGCTAAATGCCTTGTTTGGATAAATGAATTTATTCATGGATTATATGCATTGGCATCTTCAACAAATTTGAAAATTTTATAATTTCAAAAATTAAAATTAATACCTATAATGGATAGTTATAAAGAATATATTTTTTATTATAATATTGGTTTACGTATTTTCATATTAAATCTAATTAAAAATAAATGAATGATCGATTCAACATCGACTTAGAAAAAATTAAAAAGCTAGAAAGATCAATTAAATCTGATATGCAAAAACGCCAGGAGCAGGAAAAAAATAACATACCAACATCAATAGTACAGAATAATTTTAAACTTGAATATTTTTAGATCGACATGGGTATAAAAGGACTATTCAAAGAATCTTCGGAACTTCTAAAAAGTCTGAATGAATACATAATAAAAGAAAATTCAAAAAATCTTCCACAAAATGAATTAAACAGAAGACTAAATATTATACAGGACTTTGGAAATAAATTAGAAAACTTGAAATTGTCTTATGATAAAATTGTTTCAAATTCCTTGATGGTAAAATAAAAAATAATAAAAGTCGAATCTGTGATTAGGAAAAGAATAAGACAAATTTACTCCTTACGTCTGAAGAAAATATGCCTGAAGAAAATCTACAGGACTTTTCCACTACAGAAATAATGAAAATGCAAAAGGATAAGATAAGAAGTAATAATTAAATAGATGAATGTTATAGGACAGGATGATATGCTAGATGAATGTTATGGATTGCTTGTAGGCACCAAAAGAGCGAATAGAGAAATCGAAAATGAAATAAAAAATCAAGATCCTATGTTAAAGGATTTAGAAAAACAAATGGATAACGTCGAGGGAAGAATGAAAAGAGCGAAGGAAAAATTAAGTCAGTATGCTGAGAAATCCTCTAATAGTTGTTTGTTAACAGCGCTGTGTCTTCAGCTTGTTGTTATGCTTATTTTAATATTTTCTTAATTAATTGTTATATATTTTAAAATGTATTGTACTAAAAAATGTGTGATTAATTTAATAGCACGACATATAAGACAATAATAAATAAAATTTAAATCATTTACTTATTTAATCAAATATGATTACATATTCTGAATTATTCGCCTGAGTAGGTGGGATTTGTGCTATTTCAAATATTCGTGAATATTAATTGAATATTTTATTTTATAATTTACATTTTAATATATAATTAAATCCATCAAAATGAATCTTTATTTATATTATGACTTCAATAGAATTCCATTTAATCTTTCGATTCTAGCTTTAATTTTAGTTGGAAATTAGGAATCTTTGGACTTAGGTATCTAATTTTACTCTAGTTGAAAAAAAAACAAGAAAAGAAGTTGCTAAGAGTTGCTACAAATACCCGAAATAGAAGAGATCAGAAAGTACTTGATTTTGTTTCTAAATATTCAAATTTTATTAAAGAATAAAGAATTAAGGAAATAATATCTCTAAATTTGGCTCAGTTTGCAAACAAGATTAGGTAAGAGAATAGAAATTACTTCTTATGAAGCTGTTTTAGCTTTTTGTCTTAGAGCATCTAGAGTCGGACTAGAATTGAATTTAATTACCTTCCCTAATTTTGAAGAAGCTTTAAATAAAGCCTCAAAAGCAGACGAAGAATAGAAATCCACCTAAAATCAGGAAAATCAGAAGGGACTTTACCTGCCTTAATTGGGGTTCCAGTAAGCATAAAAGATCACATAACAGTGAAAGGAATTTCAAACACAGTCGGATGGGCATCTTTAGCAGATAACAAGAGTGATAAAAACAGTTTGGTTGTTGACATTTTGATCTCACATGGAGCTATTCTCTTTGTTAGTTCAAACATTTCTCAAGGAATCCTTAATTTCGATAGTAGTAACAATCTTTGGGGAAAGGCACAAAATCCTTGGAATAGAAAAAAAGTATCAGGAGGTAGTTCGGGTGGCGAAACCGCTCTTGTTGCATCTCTATGTTCCCCTTTTCGAATTGCATCTACTTTATTAATTTCTTTTTTCTCATTCGTGTTCATATAGGATATCTTTTTATTATAAACTTCTTCTATCTTAGGTGTAGTAAGATTTAAATTTTTGTTTGTTTGGTTAGTTATCTCATGAATTTCGAGTACTCAGAAAAATAAATGGGGATTGGACCCAATTACCAGTATTGTTTATTAGTTCATAAAATTTATTTTTTAAATTTTTAAGCAATAATTTAAAAATATTAAAAATTAACTTTATTTAATAAAATTATTTTGAATAATTTTGAATTTGTAAGAATGTTAGAATTAAATAATAATGATTAATCCTCTTCATCCATATAAACACATTTATTATTCCTACAATTCATAGTAAGGCAATCATCACTTTCCAAACATGGAGAATCTAATATGCCTTTCCTGCATTTTTTCGACTTTTCTCTTCCTGTACGGCACTCGTCAAGAGAATCAATAGTTTGACCAGCTTTCACGATTCCTCTTATACAAATAGAATTTTCGCAATTTTTTGATCTGCAATCTGAATTTTCTGAACAAGGATTACTTAAACTAGAAGTGATGCAAATATTATTAGATTGATAACCTGTACGACACTCATTGTCATGATTCACTGTATCTCCGGGCTTGGCTATTCCTTGAATACATTTAGAATTGGAGCAATTGTTAGAAAAACAATCAGAATTCTCGATGCAACTGTTGATAAAATCACGCAATTTTACTTTAGCGCAAATTTTGTTACTACCAACAGTTTGTATATTTTGTGTACGACATTGTGTTAGGAAATCCACTATATCCCCAGGTTTAGAAATTCCAACAGTACAAGCAGATTTTTGGCAATTATTAGAGAAGCAGTCTAAGTTTTTATTACAAAATGTATTATTTATGCCTTTTGTGCAAATCATTTTTGAATCAACTACAAATGATTTACATTGTTCTTGACTGTCGACTTTTTCACCTGGACTGGAGAGTCCTACACCACACTTAAAATTATGACAATTTTTAGAAAGGCAATCAGAGTTTTTAGTACAATTTGAATTAAAACCGACTCCTAAGCAAATATTTTCAGTAGTGGCATTATTTGATCTGCATTGAGAGCGATGAAGCACCTTATCCCCTCCATTCGAGATTCCTTGTTTACAAACTAAATTTATACAATTATCTGAGAGGCAATCTATGTTCTCAACGCACTTTTTATCTATCTCTGCTTTCCAGCAATTTCTATTTGTATCTATGACGTTGGACCTGCATTCTTGGTTACTGCGTGAACCATTTTGAGTTTTTTCACCAAGTTTCTTTATTCCTTGTAAACATATACCGTTTTGGCAATTTTTTGAAAAACAATCCTCATTTCGAGTGCACCAGCCATCTATTTCGCTACTCCAACAAACTATTTTCGTCCCTTGTATAGCTTTATTTGATCCGCACTGTGTCTCATGTTCTACTACATCACTCAGCACACCATTTCCAAGAACACATCTACCATCCCTGCAATTTCTCGATATACAATCGTTGTTTTGAACACATTTAGAAGAAAGAAGACAATTGTTGTTTTGTAGACATTTAGTTTCTCCTCTCGCGCAAATATTTTTTGAATCGGCCAAGGCAGTTAGACATTGGTTAGCATGATCAACCTTCTGTCCAGGCAAGAAAGTTCCTTCGATGCATTTTGAGTTTTTACAATTATTCGAAAAACATTCTGAATTCGCTGAGCAATTATTATTTAAAAATAATTTTGAGCAAATTTTATTTGAGTCGACTGATCTTGATAAGCACTGAGTTTCATCATCTACTTTTTCACCTGGTCGAGACTTTCCTAAAACACATTTAAAATTTTCACAATTATTTGAAACACAATCTGAGTTTAAGTTGCATTTAGATTCTAAAAATCCTTTCTGGCAAATTTTGTTAGAATTGAATCTATTTGATATACACTGTGTTATAGAAGCTACCTGATCACCTGGTTTAGAGTTTCCTTGTTTACAAAATTTATTTTCGCAATTTTTAGACTCACAATCGGAGTTATCAATGCATGAATAATCCATATCGGAAAAGGTACAAATTTTTTTAGAGTCGACAAAAGTAGACATACATTGTGAAGCATGCTCTACCTGCTCCCCGGGCTTAGAATTTCCAATAGTACAACTTGAATTCCGGCAATTTTTTGAAAGACAATCAGAATCATCAATGCAGGAGGAGGTTTGATCACCTTTGTTGCAAATATTTTCTGAATTGATAGAATTTGAGCGGCATTGATTTTGATGACTTACCTTCTGACCGGCCCTAAAAATTCCTTGAATACATTTGGAGTTTTGACAAATATCCGAAAAACAATCTAAATTTTCAATACAGTTTGAATTGACAGTCCTTTTTCTGCAAACACCAGTAGTAGATTCCATAGAATTTGTTCTGCATTGAGAGGCATTATTTACTATATCCCCTGGCTTAGCTGGTCCTAAAGTGCATACAGAGTCTATGCAATTGTTAGAAAAACACTAATCATCATTTGTGCAAAAAGAACCTAGATCCTTTGATCCTTGACGAATTTTTACCTTCATCTGCAAAGCTAGGTTAATAAATAGAAAACAGATTAAAATTGATATGACAATTAAACTTCGTTTCATTTTTTATTTAATATTTTAAAATTTTGATATACCCCAACCAACGAAATTTAAAATTATTAAAATTATTTATATATAATATAAAATAAAAAATTAAAATAAATTTAAATTATTATGTCCATTTTGAATTTCGGACATTTTTTTTTATATTCATATGAATATAAATTACAAAATTATAATTTAATTTCTATGAAATATGACATATATTTGGCAGAAATTAAATTATAATTTTGTAATTTATATTCATATGAATATAAAATAAAAATGTCCGAAATTCAAAATGGACATAATAATTTAAATTTATTTTAAACTTTTATTTTATATTATGTATAAATAATTTTAATAATTTTAAAGTTAGTTGGTTGGTGTATATTATATTAGTGTACATTGT
>Ga0169931_10013185_pt1 | contig 11322 bp, 8 predicted proteins | sample Kivu_15m_20L_FD_129675 | JGI IMG/M metagenome (GOLD analysis project Ga0169931, IMG submission 129675) | Freshwater microbial communities from Lake Kivu, Western Province, Rwanda to study Microbial Dark Matter (Phase II) - Kivu_15m_20L... | ecosystem: Environmental > Aquatic > Freshwater > Lake ... | reverse complement strand
TTGAACGTGTTCACGGTCAGCTCCCACCCCTTGTTCTCCAGCTTGCCGACGTTCCGCAACGAAGTGTTGAAACCGGAAGTCGCCGGAATCTGTACGTTGAGCAGGAGATCTTCGGTCAGCTTGTCGTACACGTCGAACTCGCCGGTGATCCGGTTCGCGAACAGACCGAAATCGAGGCCCAGGTTGGTTTGACGCGTGGTCTCCCACGTCAGATTCGGGTTCGGAATCTGCGTGGGCTGGATTGCGGACTGGCCGGCATAGGAGCCGCCACCCCACAGGCCCAGGGAGCCGAAGTTGCCGATGCCGGCGTTACCGGTGACACCGTAACTGGCGCGAAGCTTCAGGTATGGAACAAGACCGGCCAAGCCGCTTGCGAAGCCTTCCTCGCTCACCACCCATCCGACGGAACCGGCCGGAAAGAGACCGTAGCGATTGTCATTACCGAAGCGCGACGAACCGTCTACACGGGCGCTCAAGGCCAGCAGATACTTGCCCTTGTAATCATAGTTGCTCCGCAGGAAATAGGATGCGAAACTGTATTCAGAGCCCGTTGTCGTGCCGGCCAAAACCGTCGCGGCGCTGGTCAACCGCTGGAAGGAATCGTTCGGGAATCCGGATCCGGATGCGAAGGCATAGTTGTAGTCATTGTACTGGTAATCGAAACCCGCGGCCGTGTTGAGGTTCTGCGAGGTGGTCGGACTCCAGGTGTGTGTCAGGTAATGGGCCGTCCGGTAGGAGGCCGTCTGCTGCCAGGCGACCGAGGCGTATCCGCCGTTGCCCGCCGAAGCGAAACCGGCGGCCGTCTTCGGGCTGTACCACTGGTCGTCTTTGCCGGTGACCAGGTCCATCGAGAACTCGGAACGGAACTGCAGACTCGGATCGAGCTGATACGTCAGATAGGTGTTGCCCGTCGTACGGAAGGTGGTCACGAAATACTTCGCGAAATCGCGGTGGATCACCCCGTTGTAGTAAAACGTGTCGTTGTTGAACTCGGAGGTCGGCACATAGTCCGGCAATGCGGAATCATCCGGCACATACAATGGGCTGATCGGCATCATGGCCAGCAGCTGGATCGGCGTGGAGAACGCGTTGTCGCTGCTCAGACGCTGATGGAAGGTGCGGCCCAAGGACAGGTTCATGCCCATGCTGATCCGATCGCTGGCCTTGTGGTCCAAGCGCAGACGGCTGCTGATACGCTGGTAGCGGTCGTTGATCAGGATGCCATCCTGGTCGCTGTAATGGCCACTCACGAAAAATGTCGTCGCATCGGTGCCGCCGGACGCGGAAAGGTCGTGCGAGAACATCGGCGCATCCTGGAAGGCAAGGGAGATCCAGTCGGTGTCCACAGGACAGGTACCGCCGCCTCCGCCGAATTCCGTATTCAGACACCGGCGCCAGTCCGTGCCCAGGGCGTAGGTATCGAACACAGTTTCGATCTCATCCACCACCCAGTCCAGGTTTCGGCGGGCTTCGGTGTTCTTGGCCGCCTGATACATGTAGTTGATGTATTCCTTGGCGTTCATCATGTCCGTCCGGGAGGTCGTGTTGGTCGGCTCACTGAACCCCGTCTGATAGGAATAGTTGAACTGGGTGCGGCCTTTGCGGCCTTGCTTGGTGGTGATCAAAACCACGCCATTGGCACCCCGTGATCCGTAGATGGCGGCCGCGGAGGCGTCTTTGAGGATCTGGATGGACTCCACATCGTTGAAGTTGAACTGCGCCATCGGGTTGGATGCGGCGGAAGACAGCGAGAAATCATCCATGACCACCGGAACGCCGTCCACCACGTACAGGGGCTGGTTGCTGGCCGAGACCGACGAGGATCCACGGATCCGCATCTGGATGCCCTGGCCCAGCTTCCCGTTGTTCTGCTGTGTGAACACGCCCGAAACACGGCCCTGGAGCGCGTTTTCGACCGTATTGACCGGCGTCAAGGTGACATCATCGCCGCGGACCGATGAGATCGATCCGGTGATGCTCCGGCGGGACACCTCCCCGTAACCAACCACGACCACCTGATCCAAGCCGATGACATCCGCCTCAAGGCTGAAATCCAAAACCAGGTTGGACGCGGCGATCTGGATGTTCTGTGTGGCACGCTTGTAGCCCACATAGGTGGCCACAACCTGGTAATTGCCAGCCGCCAACTGGAAGGAGTAGCGCCCATCGACATCGGTGAAGGCGCCTCGGTTCATGGTTGGGATGGCGACACTGACGCCCGCCAGTGCTTCGCCGGTCTTGCTATCGGTCACCCGTCCGCTCAGGGTGAGGCCTTGGGCGAACAGGTCGCCCGCCATCAACCCGATCAAGACAAACAGTGCCGCTCGTACGCTGTTACGCATAATGGTAGTGCATTTAATTGATTGACGTTATGACTTGGTTTTTTTAAGCTTGCCGAGCCCCGATCCCGCGCCGTTGACATGACGCCAAAATCTTTCACAGCAATTGGGATAGAGTAACCAAATCGGTTTGTTCGCACAAATCTAATTTTCCGGTAATACGGGACCGAACCAAGACAAAGCGGAGAGCATCTGCCGGTCTTCCGGCAATTCCGGGTCCGAGCCCAGGCGCAGCTCTCCGCCGATGCGACGCACCTCGTAGGTCAGCTCCACGGCATGCCACGGCAGGCGTATGAATTCCCCGACATCCACCAGCGCGCCGACCTCCACCTCCAGGCCCGTCTCTTCGCGGAACTCGCGCCGGAGCGCATCCGCCAGGGTCTCCCCCAGTTCCACACCGCCGCCCGGCAGGGCCCAGAACGGCTCGGTGGTCGTTCCCGGATCGATCCGCACCATGAGCGTCTTCCCGTCTTCGACGAGGCGCCCGAGGACCCGTACCCTCACCCGCCCCGCGAACGGACCCGCGTTCATGCCGACGCGGCGTGCGTCAGGGCGGCCTTCACAAATCCGACGAACAGCGGATGCGGCTTGCCGACCGTGCTCTTCAGCTCCGGGTGGAACTGCACGCCCACGAACCACGGGTGCGCCGGATTCTCGACGATCTCGACCAGTCCGCGGTCCGGATTCACACCCGCGATGCGCAGGCCCTTGTCCGTCAGGCGCTCGGTGTAGGCGTTGTTGAACTCGTAGCGGTGGCGGTGGCGCTCGCTGATCTCGTGCGACCCGTACGCCGCCAGGGCGTGGGTGCCCGCTTCCAGCGTGCATGCGAACTTGCCCAGACGCATGGTGCCACCCTTGTCGGTCACCAGCTTCTGCTCAGCCATGATGTCGATCACCGGATGCGGCGATTCCAGATCGAATTCGGTGCTGTTGGCATCATCCAGCCCACACACGTTCCGTGCGAACTCGATCACCGCGATTTGCATGCCCAGACAGATGCCGAAGAAGGGAATGCCCTTCTCCCGCACATGGCGCACCGCGGCGAGCTTGCCGGCGATGCCTCGTCCGCCGAAACCCGGCGCCACGAGCACGCCCGATACGCCCTTCAAGGTCTGGGCCACATTGGCTTCCGTCAGGTCGTCGCTCTGCACCCAGCACAGTTTCACTTTGGCGTCGTTCACCGCGCCGGCATGCACGAAGGCCTCCACGATGGACTTGTAGCTGTCATGATGCTCCACGTATTTGCCCACCAGCGCGATTTCGACGGACTTCGAGGGGTTCACGACCTTGTCCACGAAGGCGGTCCAGTCCACCAGGTCTGCCGAGCCGGTGTTGATGTCCAGTTTCTCGATCACGCGCGCGTCCAAACCCTCCTCCTGCATGAGCAGGGGAACCTCGTAAATCGATTTCGCATCCAAGGACGCGATCACATCCTGCACCTCGACGTTGCAGAACTGGGCGATCTTCCGGCGGATGTTGGCATCCAGCGGGTGCTCGGAGCGGCAGACCAGGATGTCGGGCTGCAGTCCGATCTCGAGCAAGGTCTTCACCGAATGCTGCGTGGGCTTGGTCTTCAGCTCGCCGGCGGCCGCCAGATAGGGCACCAGCGTCAGATGAACGGACAGGGTGTGCTTGCGGCCGACCTCATACCGGATCTGGCGCATGGCCTCCAGGTAGGGAAGGCCTTCGATGTCGCCCACCGTGCCGCCGATCTCGATGATGACCACGTCGTAATGGCCGCTGCGGCCCAGGTCGAGGACCTTGGATTTGATCTCGTCCGTGATGTGCGGCACCACCTGCACGGTCTTGCCCAGGTAGGCGCCTCGGCGTTCCTTCGTGATCACATCGAAATAGATGCGTCCGGTCGTCACATTGTTCCGTTGCGATGTCGGAATGTCGAGAAACCGCTCGTAATGACCCAGGTCGAGGTCGGTCTCGGCGCCGTCGTCGGTCACGTACACCTCGCCATGCTCATACGGATTCATGGTTCCCGGATCCACGTTGATGTAGGGATCGAGTTTCTGAATGGTGACATTCAACCCGCGTGCGACGAGCAGACGACCCAGCGAGGCGCAGATGATGCCCTTGCCGAGGGAAGACGTGACCCCTCCGGTCACGAACACGTATTTGGTAGGCATGCCGAAACGGCTAAGGTGGATGGATGGCAAAGTTAACGTTTCGTTTCGGCTTCCAAAAACGCCACGGCCGCGCCGATCTGTTTCCGTTGCCAAAACAGGAGACCGATGTTCACCGAAAAGACGGCGCCCAAGGCGGTGAACACCCACCCTGGCAAGGTGGTGATGCCTTGGCTGAACGCGAAACCGAAAGCGGCGAGCGCGGTGATGTTCACCAAGGCCATGCCGACCTGACGGCGTTTCTTGTCGCGCAGCAGGCCGATCTTGACGTCAAGTGGCACCTCGGCGTGGGTGCGTCCGATATGCAATCGGAGTGTGGATTCGATATCTGGAGACATTCGGTACCTTTCGATGATGGAAACGATGCATATCTATGGTCGCAAGCCGGTTGAAGAACAGCTCCTGCGACAACCCCGGCATGTGGAGGCGTTATGGGTCAAAGATAGCATGCCGACGGGACCTCTGCAGGCCATCATCCGGTTGGCTTCGGCGCACCGCATACCGGTCAAGAGCGTTCCGGGACGCAAGCTCTCGGAGATGGTGGGGCCGGTCAACGACCAAGGCGTGGTGGCCACCCTCAGCGCGGTGGAATACGCCGAATTCGACGACTGGCTGGCCACGGTGGATGTGGCCGCGCACCCCGTGGTGCTGGCCTTGGACGAGCTGGAGGATGTGGCCAATTTCGGGGCCATCCTGCGCACGGCCGCCGCGGCCGGTGTGGCGGGTGTGATCGTGCCCAAGCACCGGCAGGCGCCGGTGAACGCGGCGGTGTTCAAGACATCGGCCGGAACGGTCGGCATGGTGCCCATCGTGCGGGTGACGAACCTGAATCTGGCCTTGCGTGACCTGAAGGACGCCGGGTTCTGGGTCTGCGGACTCGACGCGGCCGCGCCGGTCCCCGCATGGAAACAGGATCTCGTGATGCCGCTGGTCATCATCGTGGGCAGCGAGGGCGAGGGCATCCGTCCGAAAACGCTCGAGACCTGCGACATCCGCCTCTCCTACCCCATGGCGAACGGCGTCGAAAGCCTGAACGCCTCGGTCTCCGCGGCCCTGCTGTGTTACGAGGCCGTGCGGCAGCGCGCGGCCAAGGCCTAATACAGCAGATAGGGGGCGCGGCGGGCCTTGAAGGCCTCAACCTCGTCTTTCCAGAGGGCGGCGGGATTGTCCAGTCCCGGCGCATCCAACCATTCGCGCATGCGGTCGGTGCCGGCCAGACGGTTCATGAACGATCCCACCCGGGCCTCGGGGGAGGCTTGGACGAAGGCTTTCACCGTCACATGGCCGAAGGCGACCGGGTCGAACGCCGAGCTGACGGGAGCCTCGATCGACCATCCGCGCACGGTCGTGCCACGATGTTTGGTGTTGCTGGCGCGCCCGGGGATGTCCTGCGGCACGAAGGTGACCGGCTTGAGGGTCACGCCGAAGCGGCCTTGCACATCCTCACGGACGGTCTTCGTGACGTAGGCGCTCGGGTCGCCGACCTGCAGGAAGCTTTCGGTCGTGCCGCGGCCTTCCGACATGGTGGTGCCTTCGAAGAGGCAGGTGCCCAGATAGACCCAGGAGCTGGCGAAGGTCGGCAGGTTCGGGGAGGGCGGCACCCACTCGAGCCCGGTCTCCGGCCAGAACATGCGTCGCGACCAGCCTTTCATGCCGATGACACGGTAGGTCGGTTTCGCCGCGTCTTTGAGCCATTTCTCACCCACCATCATGTGGGCCAATTCGCCGAGGGTCATGCCATGGGCGATGGGGATGGGGAAGGCGCCCACGAAGGAGGCATGCTTGGGATCGAGCATCCAGCCGCTCACGTAATCGCCGCTGGCCGGATTGGGGCGGTCGAGCACCCAGACTTCCTTGCCCTGCTCGGCGGCGGCTTCCATCACCAGTCCCAATGTGGAGATATAGGTGTAGAACCGCGCGCCGACATCCTGCATGTCGAAGAGGAGCACATCCACACCGGCGAGCATCTCGGGTGTGGGCTTGCGGGTGGTGCCGTACAGGGAATAGACCGGCAACCCCGTGGCTTCATCCACACCGTCGGCGATCTTCTCACCGGCGCCGTAATCGCCTCGGAAGCCGTGTTCCGGTGCGAAGAGGGCCGCGACCGACACCCCGCGGCTGCGCAGGGTGTCGAGCATGTGCGTGCCGCGGATGCGGGCCGTCGGATTCATGACGAGTCCGACGCGACGGCCGTCCAGCTCCGCCAGATGGTCCGCGATGAGCACTTCGGCCCCGGTGGTCACGGTCTGCGGGGCGCGCTGGGCGTTGACGGGTGCGGAGGAGGCGCAGGCGGCCGCGATCAGGGCCGCGGTGAGCAGAAGCGGAAGGTGTCGCATGGCGGTCGGGCTTGGTGGTCAGGCCAAGTTAGCCACGACCTCCGAGCTGGAAAAGAAGTAGGCGCCTTCGATGGCGGCGTTCTCGTCGGAGTCGGATCCGTGCACGATGTTCTCGCCCACGCTGTCGGCATACAGACGGCGGATGGTGCCCTCTTCGGCGTTGGCCGGGTTGGTGGCGCCGATCAGCTTGCGGAACTCGGCGACGGCGTTCACCTTCTCGAGGATCATCGGCACGCAGGGACCGGAGCTCATGAACTCGCAGAGCTCGCCATAGAAGGGGCGCTCCTTGTGCACGGCGTAGAATCCCCCGGCCGTGGCCATGGTGAGGCGGGTCTGTTTCATGATGACGATCGTGAAGCCGGCTTCCTGGATCTGCTTGATCACAGCGCCTTGGAGGTTCTTGCGGACGCAGTCGGGCTTGAGAATGGCGAGTGTGCGGTTGGACATCGAAAAGAAATGTTGAATTGGGAAATGTTGAATGTTGAACGAGACGGTTCGGGTCTTTAGGGCGGAAAGGTACCGCAAATTTGGCTAAGTTCCGGTCTAAGCCAAGGTCATCATCCATGAAACACTTCCTTCCCGCATTGCTCCTGCTGGCCGCATGCCATCCGTCCGTCACGCCTGAGAAGGCCTCCCTCCTCATCACGGAAGAATCCCTCCGCCAACACGTGCTGGTGCTGGCCGATGATTCGATGCAGGGCCGCGCACCCGCCTCCATCGGCGAGGAGAAAACCGTGGCCTATCTGATCCGGCAGTTCGAGGCCATGGGCCTGCAGCCCGGCATGCCGGACGGCGGCTGGGTGCAGGAGGTTCCGGTGCTGACGCAGACCACGCGGCCGGATGCCGCGATCGAGGTCGTGCGAGGGGGTCGGCGGGTCCAGAGCTTCACCTTCGGGCCGGATTTCGTACTTTCGCCGTATGCGTCGTTCACCGATCTCGACATCCGGAATGCCGAGATGGTCTTCGTCGGGTATGGCATCCAGGCGCCCGAGGAGAACTGGGACGATTACAAAGGGCTCGATGTGGCCGGCAAGATCCTGGTGTATAAGAACAGTGATCCGTCTACCTACGAAGACACGTTCGCCGGCAACGCGCGCCTGTATTACGGTCGTTGGAGCTACAAATTCGAGAAGGCGCAGGAGCTCGGTGCCCTTGGCGCGCTGATCGTCCATACCACACCCACAGCCGGATACCCCTGGGCGGTGGTGCAGAACAGCTTCGGCCGCGAGCGCTTCACCCTTACCGGCGGTGAAGATGGCGGTGTGACCCAGGTTCAGGGTTGGATCTCGGCGCAGATGAGCGTGGCGATCTTCGAGCGTGCCGGACTGGACGTGCAGAAACTCATGGATGAGGCCGAATCACCGGATTTCCGGCCGGTCTCGTTGGGATCCACCCGCTTGAACATCCGTGCGACAGCCGACACGCGCCAGATGGTGCTGAAGAACGTGGTGGGCCTCCTGCCCGGTTCCGATCCGAAATTGCGCGACGAATACGTGGTCTTCTCCGCCCACCACGACCATCTGGGCATCGCGCCGACACCCATCCAAGGTGATTCCGTCTACAACGGCGCCTTGGACAACGCCTCCGGCGTAAGCGCCTTCCTGAATCTGGCCAATGCCTACAGCCGCATTCCGAGCTTCCACAAGCGCAGCCTGCTGTTCGTGGCGGTCGGCGGCGAGGAGTCCGGCCTGCTGGGTGCGCATCATTTCGCGGCGAATCCGACCGTGGCGCCGGGCAGGATGGCGGCCAACATCAACATCGACGGCATCAACATCTTCGGTCGCGCGAGCGACATCGTGTCGGTCGGTTACGGGAAGAACACCCTCGATGAGGTGTTGTCTGCCGAGGCCGCCCTGGTTGGACGTACCGTGAAGCCCGACGCCTTCCCGGAACAGGGTTTCTTCTACCGGAGTGATCACTTCGCCTTCGCCCGCATCGGCGTGCCGGCCCTGTACACCAGCCGCGGCACGGATTTCATCGGCAAGCCGGACGATTACGCCGCCACCGTGCTCGACGCGTATACGCGGAACAAGTACCACACCGTTTTTGACGAATACGATGACAGTTGGGACCTGTCCGGCGCGGTGGACGATGTGCGCCTGCTGTTCAACGTGGGCCTGCGTGTGGCCAATGCCGCCACCATGCCGACCTGGTACCCTGGAAACGAATTCGAAGCCGCCCGCCACAAATCCTTGGAATAATCTGAACGAACATGAAACGCCTCGCATCCTCCCTCCTGCTCATCGCCCTTCTGGTGCCGACCTTCGCGGCGGCTCAGCTGACTCCGGAAGCCATGATCGGTCTGCGCCGCGTGGGCGCGCCGGTCGTCTCGCCCGATGGCCAGACCGTGCTGTTCACCGTGACGGAGGTCTCCATCGAGGCCAACCGCGGCACCACGCAGGTGGTTGCGGTGCCGGTGCGTGGCGGTGAGCCCAAGGCGCTGACCGAAGGCGCCTCGGCTTCCTCGCCCATCTGGCGGCCGGATGGCAGACGGATCGGTTTCATGCGGGGTGGACAGCTCTGGGAGATGGATCCCGATGGCGGCAACGCAACGCAAATGACCGATGTGGAAGGCGGGCTGTCCAACGTGAAATACTCGCCCAAGGGCACGCACATCCTGTTCACGCGTCAGGTGAGGGTATCCGGGCTGCCGATCACCGACAACGGCGATGTGCGCATCATCACCGGCCTCATGTACAAGCATTGGGACAACTGGGAAGACGAGAAGGTCTCGCATGTCTTCTTCGCGCCCTATGCGAACGGGAGGGTGGACATGGCCACGGCGGTCGACATCATGGCCGGCGAACCCTATGATTCTCCGCTCAAACCCTTCGGCGGCGCCGAGCAGATCAACTGGTCGCCGGATGGCACCACGATCGCCTACACCGCCAAGAAACAGACCGGCACGGCCTACGCCTACAGCACCGACTCCGACATCTACCTGTATGATCTGGCCACCAAGCAGACCCGGAACCTGACGGAAGGCAATCCGGGATATGACACCAATCCCGTGTTCAGTCCGGATGGCCGGACCCTGGTCTGGAGCCGCATGGTGACGCCCATGTACGAGGCCGACCGCCACCGCCTGATGATGCTCACCTTCGCTACAGGCGCGGTGCGTGAGCTGAGCGAAGGGTTCGACAACAACATGGACAACCCCGTGTTCAGCGCGGACGGCCAGACCGTCTATTTCATGAGCGGCATCGAGGCCACCGTGCAGGTGTACCGCATGAACCTGCGCGCCCGTAGCGCGGTGCCGCCGGTGCGGCAGGTCACCGAAGGCGTGCATGATGTCACCTCGCTGGCCATTGCGAAAGTCGGCCGTGACGAGGTGCTGGTCGGCGGGCGCATGTCGATGTCCGCGCCGGTCGACCTGCATGTGATCGACCCGAACAATGGCCGCATGAACACCCTGACGCAGATGAATGCCGACAAGCTGGCGGATGTCAGCCTTGGCGAGGTGCGCGCCCGCTGGGTGCCCACCACCGACGGCAAGCGCATGAAGGTCTGGGTGATCTACCCGCCCGATTTCGATTCCACCAAGTCCTACCCCACACTGTTGTATGCGCAAGGGGGTCCGCAGGGCACGGTCTCGCAGTTCTTCAGCTACCGTTGGAACTTCCAGGTGATGGCCTCGCAAGGCTATATCGTGGTGGCGCCGAACCGTCGCGGGCTGCCCAGTTTCGGGGAAGCCTGGAACCGGCAGATCTCCGGCGACTGGGGCGGACAGGCCATGCAGGACATGCTCGCCGCGATCGACGATGTATCGGCCGAACCGTATGTGGATGTGAACCGCCGCGGGGCCGTGGGTGCCAGTTTCGGCGGATACACCGTCTTCTGGTTGGCCGGCAACCACGAAGGTCGCTTCAAGACCTTCGTCAGCCATGCCGGAGTGTTCAACCTGACCAGCATGTATGGAACGACCGAAGAGATGTTCTTCGTCCATTTCGACATGGGCGGCGCGTATTGGGAGAGTCCGGCTCCGATCAGTTTCGTCACGCATTCACCGCACCGCTACGTGACCAACTGGAACACGCCCATCCTGATGATCCATGGCGAACGGGATTACCGGGTGCCGGTGACGCAGAGCATGGAGGCCTTCACGGCGGCGCAACGATTGGGCATCCCGAGCCGGATGGTGCTCTTCCCGAACGAGAACCATTGGATCCTGAGTCCGAAGAACAGCCTCACGTGGCACCGCGAGTTCTTTGGCTGGTTGGAGGAGTGGTTGAAATGAGCGGGTCGTGAACCGGGTGCTCACCATCCTATTGCCTCTCGGAGTGGCGCTCGGCGTTTTGGGCATGAGCCGCACCGCTCCGTTTCAGAGCCTGGAGAACATCACGACGGACGCACGTTTCTCGACTTTCCCGAGGCCTGACCTTGCCGACACCAACATCGTGATCGTGGCCATCGACAACGGGTCCCTCGACCTGTTGGCCGGTTACGGTCTGAATTGGCCATGGAGCCGGGATGTGTACGCGCGGGCGATCCGGGTGCTGGACAATGCGGGTG
>Ga0169931_10013184_pt1 | contig 11323 bp, 8 predicted proteins | sample Kivu_15m_20L_FD_129675 | JGI IMG/M metagenome (GOLD analysis project Ga0169931, IMG submission 129675) | Freshwater microbial communities from Lake Kivu, Western Province, Rwanda to study Microbial Dark Matter (Phase II) - Kivu_15m_20L... | ecosystem: Environmental > Aquatic > Freshwater > Lake ... | reverse complement strand
GGCGTGAGCATCTGGTAGATCTCGTTGTGGAAGACGTGGCTGTCCCACGGCATGCCGTTCGAGACCATGACGAACGGCGCGCCGTTCTCGATCAGGTGCCGCGCCTGCAGGGTGTGCGTAGCGAAGGCACCCGGTCCATAGCGTTCGCGGTCCTTCGCCGGCAGCTGTTCGAGGTCGAACAGGTGCGCACAGCTCATCAGCCCTTTCACGCGTTCGAACACCGCGTTCTGCGAGGCGGCTGCGGCCGACTTGCGCTCGTTCTCGAACTTCTTCGTGAAGAACCGCCGCAGGGCATTGCGCGCCTCGTGATCCTCCGCGCTGAGGTCGGCCTGCCGGGCCACATCCTCGATCCGGTAGTCGCCACCCACGCGGACGGGACCGTATTGCGCGCCCAGCCAGCCGGCCCAGTTGCCGGCCTTGAACTCCTTGAATTCGTTTCCCTCGGGGCAGGGGTCGAGCAGGATGAAATTCGGCACCGGATTGTCCAGGTGGCCGAGCTGCTGGGCGAGCACCGAACCCAGAGTGGGCCGCACGAACGGCGGCCGGGGTGCCGCGCCCCGTTGGAGCAGGTTGATGCCCTGGAGATGCTCGCTCTGGTCGGTCTTCATGCAGCGCACGATCGCGAGCTTGTCGGCGATGGTGGCGCACTTGGACATCAGCTCCCCGAACTGCACGCCGGGCAGCTTCGTGGGGATCGCCCGGAAGGGGCCGCCGGTGATGCGGCCCGGCTTGGGGTCCCACGTCTCGAACTGGCTCGGCGCGCCGCACAGCCAGAGCAGGATGCAGCGTTTGGCGGTGCGCTTGACCTGCTGTGCGAAGGCCGGCACCGAGAACAGTCCCGCCCAGCTCGCCACCGACACTGCGCCGGCCGCCGTCATGCCCGTGAGGAACTTCCGCCGGTGGAACACGTGATCCGGCTGCCCGCAGAGCGAGCCAAGCAGGCCGGAAGTGGGTTCAGGCAGTTTCATGCGTCAGTGGTTCACCTGGAATTCCGCGCTCGTCAGCAAGGCCCAGAGGAGTTGTTTCCGTCCGCCGTTACCGGGGTGCGCCTTGAGGTAAGCCAACGATGTCTTCAGTTCCTCGCGGTCCGGCGCCCGGCCAAACACCGCGTGGAACGCCACCTTCACGCGCTGGGGATCATCCGGCAGCGCGGCGAGGCGCGCGGACAGGTTGCCGTCGCGCGAAGTCACCAGCGCCTCCAGCAGCGGTGAGTTGGCGAGGAACATCGCCTGCTGGAGCGTGGCGTTGTAGTCGGGCACGAACAGGTCGGGAAACTGGCGCACGAACGCCTTCCGCAGCTCCTCCTCGGTCAGCCCCGCAACCTTGCCATCGGCAGTGACGGGATTGGCGGTGGCCGACAGCAGCGAGCGGTAGAGCTGCTCGGCCGTCACCGGCTTGTCCAAGGCGCGGGCAAACGCCTCGTCGGCGGGCGCAACCTTGCCGGCCGGCCGGGAATCAAGCTGGTAGGCGCGGCTCAGGACCACGTTGCGGATGAGCCGGCGGACATCGTAACCGCTGCGCTCGAAGTCATGGGCCAGCCAATCCAGCAAGTCGGGATGGCTCGGCGCGTGTTTCGAATCCATCAGGTCCACCGGATGCACCATGCCGCGACCCAGCAGCATCGCCCACACGCGGTTCACCATGGCACGGGCCAGCAGCGGATTATCGCGGGTCACGGCGTCGGCCAAGGCTTCGCGGCGCGAGAACTTCGGCTCGGCCGGCGCCTTCGGCTTCTGTTTCTCGGTCGGCGGTGGCACGCGGTATTTCTCCGGCGCGTCGGATTCCTTCTCGCCATCCGCGGGCCAGGCTTCCTCCACGGAGCGGCCGTTGAAGAAAAGGAGCCGCGCGGGCTGCGATTCCTTCTTCAGGTTGGCAAAGCTCACGAAGCCGCCAATGGCGGACTCGGCCAGGCCCGGCCCGGACTCCGCGTCCACGTTCTTGGTGCGGTTGAACGCGGCTACCATGCCCCAGTAATGCGCCTGCTTGATCTCGCGGGCGACCATGTGGTCGTGACATTGGGCGCACTTGATCTGCACGCCGAAGACGACGGGTGCGAGCGCTTCGGCCATCGCCTGGGGATTGTTCTGCCGTTCGTAGAGGAACTGGATGAGCCCGCGGTCCGCCGGGTGCTGCGGCCGGGCCACGATCAGGTCGCGGACCACGGCGTCCCAAGGACGGTTGGTGCGGAAGCCCGCTTCCAGAAAATCGAACCAACCTTGCGCCTGTCGCTGTTCCTCGAAGCGTTTCGCCGCCCGCCCCATGAGCACATAGTCGAACACCTCGCGCAGGTGCCGGGCGTGATCCGGATGCACCAGCAAGGTGTCCACGAGCGCCGTGCGGCGGTCACGGTCCGTGCGGCTCAGGAACGCGCCCGCCTCGGCCAAGGTCGGAATCCGCCCGAGCAGATCCAGATAGGCCCGGCGAACGAACGTCGCGTCGTCAGCCACTTTGGCGGGGCGCACCCTGCGTTCCTTCCAGCCCAGTTCGAGGAAGCGGTCGATCACCGCAGGCGGAGCCAAGTCCGCCGGCGGCACCCAAACCGGAGTGCGGGTTGGGGCCGTCGAGGTGACGGGCGCAGGTGACGGCGTGATTTCACCGGCGCGGTCGGCGCCGGCTTTTTCGATGCCGGTCTTTACCAGCGCGATCTGCTCGTCGGAGAGTTGGCGCTTGGGCGGCATGTGCGGATCGGCGCCCGGCCGCAGGACGAGGTAAAGTTGGCTGTCTTCGGGCTTGCCCGGAACGAAACCCGCACCCCGATCGCCGCCGCGCAGGGCCAGTTGGAACGTCGTCAGGTCGAGTCCGCTCTTCGCCTTGGTCTGGCTGTGGCATTCGACGCAATGGTCCCGGAGGATGGGTTCGACATGGTCGCCCCAGAAGTCGGCCGCCGTTCCGCAGAGCAGCCCGGAACAAACAGCAAAGGCCCCGACCATCATTCGGGGGAGTTTTACTGAAATGTGGCGGAAACGAGGCATCGGGAACCGCACTTTGATAGGCGTTGCGGAGGGGGCTCCGCAAGAGTCCGGCGCGGGAAAGTGCCGGGCGGTTGCCGGACCCCGATTTCACCATACCGTCCCCAATCCGATTATGAGCGAAGCTGGTCCATCTGTTCCCAAAGTGTGGTTCATCACGGGGTGCTCGTCTGGTTTTGGCCGCGCCCTGGCCGAGGCAGCGCTGGCCGCGGGTGATTCCGTGGTGGCGGCGGCTCGCCGGCAGGACGTTCTGGCGGAGTGGGTGGCCCGTGCCCCTGACCGCGCCCTGACGCTAGCGCTGGACGTGACCCAGCCGCGGCAGGTTGAAAACGCGGTATTGGACGCGATCACCCGGTTCGGTCGCCTTGACGTGGTCGTCAACAACGCCGGTTATGGCCTGCTGGGTGCGGTCGAGGAATGTGACGACGCGCAGATCCGGCGCTGCTTCGAAACCAACTTTTTCGGGGCGCTAAACGTCATCCGGGCGGTGCTGCCGTGCTTTCGCGAGCAGCGGGCTGGCCACCTGGTGAACATCACTGCTGCGGCTGCCATCGCGAACTACCCCGGATTCGGAGCCTATGGGGCGGCCAAGGCGGCGGTGGAAGCGCTGAGCGAAAGCGTCCGCGCGGAGACCGCGCTGCTGGGCATCAAGGTCACCTTGGTCGAGCCCGGACCCTTCCGCACCGAGTTCATCCACCGCTCACTCGACCGAGCCGCGAACCGGCTCGCCGATTATGATCGCACCTCCGGCAAGTTCGCCGCTGTGCTCAAGGCGATTGACGGCAAGCAGCCCGGTGATCCCGCCCGCGCCGCGGCGGCCATCGTGGAAATGGTGCGTTCCGGCAGGGCGCCGTTCCGGATGCCGCTGGGCCGCTACATGGTGAAAAAGCTGCGCGACCGCGGCGCGGAATTGAACCGCGCGGCGGACGAGGGCGAGGCGGTGGCGGTAAGCGCGGATTTCCCCGCCGGCGCATGAAGCGGCCGGTCTGCCGTAACTTGGTCGTTGTGCTTGGCGACCAGTTGGACGCCGGCTCAGCGGCCTTCGATGGCTTCGATCCGGCCGCTGACCTCGCGTGGATGGTCGAAGTTGCCGGCGAATCCACGAAGGTCTGGAGCTCGCGGCCACGCATCGCGGTCTTTCTCGCCGCCATGCGGCACTTCCGCGACGAACTGCGCGGCCGCGGCTGGCGGGTGTGGTATCGGGCACTGACCGCCAAAGGTGCGGCCTGGGAAGGGGAGGGCTCGCCGAAAACTGTTGCGGATGGAACCGCCGAAACCCTCGCCGCCCAACTCGCCTTGGCCCTGCGCCGGCTCCGGCCCGAGCGGGTGGTCATGGTCGAGCCGGGCGAATGGTCCGTGCGTGGGGCGCTCAAGGAATCCTGCGCCGCCTGCGGCGTGCCGCTCGAACTGCGGGAGGACCGTCATTTCCTGTGTTCGACGGCCCAGTTCGCCCACCATGCCGCTGGGCGAAAGCAGCTTCGCATGGAGTTCTTCTACCGGGAGCTGCGTCAGCGCCACGGTGTGCTGATGGATGGCGACCAGCCGGCCGGTGGGCAGTGGAACTTCGACCACGACAACCGGGAGAGCTTCGGCAAGGAGGGGCCGGGTTTCGTGCCCGCGCCACGGCGGTTCACCCCGGATGCCATCACCCGGGAGGTCCTCGAATTGGTCCGGACTAGGTTCGCGACGCATCCGGGTTCCGTTGCGCAGTTCGACTGGCCGGTGTCTGCGGCGGATGCGCGAGCGTCGCTCGACGACTTCATCGCGCACCGGTTGGCGGACTTCGGCCGGTGGCAGGACTCAATGTGGACGGGCGAACCGTGGCTTTACCATTCACGCCTGAGCGCCGCCCTGAACCTGAAGTTGCTGTCCCCGCTTGAGGTCATCGCCGCGGCCGAACAGGCGTGGCGCAACGAAACCGTTCCGCTGGCTTCGGCGGAGGGCTTCATCCGCCAAATCCTCGGCTGGCGCGAATACGTCCGCGGCATCTACTGGCGCTTCATGCCGGGCTACCTTGACCGCAATGCGCTCGGCGCGGACCAACCGCTGCCGCGGTTTTATTGGACGGCCGACACCGAGTTGAACTGCCTGCGCCACGCCCTGCGGCAGACTCTCGACCACGGCTACGCCCACCACATCCAGCGCCTGATGGTGACCGGCCTCTTCGCGCTGCTGCTCGGGGTCCGGCCGCGCGAAGTTCACGAATGGTATCTGGCGGTCTATGTGGATGCCGTGGAATGGGTCGAGCTGCCCAACACACTCGGCATGTCGCAGTTCGCCGACGGCGGCGTGATGGCTTCCAAGCCCTACGTGGCGAGCGGCAAATACATCCAGCGCATGTCGAACTACTGTGCCGGATGCCGGTTCGATCCCGCGGTGGCCGCGGGGCCGAAGGCTTGCCCTTTCACAACACTCTACTGGGACTTCCTCGCTCGCCACGAGGCGATGCTGGCGCGGAATCCCCGCATGGTCATGCAGGTGCGCAATCTCAGGCGGCTGTCGGCGGAACAACGCGCCGCCATCGCCCGGCAGGCCGATGAAGTGAGGGCAAAATGCACGGCGTGAAGAAACAGCATCTGCCGGAGAAGATGTGCGTCGCCTGTGGCCGGCCGTTTGCCTGGCGCAAGAAGTGGGAACGCGATTGGGCCAACGTGAAGTTTTGCAGCGACGCCTGCCGGCGGGGGAAGGGGCCGCGGGTTGCGACCGAAACTTGAATCCGACTGGCGGGCACGGCGCAGCTCCGGGAAAGTGAACCGCAACGATGCACGAAGGTTGGCCCAATCTTCTGCCCCCAGCAGATGACCACTGGCCCACGCTGCTGGGCCGGAAACTGGCGGCGCTGGCGGCCACGGGAATCTACCTCGGCACGTCCTCGTGGAAGTATCCGGGCTGGCTCGGCGGGCTATACTCGGAGGACCGCTACCACTACCGCGGCAAACTGTCTGACACGCGCTTCCAGCAGCATTGCCTGGAGGAATACGCCACCGTTTTCCCGACCGTGGGCGTGGACGCGACCTACTACATCTTCCCCACGGAGAAGTTCGCCCGCGGCCTCGTCGCGCAGGTGCCGGCGCAATTCCGCTTCTCCTTCAAGGTCACCGACCACGTGACCGTGAAGCGTTACCCGCCGTTGCCGCGCCACGGCGAACTGGCGGGCCAACCCAACCCCGGTTTCCTCAACGCGGAACTGTTCCGCCGGGAGTTTCTCAGCCCGCTGGAGCCGGTCCGCGAATCCGTCGGGCTGGTGATGTTCGAGTTCTCGCGCTTCCACGCGCAGGACTTTGCCCGCGGCCGCGATTTCGTAGCGGCCCTCGACCGCTTTCTCGGCGACCTGCCGGGTGGCTGGCGTTACGGCGTCGAGGTGCGTAATCGCGGGTTTCTGCATCCGGACTTTTTCGTGCTGCTGGCCGCGCACGGCGTCGCCTACCTGTTCAATCAGTGGTCCGAAGGCCCGTCACTCGACCACCAGCTTGCGCAGCCCGGCTGCTGGCCCGCGCCCTTCGCCGGTGCCCGGTTGCTCACCCGTCCCGGCACGGTGTATGAGGAACGCGAGGAACAGATGAAACCGTTCGATCGCGTGAGCGAGCCGTTTCCGGAAGCCCGCGCCGCCACGGTCCGACTCATCCGTGAAGCCCGCCAGCGGGGGATTCCCCTGTTCGCCTATCTCGGCAACAAACTGGAAGGCTGCGCGCCCCTGACCGCGGCTACCTTGGTCGAAGAGTTGCCCGCGGTCGGGGTATCGGCACCCTGATTCAATGATCGACTCCACCGCCTCATTGCAGTTTTCCCGTGCGGTTTTACCCGACGGCCGGATTGACGTGACGCTGGCTGGGAAGCTGGAAACGTTGCCTGCCTCCAAGGCTCCTTGAGGCCCACGATCTCTCTCCATTCACCCGATCACCTCAAACCCGCCGACCGGTCGGAAGTGGTCGTCAAAGGCGGCGACCCGCTTCACGCCCAGCCGCCGCATCACGACAAACGAAATGGCGTCGCAGAAGGGATACGACTTGTCCGCGTGCTGCCGCAGCAACTGGATGGCCGCGCGGTGGTCGGCGTCGGTGACCTCCGCGAAGTGGAGGAGCGGGTTCTCCCAGAAATCGGCGATGATCTGCTCCCGCACCGCCTGCGACCGGGCGAAGCACCTTGGACCCCGGTCCACCGCCAAGAGCCGCGGTGGTTCGACACGCGGCTCGCGCCGCCCCGGGTCCACGGGTAGGCTCCCGGCCATGTTCGCAGCGCTCCGTTTCCTCGCCTTGCTGGCCGCGTTCGCCACGGGCCTCGCCCGGGCCGGCCAGACCGTCGTTTCAATTTCCGGCGACGAGTTCCTCATCAACGGGATGCCGACGTATGCCGGGCAGTTCTGGCAGGGGCACAAGGTGCAGGGCCTGCTGATGAATGCGCGCCTCGTGCAGGCGACGTTTGACGACCGCAATCCGGAGACCGCGGCGCAGTGGGCGTATCCCGACACGGGCAAGTGGGATGCGGACCGCAACACCCGCGAATTCCTCTCGGCGATGCCGGACTGGAAACGCCACGGGCTGCTCGCCTTCACGCTGAACCTGCAGGGCGGTTCGCCGCAGGGCTATTCGCAGGCGCAGCCTTGGCACAACTCCGCGTTCAACGCCGACGGTTCTTTGGACCCCGCCTGTCTGGGCCGTCTCGAAGGCATTCTCAACCGCGCCGACGACCTCGGGATGGTGGTGATCCTCGGGCTGTTCTACTTCGGCCAGGATCAGCGCCTCACGGATGAAGCGGCGGTGATCCGGGGCGTGGACAACACGCTGGACTGGCTCTTCGCCAAGGGTTGGCAAAACGTCCTGATCGAGATCAACAACGAGAGCAACGTCCACTATGACCACGCGATCCTGAAGCCCGAGCGCGTCCACGAACTCATCGACCGGGTCCACAAGACCAAGCGCAACGGCCGACGTCTCCTGGTCAGCACCAGCTATGGCGGGGGCGTGCTGCCGGGCACCAACGTGCTCAAGGCCGCCGACTTTGTGCTACTGCACGGCAACGGGGTGAGCGATCCCCGCAAGCTCGCCGAAATGGTCCGGCAGACGCGCGACCTGCCGGGCTGGAAAACGAAGCCCATCCTGTTCAACGAGGATGATCACTTCGACTTCGCGCAGCCGCTGAACAACTTCACGGCGGCGCTGACGGAGCGTGCCGGCTGGGGTTACTTCGACTTCCGAATGAAGGGCGAGAAGTTCGCGGAGGGCTTCCAGAGCGTGCCGGTGGACTGGTCCATCGGCAGCCAGCGCAAACGCGATTTCTTCAACCTGCTCGCCGGCATCACGGGCAGCCTGCCGCGCGGTGCGCGGTTTCTGCCCGATCCGGGCGCGCGCTGGTGGAAAGGCAACCTGCACACCCATTCGCTGTGGAGCGATGGCGACGACTATCCCGAGATGATCGCAGCGTGGTTCAAGGAGCGCGGCTATCATTTCCTGAGCTTCACCGAGCACAACCTGATCGCGCAGGGTCAGAAATGGGTGACTGCGACGGAGAAAAAGGCCGGCGGTTCGGTCCTCGCCAAGTATCGTGCGAAGTTCGGCGACTCTTGGGTGGAGGAACGGTCGCGCCTGGGCACGAACCAGGTGCGTTTGAAGACCTTCCCCGAATACTCCGCGCTGCTGACGGAACCGGGGAAGTTCCTGCTGCTGTCCTCCGAGGAAATCACCGGTGGCTACCTGACCGCGCCGGTGCATGTGAACGGCACCAACCTGCGCGAGCCCATCGATCCCAAGGGCGGCAGCAACGTCTGGGAGGTCATGCAGAACAGCGTCAACTCGGTGTTGAAGCAGCGCGGCAAGACCGGCCAGCCGATGTTCCCGCACATCAACCATCCTAACTTCGGCTGGGGCATCACCGCCGAGGAACTCATGCGGGTGAATGGCGAGCGTTTCTTCGAGGTGTATAACGGGCATCCGTCCGTCCACAACGAGGGTGAACAGGGTCGCGCCGGCACGGAACGCGTCTGGGACATCGTGCTCACCTGGCGGCTCGGCGTGCTGGGGATGCCGCCGATGTTTGGCCTCGGCGTGGACGACTCGCATCACTACCATAAGTTCGACCGCAAGGAATCCAACCCCGGCCGCGGCTGGGTGGTGGTCCGCGCCGCGCGCCTCACCCCGGAGTCACTCATCGAGGCGCTGGAGCGGGGGGATTTCTACGCGAGCTCCGGTGTGACACTGAAGGACGTGCGCCGCGATAAGAACCGTCTGACCGTGCAGATCGCCACGGAACCGGGTGTGGCCTACCGCACGCAGTTCATCGGCACCCGGCGCGGCTTCAAGACGGACAATGAACCGTTCCGCAACGCTGCCGGCGATATGCTGCGGGTCACCCACCGCTACAGCGACGATATCGGTGAAGTCCTCGCCCAAGCGGATGGCCCGGTGGCCAGCTACGAACTCACAGGCGACGAACTCTACGTCCGCGCCAAGGTCACATCGTCGAAGCGAAAGGAGAATCCCTACGCCAAAGACGAGACCGAGGCGGCTTGGGTGCAGCCGGTGACGCCGTGAACGGGCGGCCTCTTGGCCGGAGCGCGGCTCACCGAGCCGCGATGGGTCAGTCTCGGCATTCCAACTTGCGGCTCATCGAGCCGCGCTCATGGCTTAAGCGATTGCTTCCGCCACGGGCGGCTTCAATTGGGTGTCCTGCGGATGCACGCCGACATCGCCGGCGAGCACGGTGGCGCGAGTGAACCGCAGGCGGGCGGCGCGTCCGTCGGTGCCGGCGGCGTTCACCGCGATGGCCGGCAGGTTGAAATCTCCGTCGGGCAGGGCGAACCGGAAGCTGAACGACCCGTCGGGCCGTAAGGCCACGGGGCGGCCGGCGATGGTGACGCGGGCGTCCCGTTCGGTGCTGCCGTAGATGATCAGCTCCGCGTTGACCTTGAACCAGAATCCCGGCGGCGGCACCGGAACGGCGGGAATCTCCTCGCTGGCCGGCACCTCGGTGTCCGTGCCTCCTGGAAACAGTTGGGCGGCCTCCGCGCTGTTGGGCAGCGCCAGGCTTCGGGGAACGGTTCCCCCGCCGGGCACCATGCGGGACACCTCGCGGGCCTGCCAGTCGGCAACTTGCGCCGAGCTGGGCGCAGTCGCTGGGCTCGCCACGGGTTCCCAGACCAATTCGTTCAGCCATTGGGCTTGCCGCGGCGAGGGCAGGGAAGCTGGGCTCGGGAAGGTCGCAGTGGCGGCCGGCATGCTCGTGGCATAGCGTGGGGCGGGAATCTGCTCCGGATGGTCTGGAGGAAGTTGGGCGAGCAGATCGGGCGTAACCGGCTCCGCCGGGGCGCTGCGCACCTCCGCTTCGGCGAAGATTTCAGCCGGCGCGTCGGTGGGCGTGGACGCGGGCGAACTCAGTGCGAGTCCGCGCCAGCCGCCATCGGCAAACCGAAAGCCCAGTTCCGCGACATAACGGGCACCGGGTTGGAACACCGGCATAAACCGGTGGTCGGCGCGCTCGGGCAAGAGCTGTTCCTGCACCAGCGGACCGGCGACGGAATCCAGATGCACGCGGAGCCGCCACGTCCCGCCCCGGTGGGCGCGGGCGTAGGTCGCCAGTTCGCCGGCCGGGATTTGCCAATGAACCAGGACACAGAAAGGATCGCGGGCGGTCAGCCAGAGGGCGCCCGAGCGCGGAAACGTTGCCTCCGCGGGGTATCGCGATGCCGCGCGCGGAGGTTGCAGCGCAAATTCGCCGGAACCAGATGAAGATTTCGATTCGGCTTCGGAGTTGGCAGCGCTGGTCTTTCCTTCTTCCGGAAAGGCGGGGACGAAGCGAAGCGGCGCGTCACTGGCACCCGGAGTCTCAATCGCGGATGGCGTTGGCGCCGGAGCATTGGCGGAAACGCTGGGCCGGTCGCCCTCCAACAGAATGGGCGGGATGGTCGGGAGGCGCGACGAGGCAGCGTTGGGCGCCGAGGTCCGGTCAAACAGCACCGGCAGCCGACGGGCGAGTTCGTCGGCGATCTTGGCCGCCGGAGCGGGCGTCGTCGTCGACTCTGGGGCTTGGGGCGCTGCGGCGGGCGAGGGCTTACCACGGCCGGGCTTGGAAGCAGGCATAACCTCGGCCGGTGCGCGCCGTTGTCGCGCTGATTTCGGAGTCTCGGCTTTTCGGGCGGCAGTTGGCGTCGCTTTTGCGGGCGGAGTCGCCGGTTGCACGACCACGATGGGCTCAGGTCGGGCCTTGGTTGCCGCAACCGTGACCGGAGCCGAGGGTTTCGGAGCGACAGTCTTGGCGCTGGGCGCCAAAGGCTTCGGCTTGGCCGCGACCGGTGGGGGCACGGTCGCTTTCTTTGCGAGGATGGCTGGGATCGTCGCGGGCGGGGCCGGTGAGACCATGGG
>Ga0169931_10013183_pt1 | contig 11324 bp, 12 predicted proteins | sample Kivu_15m_20L_FD_129675 | JGI IMG/M metagenome (GOLD analysis project Ga0169931, IMG submission 129675) | Freshwater microbial communities from Lake Kivu, Western Province, Rwanda to study Microbial Dark Matter (Phase II) - Kivu_15m_20L... | ecosystem: Environmental > Aquatic > Freshwater > Lake... | reverse complement strand
GATTCAAATTTGAAACACCTATATTTGCAATGAAAGAATTATTGTTTAATCCAAAAGTTGCATTTGTGGCTTGAATTCAGCTTACAAAAACGAGCGCGAAAAAGGATTTGAAAATCTAACCATCGCCCTCGATTTGTGTGATAAAAACAAGATGGATTTTGAAAAAATTGAGATTTATTATTCCATGGGTTTGCATTATTCAAGAAATGCCAAACGACCTGATGGCTCTGTCGACGATTCGAAAATTTAATAAGCCTTAGAATACCACAAAAAAGCCATTAATCTTGCCAAGAAATTTGATGACGGTTTTCTGCTTTCAAAAGGCTATAATTTATCTGGTGTGTGTTTTTCTCGTCTGGGGCAAAACGATAAAGCCTTGGCCTATTATGAGATTTCTGAAAAATATTCCAGAGAATCTAATGATTCAATTGGCTTAGGCTACACCTTGGATTATGCGGGAACCCTGCTTTCTGAAATGGGGAAGACGGATCGTGCTGAAAAAATGCTTCTTGAAGCGCTAGAAATCCGGAAAATGCTCAAAGACACTTTTGGTTACGCCATCAACCTGAACAATGTTGTTGAGTTTTATGCAAGAAATGGAAATCCAGAATTGGGAATCTCGTATTTAGAACAATCTTTTGATATTTCGTATATTATTGGTTTTCAGGACTTAGCTCAACACACAGCAGGTCTTCTGTCGGATTTGTATCAAAAACAAAATCGCATTGATTTGGCTTTGGATTTGAAGAATCGTGAAATGGCTTTGAAAGACTCGCTCTACAATGTGAATCGAGCGCTTATTCAAGAAGAAATGGATGTGCGCTACGAATCAGAATTGCGCGAACGTGAGCTGGTTGAACAAGAGTTGAAAATCACCAAGCGCAACAACCAACTTTATATTTCGTTTGCACTTTTGGCATTGGCGCTCATCACATTTTTCGGAATTTATCGTCGCCAAAGGTTGAAACAAGAATTGATGAGTAAGGAAATGATACTCAAAGAACAGCAGGCGCAACAAGAAATGCAGGAAAAAATTCAATCTGAGCGCTTGCGGCTTTCTCGCGATTTGCACGATAGTTTGGGCGCCGAATTGACCCTGATATCATCAACTGCCGACAGCGAGGCCTATGTGCGTCAAGACGAAAGTAAAAAGGGCTATGAACAAATTGGCGAAATCAGTAGGAATGCCTCCAATATTTTGCGCGATACCATTTGGGCCATCCGCAAAGATACCTTGGATGTGGAGGAGTTTGTTGGTAAATTGATGCAGTTTATTCACCGACGACAAGGCGCTTTGAGCATCGATTTTGTAAATGATATAAGCGAAGAAATACAACTGACGCCGAGTCAAAGTTTGAATTTGTTTCGCGTTTGTCAAGAATGCATTCACAATACCATCAAACATGCAAAAGCTCAAGTGATGAAAATTGAAATGCGCACCAACAAGGGGCAAATTGAGATTGATTTGACCGATGATGGTGTGGGCATGGGAACGAAATATTCGGATGGCTATGGATTGAACAACATGCGTGAACGTATTGCCGAAATTGGTGGCACTATTGTTTTCGAATCCGAACCTGGCCACGGGACACGCGTTTCGGTTACAGTACCAAGAGAAATATAAGATGAATTGCGTATTGCCAGCTTCAGTTTGATGGCATACTTTTGTAAATAAAAATTCCGGGACTTATGATTCGAGTAGCATTAGCAGAAGATATACCAGCCTTGGCCTCAGCAATGAAGTCTAAATTGGCTTTGAATAGAAACATCAATTTGAAGTTTATGGTTGAAAATGGTCAACAAATGATCAATCGACTTGAGTTTGACCACAACATCGATGTTATTTTGATGGATATTAAAATGCCCGTAATGGATGGCATTGAGGCTACAAAAATCATAAATTCCCGTTGGCCACAAATCAAAATTGTGATGTGTACGGTTTTTGACGATGAAGACCATATTTTTCAGGCTATTTTAGCAGGAGCATCAGGGTATATGATGAAAGACGAATCGCCGACCAATTTGTTTCAAGCCATCGACGAATGTTTGGTGGGTGGTGCGCCCATGTCGCCAGCAATTGCTAAAAAATCATTAGATATGTTGCGGAGAGGAGCCCCTCAAACACAATCCTTTGATGCAGAGCAGTACAATTTATCCAAAAGAGAAATAGAAATCCTCGAGCAATTAAGTCGAGGATTAACTTATAATTTGATTGCCGATAATTTATTCATCAGTTCAGGAACGGTGCGCAAACACATCGAAAATGTCTACCGAAAATTGCAAGTAAACAATAAGGTAGAAGCGCTTAAAGTGGCGGCGGTTGCTGGGTTAATTTAATTGCTTTTTACCCCTAGGTTCTCGCGCGATTGTATCGTGGGGATAAGCTAAGGGGCTAGGTTGTTTTTGATACAGCTTTAATTATCAACGCTTTCCAGGGAAGAATTTGTCCCACAATGATCGAAACCAGGTAAATTTATTATTAAAGAAGTTTGGTTTCGACATTTCTCCATTGTCATCCGTGATTACAAAATCACACACTGTAAATTGCTTGAAACAGGCCATCACTGGTTTTTCATCTTTAGCCATAAATGGAATGCGTCGCCCAGTATGATGCGCAATAGAATTTACTGTTATATGTTTCTCACTAGCACAACGCGGACAGCGTTCATGAAAATCATCATCAATTACAGCTTCCTGTCTTCTCAAAGATTCTAGGTCAGCAAAACTCAAACCTCGTTCTTCAATATGCTGCAAAATAATTTCTTGAGAACGCTTTAAATAGCTATCCAACTTGAAATGAACCAAAAAGGCCAATTCACGGTCGGATAGACTATTTAGAAACTCATTCATTTTACTTCTTATCCCAAGCCTTCAATGCTGCATCAATCTTATCTTTGTAAGCTGGTCTGTTATAGAATTTTGCGCCGTCTTTGAAGTTAGCGACCTTTTGAGCCAAAGCCAAGGCTTCTTTAAATTCTCCTTTACGCGCCATGATTTTCGCTTTGGTCCACATGATGTGTGCTTCACAAAAATCTTTAGCTTGATATTTTTCATCCCAAGTTTTTACACCATTAAATAGTTTTTCGGCCTGAGCAATCCATGCTGTTGCCCAATCCAAATTCATGTTGATTTCCTCCAAATATTCGGCACCTTGCAAATATGGAGCCCACTTGGCATTGTCGGCAGCAGCTTCAGATTTACTTTCTACTTCCATTTTCAATTGATTCAAGAAATCGGTTTCAAACGGGATTTCAATATCCATAAATTCCCAAGAAATAGTGATTGCACCGTGAATAAAACTATATTGACCGATACTCAATGTCAAATCTTCGGCAATTGCACTGCGTTTTTTGGGTAAAATATCACAACGGAGCACATCTTTGCTTTTGTCGTAATTGTATGAACCCCATTGCTCGTGGTCTGTATTCAATACCAAAGTCCATTTGGCATGTTGGTTTGGAATCAAGAACATTGCATATTTGCCCTTGCTCACTTTTTTGTTATCTATGGTTACATCTGTGCTGAATTCAACTGTTGTTGCGGCATTTGCACCTATGCGCCATAGCTCGTTGTATGGAACCAAATCGCCCCAAATTTGTCGTCCGCGAACAGATGGACTGCTCCAATTTAAGTTCACTTGTGTGTAGCCAACTTTTTGCGAAACACTTTTTTCTGGGCTGCTTCTAGGTATTAATCCGCGGTAATATTGAGCGAAAGTTAAACTGGGTAATAATGCTAAGAGTACGAGTAATTTTTTCATTTTATTTTTTTTGATTTGCTAAAGTTAATAGATTTCAGTTTAGCCAACTCGAATACGGGTGGTCTATGCCTGAATCTTTTTAAAATATTTGGCATCTGCCCAAAACGTACCAAAGGGAATCACCGAGGCTACAAGCGCCAAAAAAGTTGTTTTGCCATTCCAATTGAAGCTGAATTTGCCTTGGATTACAGCGATAATATACAAGATGAACAAAACCCCATGAAACACGCCAACCACTTTGTTGGGCTCTGGCATGTCCATCAAGTATTTCAATGGCATGGTGATGAAAAGGATGAGCAGAAAACTCATTCCTTCAATAAAAGCGATGATTCTGAGGCGACCAATTTCGGTTTTGAGTAAATTCATGGATTATAATTTGTGATTTTTAATTAAGTGCAAACGTAGCATATTCAAGGCAGCTAAAACCGACATGTTGATGTTTCTTTCTCTGTTTCCTGGAAAATGAAACAGTTTAGATTCCACGCCATTGGGGTGCGCCAAGGCTATCCAAACAGTGCCAACAGGTTTATCAGGTGTGCCACCATCAGGACCGGCTATACCGCTTGTTGCCAAACAATAATCTGATAACAAACGCTCTCTTCCGCCCAAAGCCATAGCTTCTACACAAGCTTGACTCACAGCACCGTGGGTTTCGTAAATTTCTGGAGCAACGCCCGCCAAATGGGTTTTCATCGCATAACTGTAGGTTACCAAACTGCCTTCATAATATTTTGACGCACCAGGAGTTTTAACAATTTCAGAGGCCAAACTTCCTGATGTACAGCTTTCTACGCTCGATAGTGTTTTGCCCAATTGCGTCAAATAGTTGCCTACCACACCCGAAAGCGTTTCGCCTTCTCTGCCATAAAAGTCGTCGTCTAAAATATCAATGAGTTCTGCAATGTAGGTTTTCACTTTTTGCTTATCTTTTTGACCTTGATATGAGCTCACGCGCAAACGCACAATGCCGGGCGATGGTAAATAAGCCAAGCTCAATCCATCATTGCGCATGCGGTTTTCCCAATCTTCAATTTTGTCAGCCAAAAACGATTCACCTCGCCCCGTTGTCATCACACTTTCATGGTAAATATCCGTGATTTCGAATTCATTCAATAAGATTGGAAATATTTGATTTTCCACAAAAGCTTTCATTTCGTAGGGCACACCGGGCAGTGAAAAAATCAAAGTTTTACCATGTCTGAACAACATCCCAGGCGCAGTACCATTTTCATTAATCAAAACTTCGCAGCATTCGGGCACCAAGGCTTGGTCAATATTCACCTGCAACATCGGCCGATTGGAACGCGCAAAATAAGCGGTGTTTTTGGCCAACATTTCCTCATTCAACACAAGCGGACTGTTGAAGAAATCGGCAAGCGTTTTTTTGGTGATATCGTCTTTTGTGGGACCCAATCCACCAGTAATAATAACCACATCAGAGCGGTTTGCAGAAATTTGGATCTGATTCAAAATGTCTTCACGTTCGTCGGTGATTACGGTTGTTTTGTAAATTCTAACGCCCCGTTCTGCGAAAAAACTGCCAAGCCAAGATGCGTTGGTGTTGATGGTTTGACCGATGAGCAATTCGTCGCCAATGTTGATTAATTCAATTTTCATGTTCTTCAGTGCTGGTACTTTTTCTATTATCTTCGCGGCATAGTTTTTGAAAAACAAGTCAACGAAAAATTGGTTTCATTTAAATATAAAATAACATGATAAAAGTAAGAAATTTCCTATTGACAATGATTTTAATATTGCCTTTAGGCGCCTGTGATATTTTGGAGCAAGCACTTGTGGCACCAAATCCCTCAGGACCAGCACCTTTAACCAATACAGAAGTAATTGCTGGACTCAGAGAAGCCTTAACGGTGGGCATCAACAACGCTACCAAGTTAACTTCTGTAACGGATGGTTTTTACAAGAACCCTGAAATCTTCATTCCTTTTCCGGAGCAAGCCAAAGTGGTACAAGAATACGCCAATAATTTGGGTTTAGGTGGACAGATTGACAATGTAGTTGTTGCCTTGAATCGTGCGGCAGAAGAAGCGTCTAAAGAGGCTGTTCCGATTTTTGTGGATGCCATCAAGGGCATGTCTATTGGAGATGGATTTGCGATATTGAATGGGGGGGATGGTGCGGCTACGCGCTTTTTGATTGAGCGCACAACTGCACAATTGAAACAAGCATTTATGCCAAAAGTGAAAGCTGCCATTGAAAAAGTTGAACTAACAAAACTTTGGCAACCAATCGTTTCTAAATACAACATGACCACTACCATTACGGGCAAACCAAAGGTTCAAGAAGATTTGAGCGAATATGTGCTCGACCGTTCTATTTCGGGCCTTTTCATCATGGTGGAGAAAGAAGAAAATAAAATCCGCAAAGACCCAATCGCGCGTGTGAATGATATTTTGAAAAGGGTGTTTGGAAGCCTGGGAAGCTAGAGTTTTAGAAAATATTTGTACCAATCCCTTCGTTCATTGAGCGAGGGGATTTTTTTTGATTGCAATGGCTTCTAGAATATGTTTAACTTCGAAGTGATAAAATTGAATGTTTTTGGAAAAATACTGGTTATTTCTTGGGCTTGCTTTTATAGCGGAGATTGTGGGTACCGTTTCTGGTTTCGGGTCGAGCATTCTTTTTGTGCCCATGGCCTCGGTGTTTTTTGATTTTAAGACGGTGCTGGGCATCACGGCTGTTTTTCATGTGTTTAGCAATTTGTCTAAAATTTTTCTTTTTCGGAAGGGCATCGACAAAAAAATCGTTTTGAAATTGGGTATTCCTGCGGTTATTTTTGTCACGATTGGTGCGCTGCTGACCGCTGTGGTGCCGGTTGAACAACTGGAGTTGGGCATGAATATTATTTTGGTCATCTTGGCCATTTATTTGATTATCAATTTCAATAAAAAACTAGAAATGAGCAACAGGAACCTGTACATTGGTGGCTTGTTGTCTGGTCTCTTGGCGGGCTTGGTAGGCACGGGTGGCGCCATTCGTGGAATTACTTTGGCGGCGTTCAATTTATCTAAAGACGTGTTTATTGCCACCTCAGCACTTATTGACTTAGGTGTAGATTTCAGTAGGGCAGTGGTGTATGTGAGTCAGGGCTATTTTTTAAAAGAATTTCTGATTCTCATTCCTTTCCTCATGCTCATTGGTTTTACGGGCAGCTACATTGGCAAGGTAATTTTGCGCTACACCTCAGATTTGGTATTTCGCTATATCGTTTTGATTGTAATAATCGGTACGTCAATCTATCAAGTTGTACAAAACTTGATTTAATTCATCCAAAGCACATATCCATTCAGCGAACTGGCAATCACGAGCCAAATGGCGTAGGGTAAAATGAGTAAACTCGTCCATTTAAGTGGAGTGCGGTAATACACCATGAACCACCAAACCAATACGGTCAATAATACAATGATGACCATGCCAAGTGCTGCGTTGTGAAAATGAAAGAACACAGGATTCCACGACACATTCAGCACAAATTGAAGAGAAAACATACCCAGAAGCAGATTTTTGTTTTCAGTTTTGGGCCAAAGCAAAGCCAAATAAATCGAAAAGCAAATCATGATGGATGTCCATGCTGCACCGAAAACCCAACCCGGTGGAGTCCAAGGGGCTTTTTTTACCGTGGTGTACCATTCAGAAGTAGGGCCATCTCACATGAATAAACCACCCAAAGCCAATGCACCAAAATTGACCAAAAGGAAAATAACAACTCGGATAATCATAATATTTCTTTCTTAGACTGTAATGATATGGATTTTTAACCAGAAACTTTGGTTACAACTCTTTTCTCAAGCGCGCTACCGGAATATTCAATTGTTCGCGGTATTTGGCCACGGTTCTTCGGGCAATATTGTACCCATTTTCTTTGAGCAATTCGGCCAATCGATCGTCAGTGAGTGGCTTTTTCTTCTTTTCATTTTCGATGGCTTCGGAAAGGATTTTTTTCACTTCTCGCGACGATACCTCCTCACCGCTATCTGTTGAAAGCGATTCTGAGAAGAAATATTTTAAAGCAAATACCCCAAAATTGGTTTGCACATATTTGCTGTTGGCCACGCGCGAAATGGTGGAAATGTCCATGCCCACCAAATCAGCAATGTCTTTCAAAATCATCGGACGCAATTTGGTTTCATCGCCAGTCAAAAAATATTGACGTTGGTAATCCATAATAGCCGACATGGTAATGAATAGCGTATTTTGCCTTTGTTTGATGGCGTCAATGAACCATTTGGCTGAATCGAGCTTTTGCTTGATGAATGTAAGCGCCTCTTTATCAGATTTGGATTGATGAGCACCCTCAGCATAGCCCCGCATCATGTTTTCGTAACCTTTGGAAACTTTCAAATCGGGAGCATTGCGCGAATTTAAAGTCAATTCCAATTTGCCTTCGTTTTCGTAAATCACGAAGTCGGGTGTAATGACCGACATATCTTTCTGTGCCTCCTTCATTGAATTGCCTGGCTTCGGATTCAATTTGATGATTTGGTCGATAGCATCTTTTAAATCGTCTTCTGTGAGTTCCAATTTCTGGGCAATTCTGGCGTAATGTTTTTTGGTGAATTCATCGAAATAGTCCTCCAGAATTATCAATGCGGTATGTCTTGCCAAGTTGGCTCCAGATTTGCGCTCCAGTTGCAGAATCAAACATTCTTTCAAATCGCGCGCACCAACGCCAGCTGGGTCACAATCTTGAACAATTTCTAGCACTTCTTCAACTTCTTCTTCAGTAACCGAAATGTTCATAGAAAATGCCAAATCATCTACAATACTAATCAACGGGCGACTGAGATAGCCGTCATCATCGATGTTTCCAACGATAATCTCAGCAATCGTTTTTTGTTTTTCTGATAAATATCTCAGATGAATTTGTTCGGTTAGTCGTTCATGAAAACTTGCTCCCTGAGATAGTGGCACATGATATTCATCGTCGTCGGCACCTTTGTTGTTCACCGAAGTTTTATAATCAGAATCATCAGAAAGGTAATCGTCTATGTCTATTTCTTTTTCTGCTTCAGAGCGCGAATCGTCGAAATCGTCATAATTATCGTCGTCTTCAAATTTCTCCTCTTGGTCTTCATCCAAACCTTCTTCTAATACAGGGTTTTCTTCCAATTCTTGTTTAATTCTTTGATCCAATTCCATCGTGGGAATTTGAATCAACTTCATCAACTGAATTTGTTGAGGGGAGAGTTTTTGTAGTAATTTATGTTCGAGTCGCTGTTTAAGCATATGTACTTTTTTTCTCTTGACCTGAATGGTGCTGCAAAGCTATAAAAATAGTCGAAATTCAATCGTATTGACTACTTTCAAAGTTAAACAAAAATCGCACCACTGAACAGTAGTGCGATTCAAAATCGAATAATAGAGCGCGACTATTTTTTAAGTTTGATTTCTGTTTTTGCAAAATCAGCAGATGCATTGATTACAGCTCTGAATTCTTGGTATTTGCTTGCAGGTAATTCTAGGTCTTCAAACCATTCTTCAATGGTAACCGTGAGGGTGTTTCCATTGAGTGTGTAGCTCGATTTGAATTGAGCAGCTACCTTGCCTTTGTCATTCTTCACTTCAAAATTTTTGTTTAAAGCATCGAGATTCTCAGCTTTGTATCCTGTTGGAAGTGTGATTGTTAAGGTGCGGTTGTAGCTTCTAGCAAAGCTATTTTCGATAGGCAGCTGGCGTGTTTCATCGTCGTAGAGATTGGATTGTTCGCCAATCAACATACCAATTTTGAATGTGATTACCTCATCTGCAACACTCACCAACGCTTTGCTGCTTGCAATGGCCTTGGTAATGAATGGTTTTGCAAGAATATCGGCTTTTTCAACGTTCAGATATTCAACCTTGGCTACATCCATATCTTTGTCGATGAAGCGCACCAGAGCTTCTTCATATTTCACTCTTTGTTCGGCATCGAGTTTGCTGAACTGTGGTTGCCAATTGCTTGCGAAATAGCCCGTCATTGTTCTAGTTAATTCGATGTCAATACTTTTCAAATTGCTTGCAAAAGAAACTGCTATTGAAAAGTCATCTCTCGAAAATTCGCGGTCGGGTGCGTCAATGAATTTAATCTTACCCATTCCGGTAGTCACTCCACCCGTGGTTATGGTTCTGATAAACAAGCCATAATTGTGGGTTAAATAGCTTGGAATGATGCCCATGCGGTATTCTGTTGAACTAGGGTCCAGGAATTTCTTTTCGTTGTTTACATAAATGATGATGTTGTCGAAGAAGAAATTGGTAGCAAAATCTTTATCAAAGCGATAATCAAATCTGCTGCAGGTTACAACCAATTCATGTTCAATTTTTGATAAAACGAGGGCATTGGCAACCAATTTGGCAGCAGCATCAGAAGATAAAATATTAAATTGATACATGTTAGTTACGCTAAATATATCATTGAGGCCTGGGAAGTTAAAAACCACAAATTGCGTTTTGATATAATTTTCAAAAGCGCGAATTTTTTCTGCATCTGTTTTGCCAGCTTTCATCTTCGACAGTTTCATGGCCTTTTTGATGTTCGCCAATTCTTTCTTGGAATTGGTGTAAACGTTATTGTAGATGTTTTGAGAGAAATCTTCGAAAGTGAATATGTTTCGTTTCTTACCCATTTCGTAGCCATCCAATTTGAAAACGAACGAGCGCATATTACCACCGTAATTGCTGAATTTTTCATTCTTGATGCCATCTACCATTTTATCGGTCAACTTGTAAACAGATCTCACTTTGTTGGTTGAGTCTTTTACAAAATTTGGTGCATTGTTGTAGCTTTTAAATAAAAAGCTAAATTCTTTGTTGGCATTGAATTCAAAGTCAAATTGTTGAATAGGTAATTTACCTTGATAGGTGAAAATATTTCCAGCTAAGGATGGATTACGGGTTTTAATCACAGTGAAATACTCCAGTTGATCCCCTTTTTGAAGTGCCGATAAATCGTAGTATTCGTAAGTTTTTTCGGCATCTTTATCCCAGTGGATTTTTCTTCCTCATCTTCTTCCTCGTCTTCTTTTTTATTGCGTTGACTGATAGGCTTTTCTTTCGCGTCTGACTTTTTGAATTCGATTACTGTTCCGTCTTTTTTAATAATACGGGCCTTAAACTCAATCAATTCGCGTGCTCCAAGTACTACGGGAAATTCAAGTTCATTTCTCTCTTTTAAAGCCTCGTCATCGTTCACTTGAATGATGAAATGATTTAAAAACAACTTTGAAATCTGATCCTTTTTTTCTTGATAATTCAGTTCTATGGTTTGCTTACGCAAGATAAATACTTGACTTTCATTCGCAAAGCGGTTATCCATAGCTATATGCTTAGCTTCCTTCCAATTGTAAGCGTCTAAATCTTGGGCGTTTAATACAACTGCTTGAAATAAGGCAAAAAGCAATGCTGTTTTTCTCAATAAAGTATTCATAATTCTGTGATTTTAACTTTCTTAAATTCAAGTAACAAATGCAACTTATAGGGAGCTAAATGTTAAGATGTTTTATCAGAGAAAGAGAAGCTAAAAATAACCCCTCTTTCCTCTGACATGGAAACACGACTAACTTTGTCT
>Ga0169931_10013181_pt1 | contig 11326 bp, 13 predicted proteins | sample Kivu_15m_20L_FD_129675 | JGI IMG/M metagenome (GOLD analysis project Ga0169931, IMG submission 129675) | Freshwater microbial communities from Lake Kivu, Western Province, Rwanda to study Microbial Dark Matter (Phase II) - Kivu_15m_20L... | ecosystem: Environmental > Aquatic > Freshwater > Lake... | reverse complement strand
TATTGCTTTTTTAGGGGTTTTTTGAAATATTACATAAAATAAAAAACCCTCTAAACTAATGTGTTTAAAGGGTTTTTGATTTTTTATGTGTTTTTTGAACACCTATCCAGCGGAGAAAGAGGGATTCGAACCCCCGGACCTGTTACAGTCAACAGTTTTCAAGACTGCCGCAATCGACCACTCTGCCATTTCTCCAATAAAACTAATGAGTTCTTATTAGCGAGTGCAAATATACTCGGTTTTTTAATTACTCCAAAAAAAACAGATTATTTTTATTAGTGAAATTTAATGTTGTTTAAATCTAAATTCCAGAGCCTTAATTTTGAGGCTTTTACAAAACAAATATTACAATAAGTACTTTTTATTGATAAAAACCTTACTCCACTGGTATCAATTTGAGAATTTCCATCTAAAATACATCCTAATAATAAGTAAAAAAGTGGGACAAATGGAGTCAAATTACTTTGTAAACTATAATATTACTTTTTCAGTATTTATTAAATCTCAAACACTAAGTTTATTAATATTAAGCATGGCTTTTGGTGTTAAAGCAACAAAATGAAAAAGTATAATCAAAATGCACCTTCTACTAAAAATATTACAATCAAATTCAAAGTGGGAAATTAGATTAAAATGAAGTAAAACTTTTAAATTGATTTCTTTTTATGTTGGTAGTTATGAAAATAAAAACTTTTAGTTTTTATTTTCGCAAAGTTCTAACAACACACCATGAGTCGATTTTGGATGTAAAAAAGCAATATCTAAATCTTCCGCACCTTTACGAGGAATTTTATCAATTAATTGTACACCGATTTGCTCTAAAGCTGTCAATTGTTGTTCAATATTTTTTGTAGCAAATGCAATATGGTGAATTCCTTCTCCTTTCTTCTCAATAAACTTTCCAATTGGGCCTTCTGGGTCGGTAGATTCTAATAATTCAATTTTGGAGGCTCCAATCTGAAAAAAAGCTGTTTTAACTTTTTGGTCTTCTACTTCCTCAATCTTGTAACATTTCAATCCTAATTTTTCTTCCCAAAACGGAATGGCCACCTCTAAACTTTTCACAGCAATTCCAATATGTTCAATATGCGATAACATGTCTCTAAAGTTTATAATTTCAAAGATAGCATTTTATAGGTATAAATTATAATGGGATTACACGTTGAAACGGAAATGCATTACATCGCCATCTTTCACAATGTATTCTTTCCCTTCTACTCTTAATTTTCCGGCTTCTTTTACTTTGGCTTCCGAACCAAAAGCAACGTAATCGTCAAAAGCAATTACTTCGGCACGGATAAATCCTTTTTCAAAGTCAGAGTGAATCACGCCAGCTGCTTTTGGAGCGGTATCCCCTACTTGGATGGTCCATGCTCTAACTTCTTTTACCCCAGCAGTAAAATAAGTTTGTAAATTCAAAAGTTTATAAGCAGAACGAATTAATTTAGAAACTCCAGGTTCATCTAACCCTAAATCTTCTAAAAATAATTGTCGCTCTTCAAAAGTTTCTAATTCAGTAATATCGGCTTCTGTAGCAACAGCCAATACCAATACTTGGGCATTTTCTTCTTTCACCAATTCCTTTACTTGCTCTACATAAGCATTTCCAGATTTGGCACTATTTTCATCTACATTACAAACATACAATACAGGCTTGGAAGTAATTAATTGAAAACTTTGGATCAAATCAGCTTCGTCTTGGTTGATAGGTTGAACGGTTCTGGCAGACTTAGCAGCCAATAATGCCTGCTGGATTCTTTCCAACAAAGATGCTTCAACTTGGGCTTCTTTGATTCCTGCTTTGGCAGTTTTCTTTACTTTATCCAAACGTTTTTCAACCGTTTCTAAGTCTTTTAATTGTAGCTCAATGTCTATAATTTCCTTATCACGAACCGGATTTACACTTCCTTCTACGTGAATGATATTATCGTTGTTAAAACATCTCAACACGTGAATTATGGCATGACACTCGCGGATATTTCCTAAAAATTGATTCCCTAATCCTTCTCCTTTACTTGCGCCTTTTACCAATCCGGCAATGTCAACAATTTCAACTGTTGCAGGAACTACTTTTTCTGGCTGCACCAATTTTTCCAAAGCTTCTAACCTTGGATCTGGTACGTTTACTACTCCAATATTTGGTTCGATAGTACAAAACGGAAAGTTTGCACTTTGTGCTTTGGCATTTGACAAACAATTAAATAAAGTAGATTTACCTACGTTCGGAAGTCCTACAATTCCTGCTTTCATGGATGATTATTTTGAAGCGGCAAATATAAGATTATTCTACAAAGTAATTTGTATAAAAAAATCCCTCCGAAGAGGGATTGTATTATTCATTGTGTAAAAATGCTTTTCGGTTGAGCAGGGTTTCTTCATCCTCCACATGGTTTTCATCAGGTACACAACAATCAACCGGACAAACTGCTGCACATTGAGGCTCTTCATGAAATCCCATACATTCAGTACACTTATCTGGTACTATATAATATACATCGTCAGAAACTGGTTGCTGTGGTGCAGAAGCATCCACTTCTGTCCCATTTGGTAACACAATGTTTCCAATTAACTTGGTACCTTCTTTATATCTCCACTCTGCAGCACCTTCATAAATAGCGTTATTCGGACATTCCGGTTCGCAAGCACCGCAGTTAATACATTCGTCAGTTATGATAATAGCCATGTTTGGATATATTTAATGAATTGAAAGTAATACGTTATTTTTGTACAAAAATATAACCAAAACTTCGATTCTACAAACACCTATGTTACATAACACCAAAGTAGAAGCACTAATTGCTCTAGGACAATTTTTACAACAAGCCAAAAACCAGCAATGGATTCAAAAAAAAGACGTTTGGGGAAATGAACATTTCTTTGAAAAAATGGAATCTACCATCTTACAAGCCAGAAATTACAATCCTTGGTTCACCAAAGAGCAAGTACTGTTTGCTTTGGAATCATGGAGTGAAGCTTTGCAACCAAATAATATCCAAACTTGGTTAAATGACTATGAACTTCCGACCAAAAATCCAAAAAGCATTGGCTTGGTTTTGGCAGGAAACATTCCAATGGTGGGTTTTCACGATGTGTTATGTGTATGGTTAAGCGGACATTCTTTGCAAGCAAAACTATCTTCACAAGATAAATTTTTAATTCCTCTGATGGTAGATTTTTTGCAATCGTATACCAATGAGAAAAGTGTGACGTGGGTAGAACGATTACAAGATTTTAATGCTACCATTGCCACAGGTAGTAACAACAGTGCCCGTTATTTCGAGTACTACTTTGGAAAAGTACCACACATTATTCGTAAAAACAGAAATTCCGTTGCGGTTTTAAATGGAAATGAAACGGAAGAAGATTTACAAAAATTAGGAATAGATATTTTTACCTATTTTGGATTGGGTTGCAGAAATGTAAACAAGCTATTTGTTCCTAAAGGTTTTTATTTTCAAGCCTTTTTTCAAGCCATTTTTCTGTTTAATGAGGTAATTTATGACGATAAATATGCCAACAACTACGATTACAATAAGGCAGTATTTTTGATGAGTAACGAAAAGTTATTAGACAATGGATTTATTACTTTAAAAGAAGATACTCGTTATGCCTCCCCTATTTCTTCAGTATTTTATGAATTTTATGATTCCGTAGAGCAAATTCAACATAGGTTGAAAGCAGACCAAGAACAAATTCAATGTGTGGTTTCTAGTTTTTTACCCAATAGCATTGCATTTGGACAAACACAAAAACCAGCATTATGGGATTATGCAGATGGAATGGATACCATGCAATTTTTATTGAATTTGTAAATTTCGTGCTCCAAAAAAACAAAATTAAAAATTTATCAACTATTTCGTTTTCGATGTGGTAAAACTCTTAAAAATCAGATTATTTTTGAGAATAAATTCCTTCAAAAAAACGAAATTTGCCCATCTTATTCATTTCAGAATTTCTTCACCATGAAAAAAATACACAACTATAGTGCAGGGCCAAGTATTTTACCAGCTAGTGTTTTACAAAAAGCTTCCGAAGCTATCATCAATTTTAATGGTACTGGCTTATCTGTTTTAGAAGTTTCGCATCGTAGCAAAGAGTTTGTTGCGGTAATGGAAGAAGCAAGAAGTTTGGCACTTGAATTATTAGGGTTACAAAACCAAGGTTACCAAGCATTGTTTTTACAAGGTGGTGCAAGCATGGAATTTTTAAGAGTTCCGATGAATTTGTTGCCCGAAGGTGGCAAAGCAGCCTACTTAGAAACGGGAACCTGGGCCCAAAGTGCCATCAAAGAAGCTAAAAATTTTGGAGAAGTAGTAGTTGTGGCTTCCTCTAAAGAAGCAAATTTTAACCATATTCCAAAAGGATATAGCATCCCGGAAGATGCAGCATATTTTCACTGCACTAGCAACAATACCATTTTTGGCACCCAAATGAAAGAATTTCCAAATACCAATGTCCCTATTATTTGCGATATGAGTTCGGATATTTTTTCCAGAGTTTTAGATTTTTCCAAATTTGGATTAATTTATGCAGGGGCTCAAAAAAATATGGGGCCAGCAGGTACCACATTGGTAGTAGTGAAAGAAGATTTGCTAGGAAAAACCAATCGCACCATTCCAAATATTTTAAACTACCAACAACACATTAGCAAAGAAAGCATGTACAATACCCCATCGGTGTATGCTGTGTATGTTTCGTTATTAACCATGCAATGGATCAAAGCACAAGGTGGTGTTGCTACTGTGGAAAAATTAAATGAAGAAAAAGCTGCCTTATTTTATCAAGAAATAGACAGAAATCCTTTTTTTGTTGGAACAGCTAACCGTGAAGATAGAAGTTTGATGAATGCTTGTTTTTTGTTGCAAGACGAAACATTAAAAGAAAAATTTGATGCACTTTGGAAAGAAGCCGGTATTTCTGGTATTAACGGACACCGTTCTGTTGGAGGTTACCGAGCTTCTATTTACAATGCCATGCCAATACAAAGTGTGCAGGTATTGGTAGAAGTAATGCAAGCGTTAGAAAAGTCAATTTAGTAGTGAATAATGAATAGTGAATAGTGAGTAGTGTTAACTTGAAACTTTGAAACTTTAAAACTTTAAAACTTTAAAACTATTAACCATTAACCATTAACCATTAACCAACAATTATCAACTATCAACCATTAACCCATAACCAAAAACATGAAAATTTTAGCAAACGATGGCATCTCTCAGGGAGGAATAGATAAATTACACGAGTACGGTTTTGAAGTAATTACTACCAAGGTGGCACAAGAACAAATTGCCAATTACATCAACCAGAATAAAGTGGATGTGTTATTGGTTCGAAGTGCTACCAAAGTAAGAAAAGACATCATTGATGCTTGTCCGAATTTAAAAGTTATTGGTCGTGGTGGAGTTGGTATGGATAACATTGATGTGACTTACGCTCGTGAAAAAGGAATCCGTGTGATCAATACTCCTGCTGCATCTTCTGAGTCGGTAGCAGAATTGGTTTTTGCACATTTGTTTACAGGAGTTCGCTTTTTACATGATGCCAACCGAAACATGCCTTTGGAAGGCGACCAAAGTTTTGAAAAACTTAAAAAAGCTTATGCTAATGGCATCGAATTGCGAGGGAAAACTTTAGGAATTATTGGTTTTGGAAGAATCGGTCAAGCAGTTGCCAAAATGGCTTTGGGATTGGGAATGAAAGTAATTGCTTCTGATAAATATGTGCAAGATGCAGTGATTAGGGTCGACTTTTACAACGGTCAGTTTATCAACGTAGATATAGTAACCGAACCTATGAATGAATTATTACAACACGCTGATTTTATTACCTTACATACCCCTGCCCAAAACGGTTATATTATAGACGAGAATGAATTTGAATTGATGAAAAATGGTGTTGGAATTGTAAATGCAGCAAGAGGTGGTGTGATTAACGAAGTAAGTTTGGTAAAATATTTAGACAATGAAAAAGTAGCTTTTGCAGGCTTAGATGTTTTTGAAAATGAACCAACACCGGAGATCCAATTATTAATGCATCCGAAAATCTCTTTAACACCACATATTGGAGCAGCTACTTTAGAAGCACAAGACAGAATTGGGGTAGAATTGGCAGAACAACTGGCTAGTTTGTTAAAGCAAGGATAATTCATTTAACTATACCTGATTTTAAAATCAAAAAGTATATCTAAAAGTAAAAACCGGTTTTTGATAAAAGCGAAAATCGGTTTTTACTTTATTTGCTTCAGAGTTGTAATATACCAAATCGGTAAACAAAAATCCCAAATGCCATCGTTTGGCAATCGGAAAATCTAAACCGAAATTTAATGAGCTTAACCAAAACTCGTTTTGTTGGTTTTGTATAACACCATTGTTTTGCAATTGGTATTTGGCATATACCCAAGCGTTATTCCATTCCAAAAATAAGTTGAATTGTTTTGGAACTACCGGAAAATATTTTCGATAAAACAACTCTGTATTCCACTGCTCGTAATCACTTCTAAACGAGATGCTTTCATTTTTAAAATACCCTTTCTTTCCACCAAACCCAATACCTATGGCGTCTTTTGAATTGAAATGGTAATGAAAACGAGGAATGATGCCTACCCGAAGCCCGGAAACATCTTGACCTTCAAAATACAACTCGTCCCAAAATAACAAGTTGCTATTCACCAAGTCAAAAGATACTTTGGCTTCTAATTGCCATTTGCCATAAACATTGGATTCTTGTCCTTGCACTAAAACATAAAAAAAGAGCAGTAATAATTTCTTCATCGCTTCTCTTGGATATTTCTCACCAAATCTTCCAAACCATTTAATTTGATTTCGTACAACAAAGCAAGGTACTCCCCTAGTTTTCCTGCCGGAAAACCTTTGTTTTTAAACCAAACCACATAATCCTCAGGCAAGTCGATCAAATTTCTGCCTTTGTACTTACCAAAAGGCATTTGGTAGTTTGCAAATTCTCGTAAAGTTTCTTCCGGAAGCATACTTATCGGGTAAACACCCATTGGTTTTTCTTAGACAAACTTTCGTCAAAACGATAACCTTCATAGTCAAAGTTTTTCAAGTCTTCCGGGTTTTGCAGTTGGTGGTCAATAGCATAGCGAACCATCAATCCACGAGCTTTTTTGGCAAAGAAGCTGATCATTTTAAATTTGCCGTCTTTGTAATCTTTAAATTCAGGTGTAATGATTGGTACTTTGATTTTTTTGGCATCTATTGCTGAAAAATATTCTTTACTTGCCAAATTCATCAACACTTCATTTTCTTGTAAAGTTTCGTTGAGATGTTTGGTTAGAGTTTCTTTCCAAAACTCGTATAAGTTTTTTTTGGTTCCAATTTCCAAATTGGTTCCCATTTCCAAACGATAAGCTTGCATTAAATCGAGTGGTTTCAATATCCCATACAAACCTGATAAAATGCGAAGATTTTCTTGTAAATAACCTATCTTTTCTATAGGAATGGTATAAGCATCTATCCCTGTGTACACATCTCCATCGAACATGTAAATGGCCGGACGTGCATTGTTTTGGGCAAATGGCAATTGCCAATCTTGGTTGCGTTGCCAGTTTAATTCAGCCAATCTATCAGAAATTTCCATCAACTCCATCAATTGTTTTGGTGTTTTTTTTCGCAATGATTTTTGAATCGTTTCTGCTTGTTTTAAAAACACAGCTTCCGTAAACTCTTTAGTCGGAATAACTGCTGATTCATTTAATGATTTGGCTGGGGATATTACAAGCTTCATAAAAATCGAATTTGTACAAATTTAAAAAGTTACAAGTTAACTTTCGTTAAAATTAATGAAAGTTGTAGCAAAGGAAATTTTAGTTGGTGCTATACTTTATGAAGCTATCAAATAAATTAAAATTTAATTTTTTATTGTAATTGTCAATGCTTTTTGAACTAACTCAACCCTGATATTTTTCCATGTTCATCAATTTTGATGTTTTCTGCATTAGGTTTTTCAGGCAAGCCTGGCATTCGCATGATATCTCCTAAAATCGGAATCACAAAACCTGCACCGTTGGCCCATTCCAATTCACGAACGGTGACTTTAAATCCGGTTGGTCTGCCACGCAGACTTTCTTTGTCAGAAAAGCTCTTTTGGGTTTTTGCCATACAAACCGGAAGTTGGTCTATTCCAAATGCTCTCCAAATGTTTATTTGCTGTTTGGCTTTTGGTAAAATTTCCACCCTATCTGCTCCGTAAATTTTGGTGGCAATGGCATGCATTTTATCTTCTAAAGAATCGGTTAAAGCATACAACTCTTTCTTATTTGAAGGATAATTTTCTAAGTGATGAAGCAAAGCACTTGCGACCTCTTTCATGCCCTCTCCACCTTGTGCAAACCCTTTGGCAACTACTGCTTTGGTTTGGTATTTGGCAGCACATGCTTCTACCAATGCAATTTCTTCTTGAGTATCTGTTGGAAAACTATTGATAACCACCAAAGGTTGGTAGCCAAATTGTTGAATGTTTTCAATATGCTTTTCCAAATTTGGCATTCCAGCAACCACTCTCTCTACGCATGGTTCATCGTAAGCAGCTTTATTGGCACCGCCATGGTGACGCAAAGCACGAATGGTAACTACCAAAACCACGGCAGCGGGAGTTAATTCTCCCGCTCTGCATTTGATATGAAAAAATTTTTCTGCTCCTAAGTCTGCACCAAAGCCCGCTTCTGTTACTACGTAATCTGCCAAACTCATGCCTGTTTTGGTAGCAATCAAACTATTGGTTCCTTGGGCAATACTTGCAAACGGACCACCGTGTAAGATAGCTGGATTTCCCTCTAAAGTTTGTACCAAATTAGGTTTGATGGCATCTTTTAACAACACTACCATTGCATCTACCACATGTAACTCTTTGGCATATACCGGATTTCCATCAAAAGAATTTCCGATAAAAATATTGCCAATGCGTTCTTTTAAATTTTCTAAATCTTTGCTCAAACACAAAATTGCCATGATTTCAGAGGCAGGTGTGATATTAAAACCCTCTTGACGAGGCATGCCATGGGCACTTCCTCCTAAACCAATCACAATGTTACGCAAAGCTCTATCGTTCATGTCCATCACCCGTTTCCAAACAATAGTTCGTGGGTCAATGTTTAAGTTAGAAGTTTTACTTTGCAAGTGATTATCAATCACAGCTGAGAGCAAATTATTTGCTTTTTCGATGGCAGAAAAATCACCCGTAAAATGCAAATTGATGTCTTCCATCGGAATTACTTGCGAATAACCACCACCTGCTGCACCACCTTTCATCCCAAAAACCGGCCCCAAAGAAGGCTCTCGCAAAACTGCTACCGATTTTTTACCCAAAGCACATAGTCCGTCATGTAAGCCAACACTTATGGTAGTTTTGCCCTCTCCGGCTGGAGTTGGGCTAATAGCTGTGACCAAGATCAATTTGCTTTGCTGCACCTTTTCCTCATCTATCAAATGCAACGGAAGCTTTGCTTTGTACTTTCCGTAAAACTCTAAATCATCTGAGGCTATCTGTAATTTTTCTGCAATGTTTTGGATTGGTTGTATGGCAGCACTTTGGGCAATTTCAATATCTTTTAACATGATTTTACATTTTAAAAGCGTGAAATTAGAACATTTTAACGGGAAAAAAACCAACATTTATCATGTTTATGAGAATATAATTATTGAATATAAATAATTTTGGATTGGTAATCATCTACAATAATTACTTTGTCAAAACAATTATATAAACAAAACGCTCAATTGTTTTAAAAACCAAATCAATTAACAAAAGTTGGTTTATGATACATTTTAATTTTTTTAAAATAAAGAATTTAAAAGTTATTTTAAGTACTACTTCATAGAAAATTAAAATATTTCTTTTTACATCTTTCTAAATCAATTTTTAAAATATTCTCGATACATCTCAAAGCTGTCTTGTAAAATTTGTAAAGCAGTTTCTTTGCCCAAAAATTCTTCAATTTGTACAGTTTTATTTTCTAATTTTTTGTAGTCTTCAAAAAAGTTACGTAATTCGGCAATGGTGTGTGGCGGAAGTTCGGAAATATCTTTAATATGATTTACACTTGGGTCACCAGCACTTACGGCAATTATTTTATCGTCTGCCTCACCGTTGTCCAACATTCTCATTACTCCAATAATTTTTGCAGGAACAATACATAACGGCACTACTTTTATTTGGGTAATTATTAGAATATCTAATAGATCTTTGTCATCACAAAACGTTTTTGGAATAAATCCATAGTTAGCTGGATAATACATCGCCGAGTAAATCACACGGTCTAAACGAAGCAAACCATTGTCTTTATCCAATTCATATTTTGCACTGCTTCCTCTTGGAATTTCGATAATTCCATTCACTATTTCGGGTAAATCGTTAACCGGAGTAACATGGTGCCAAGGGTTAAATAGTTCTTTTTTGGTGTTCATTACTTTTCCAATTTAGTATTTTAAGACGAGACGAAGCCTATCTCTTATTAGACTTAGCGTCTTTTTCATTTTGTTTAAAAAATTATTTATATTAGCTTTTTTAAAATATATTTTTTTCATGTTCAAAATACTTGCAAGATTAAACAAGATCCTATTCCCATCCTTTACCAAACAAGGGGTAAACCCAATGCGATTAAAACCTTGGCAAAAGGCGATATTAGGATGGAAATACTATATAACTTGTAGGGCATTAGACAATCAGTAGTTTACAATGCTTGTATACGGAATCTCATCCAGTTTTTTTTTGCCATGTAAATACGATAATTCTAATAAAAAATTTACATGCACCACTTCTCCCCCCATTTGTTGCACTAATTTTACTACAGCTTCTATAGTACCTCCGGTTGCTAACACATCATCGTGAATCAAAACTTTATTGCCTGGCTGGATGGCATCAGTATGCATTTGTAATACATTTGAACCGTATTCTAAATCATAAGAAGTTTCGATGGTTGTAAAAGGTAACTTACCAGGTTTACGTACAGGCACAAAACCAGCCTCAAGGGATACGGCTAACATGGGAGCAAAGAAAAACCCACGACTCTCAACTCCTATAACTTTGTCTATTTTTATATTCCCCAAGGCTTGCAACCAAGTTTGTTGGCAATATGTCATAGCTTCAGGTTTTAATAACAAAGGAGAAATGTCTTTAAACATTAATCCCGGAATGGGAAAATCAGGAATATCGCGAATGAGGTTTTTAATTTCCATTTTTTAAAATTTGTGTTTGCAAAATAATCAAAAAACTCTATATTTGCACCCACAAAAAAGGCCTCGTAGTTCAACTGAATAGAATACTTGATTACGGCTCAAGCGGTTACAGGTTTGAATCCTGTCGAGGTCAC
>Ga0169931_10013180_pt1 | contig 11326 bp, 7 predicted proteins | sample Kivu_15m_20L_FD_129675 | JGI IMG/M metagenome (GOLD analysis project Ga0169931, IMG submission 129675) | Freshwater microbial communities from Lake Kivu, Western Province, Rwanda to study Microbial Dark Matter (Phase II) - Kivu_15m_20L... | ecosystem: Environmental > Aquatic > Freshwater > Lake ... | reverse complement strand
GCTGCAAACACCGCCGCAAACCCAGGACGCCAGATTGGCGTGCTCCTCATCAATCTCGGCACGCCCGACGCGCCCGAGACGCCCGAGGTGCGGCGCTACCTGCGTGAATTTCTGAGCGACCCGCGCGTCATCGACATCAACCCGATTGGGCGCTGGATGCTCTTGAACCTCTTCATCTTGCCCTTTCGGCCTGCGAAGTCGGCCGAGGCGTACAAGAAGATCTGGTCGGCCGAGGGCTCACCACTGTTGGTTCACGGCAAGACGTTGACCGCGGGCGTACAAAAGTTGCTGGATGAAAAAAGCCCGGGCCGCTTCGCCGTCAAGCTGGCGATGCGCTACGGCAAGCCATCGATCCCCGACACGCTGGACGCGATGTTGAAGCTGGATCTCGAGCGTCTGGTGGTATTGCCGCTCTTTCCGCAATACTCAAGCGCTGCCAACGGCTCGGCGCTTGAGCGCGTGATGGAGATCCTGGCGAAGTCGTGGAACGTGCCGGCGATGGATTCCATCGAGTCGTTTTACGATGCGCCCGGCTTCATCAACGGATTCGCCGATGTCGCGCGCCCCTTGCTGGATGCATTCGCGCCCGACCATGTGTTGTTCAGCTACCACGGCCTGCCCGAGCGACAGGTGAAAAAGAGCGATCCCACCGGTTCACACTGTCTTGCCAGTGAGACCTGCTGCGACAGTATCTGTCCTGCGAATCGATATTGTTACCGCGCCCACTGTGTGGCGACCACACAGGCCCTCTGCAAGGCGCTCGCGTTGCCCGACGGCAAACACAGCTACAGCTTTCAATCGCGACTCGGTCGCACGCCGTGGATCAAGCCCTACACCGATCTGGTGTTGCCGGAGCTCGCCCAGAAAGGCATCAAGCGCCTCGCGGTGTTTTCACCGGCCTTTGTCGCGGATTGCCTCGAAACCGTCGAGGAGATCGGCATGCGCGCGCGGGAGCAGTGGCTTTCTCTCGGGGGCGAAGAGTTGATCCTGATTCCGTCGCTCAACGATCATCCGACCTGGGTCAAGGGTGTTGCGGATCTCGTTGTTGCGCGCTCCGGCCTGTAACCCTCGACACGCCGCCCACCCGGAGACCGGGGGACGGCGCGCGAGGTAAACGGTTCAGTTCGCGGCCTCGGCCATCGCTGGGGCGTTCTCGAGCAAGGCCATCGCGCCGGCCTTGCAGCGCTCGAGAACCGTGTGGCGGATGGTCAACGACGCCTCGGGGTGCTCCGCGATCCATCGACACGCGTTGTCTCGGCCCTGCCCGATGCGCTCGCCGTTGTAACTGTACCACGCACCGGCCTTCTCGATGAGCCCCGCCGTGCTGCCGAGATCGACGACCTCGCCCGGCAGGTTGACGCCCTGGCCATAGAGGATGTCGAACTCGGCCTGGCGGAACGGCGGTGCCAGCTTGTTCTTCACGACCTTCACGCGGGTCTTGGTGCCGACCACGTCCTCGCCGTCCTTGAGCGAGCCGACCTTGCGGATGTCGAGCCGCACGCTGGCATAGAACTTCAGCGCGTTGCCGCCAGTGGTCGTCTCGGGGCTGCCGAACATCACGCCGATCTTCATGCGCAATTGATTGATGAACACGATGGCCGTGTTGTTGCGTGCGGTGAGCGCGGTCAGCTTGCGCAGTGCCTGGCTCATCAGGCGGGCCTGCAGGCCGACGTGGGATGCACCCATCTCGCCCTCGATCTCGGCGCGCGGCGTGAGCGCGGCAACCGAGTCGACGACGATGAGATCCACGGCGCCGCTCGTCACGAGCTTCTCGACGATCTCGAGCGCCTGCTCGCCGCTGTCGGGCTGTGATACGAGCAGATCCTCGACCCGCACGCCGAGCTTGCGCGCATAGCCGATGTCGAGTGCGTGCTCGGCATCAATGAAGGCACACACACCACCTTGTCGCTGGGCCTCGGCGATGGTCTGCAGGGTGAGCGTGGTCTTGCCCGACGATTCGGGCCCGTAGATCTCCGTGATACGGCCGCGGGGAATGCCGCCTGCGCCGAGGGCGACGTCAAGGCCAAGTGAGCCGGTTGAGATGACCGAGATCTCGGGCGGTGTGGCCTCGCCGAGCGCCATGATGGAGCCCTTGCCGAACTGTTTTTCGATGGCAGAAATGGCGGAGGCGACGAGCTTCAGTTTTTCTTTGATGATGGACATGGCGTTTTCCTTGGGTGGTGGTTGTTGTGGTGAGTCGTTTCAGTGACGGCCAGTCCCATTGCGAAAAGCTTGCCAACCCTGCCCCCGCGCCAGACCCGCCTACAGCGCCTTCGCGGCCGAAATACGGCCGGATTTCGACCAGAGCGGCGGCCACGGGCCTGCCGCGTCCGGATGACGTCCCGGTCGCTTTGCGCCGGGGACCTCCGCTGCTAGTCTGCGGCGCATGAAAAAGCACGCGTCCCTGATCTTGTCGTTGTCCTTGATGGCCGTGGTCGTCCCGACTGCAGCCTTCGCCCAGACCGATCCCAAGTTCGCTCACGTCAAAGGTGAAGCGCCGGTCGAGGATGCCCTCTGGAAAGCCCAGGCAAAGGGCGGCTTGGTGCTGTCGGGTGGTAACTCCCGTTCGACGACCGGCAGTATCGGCGGCGATGTGTCCTACAAGAAAGGCCTCCACCAGGTCGGCATCACCAGCGGCCTCACCTACGTTGAAAGCTCGGCACGCGAGTTCGTCATCGATTCAGATGGCCCCGGTGGACCGGTCGTCACCGGTTCTGAACGCGTATCACGCACAACCAGCAAGCGCACCGAGGCCCGCGGCCGTTACGATCGATTCTGGTCGGCCACCGACTCGGCTTACGTGGTTGCGCAGGCGCTCACTGACAAGCCTGCCGGTAAGGAGATCCAGGGCGGCGGTCAGATCGGATACAGCCGCCTCGTCTTCAAGAACGAAATGCACACAATCGCGGCCGAGCTTGGTTACGACTTCAGCTATGAAAAAGCGGCAGCCGCAGGCGCCGAGGGCGTGCCCATTCACTCCGGTCGCGCCTTCGTGGCCGACACCATCAAACTCACGAGCGACACGGGCGTCTCCGCAGGCTTCGAAGTTTTGTCGAACCTCAACGAGGAAAAAGAGGCCAAGGCCGGCTACGTCGCGCGCTACGGCAGCCTCGGGCCGCTGAAGGACACGCGCTTCACCGGCAAGCTGCAGCTCACCACGACGCTTCTGTCCAACGTCAGCTTCGGTTTCGGCTTTGAGGCCCGTTACGACAACCGTCCGAGCTTGTTGGGCTTGCCCGGCGGCGCTTCTGACGGAGGCCTGTTGCCCCGCGCGAATCGTCTCGACACGCTGACGGAAGCCTCGCTCATCGTCACGTTCTTCTAGTCCGCGATTCGGCCGGTAACGACATGCAGGCCCCGCTGTTCCCGGTCCTCGCGGTGACCTTTCTGGCCTCGATCGCGGCCGGGACGTTCTGGTCTGGCATCTTTTTCGTCGCGGCCCGCAAGCACGGGTCCTCTCCCACGGAGAACCTCGTGCTCGCGGTGGCGATGGGTGTGGTGTACGCCCTTGGCGCCCATGGCACGGGTACCCTCATGCGCTGGTCGCAGCGCCACCTCGGACCGCGCGGCATCGTGCGAGGCGCGCTCACCGTGCTCGCCCTTGCGAGCCTCGGTCCCGCCATCTGGCCCGAGGGCAGGGTGATCCTCTGGGTATCTGCGATCCTGGGCGGCGGTGTTCAGGCGATCTTGTGGCCGGTGGTCGAGAGTTACCTCTCTTCCGGCAGGCACGGCGCGGTCATGCGTCGTGCGATTGGTCAGTTCAACACCTCGTGGTCCGTTGCGGTGCCGGTGACGTTGTTTGTGATACCGTTGCTCGGCGTGGCGCACATCGACTGGGCATTTTGGCTCACCGCTGCGTGCATTGGGGTGTCCCTCGTCTTCACGCGGTCCTTGCCGGCCACGATCGCGCCGCACGACGAGGAAGAGGCAAGCGCCGCCATGGGCGCCGACTATCCGCAGTTGATGAGGGCGTCGCTGTGGTTGTTGCCAATGTCATACGTTTTGTCGTCCGCGCTTGGGCCGTTGTTGCCACATCGGATGGTGGAGCTGCAGATCGCGCCCGACGTGGAGACCGCGCTCGCCGCAACCTGGCTTGTGGTGCGGGCGCTCTTTCTCTTTGGGCTGTCGCGGGTTCACTTCTGGCACGGGCGATGGAACATGCTGGTCATCGGCCCGGCCGGGATGTTGCTGGGCATCGCCGGGGTGTTGCAGTCTCCGAGCGTGGTCACGCTGGTACTGTCGCTTGCTGTGTTCGGCGCGGGGATGGCCATCATCTACACGGCGGCGCTGTACTACGCGATGACCGTGGGTCACGCTGCGGTGGATGCGGGCGGACAGTTCGAGGGTCGCATCGGCATGGGCTACGTGGTGGGTCCGGTGGTCGGCATGACGGGCACGCTCACCGGCGTGGCCTGGGTGATCAGCCTCGCTGCGGGGAGCGTGGTGATGCTCGCCATGGCGCAGGTTGCGCGTGCCCATCAAGGCGCACGTAAGGCTCGGTCCCAGCCTGTCTGACGGCGCTGACAGCGGTAACGGTGCGCAAAAGAAAAGGGCGGTCAGACCTGCGTCTGCCGCCCTTCAAGGTTAAGTGCTTCGAGGTTTATGTGCTACGTGCGATCAGGGTGTCAGCGTGACGGAAGCGTCGGAGATCGCGGCGTTGTATAGGCGAACCTCGTCGATGGCACCGTTGAAGTGGCCCGAAAGGCTGCTGGAGGTGCCGTCGGTGACCTGGCGAGCACCAATCATGAGGGGCGTCTCGTCGGCGGCAACTGGCCAGCCGATGTCCTCGCCGCCGATCAACATACCGTCGAGGTAGATCCTGGTAGAAATACCGTCGTAGGTGGCAACCAGCTTGTGGAACTGTCCGTCAACTGGGAGGACCGAAGGCGACGGGCCGCCGAAAAAATGCACCTTGGCAACGGGCCTTCCGTTATCCAATCCCAGCTCGAACTGCGCCGAGTTTGTACCTGCCATTGCGCGTGAGACGATTGTTGCCGTTTGGGAGGCAACGTCTGAACGTACCCAGGCCGCCACAGTGAAGGCACTGTTGATGCCGGTCTGGTCGATGGTGTTCGAATCGGCAACGCGCACGCTTCTGTTTCCGGCGAGCACGATGGCCGAACCGCCAGGGCTAGGCATCAACACGGCCGGCGAGGCAGGAGCATTGATGTTGTTTCCGGCGATCGAAGTACCTGTATTGCCAAAGCCAGAGCTGTCCTGGGGGAACAAGAAATTGCTCTCGTTGAAGGTCCATCGGCCGAGCAGGCTGGGCAGAGGGCCACCAGGCATGCCACCTCCGCTACGTACCCTGACAGCCGAATCCGCCCGCAGGGCGATTGAAGGCCGGCATCGGTCCCGGGGTATTCATCGCCGTCATCGGGCCGGGGCAATAGGTCGGGTCGCCGAAGGTCTTCAGATCCATGCCGAAGGCCTGACAGGTCGACAGCAAGATCTGTCCGTGTCCGCGTCCGCCTGCCTCGATGATTCGTCCGGTCGCAAATCCGCTGTTCTTTCCGGCAGCGACCACGAAGGGGATCTTCACGCGGGTGTGTCCACCGCCGCCTCGGCCCGAGATGCACGAGCCCCACAACATGATCGCGTTGTCGAAGAGATTGCCGCCCTGTGGGCTCGCCGCGTTCTTCAGGCCATTGGCGATCGCCACGAAGGTCCTGGCATGCAAATGGTTGAAGTTGATCTTCGCCTCGCGCGAGTTGGCGTACTCATCGTGTGACAGTTCGTGGCCGTCAAAGGGGCCCTCGCCGACGTTGTGAACGACCTTCGGAACCCGATACGAAGCACCGAATCCAGAGGTGATGTTCAGGGTCGCCACGTTCGTGACCCCGCAGGACAGCGCCAGTACCAGCAGCTGCCCCTGGATGTCGGCTGTCTTGTGGACGTCGACTGAGCCCGCGGCGACCGTGAACTTTGCCCTGTCGGGGATCGTCGTGCAGGTGTTCTTGGGCTGGGCCTCTGCTGCAAAGTCCGCGAGGTTCGTCTCGAACTCGCGCAGGGCGTTCAGGTGCGAGCCAAACGCAACACGTTCGCTCCCGCCCAGGGCTTTCTCGAAATTGCGTGCATCGGCCGTGACATCGTCGAGCAGGCTCTTGCGGAGCATCATCCGGCGGGCAAGATCGTCGGTCGATACCACGGGCTTTGCGACACCGTCACCGAAGAGCGAGGCGTAGGCAGCGAGCGGATCATTGGCGAACGTCATCGCCTGACCGTTTTGATCCCAGTTGGTGACGCCCACGGCGTTGACGACACAGCGGACACCGAAGTTGAAGGTGTTAAAGCGCGTCTTGTACTTGGCCTTCAGGTGGTTGCCGACCACCTGGTCGATCGACGCCGTGGTCGAGACGTTTCGGAAGCTGCCGCTGCCAACCTTGAGCTTGGCCGCGGTCCAGATCGTTTGCACCCCGGCCACGTGCTGATCGTAGCCCGAGCCACACTTGGCGTTTTCACCCGCCAGGTTGTTGAGGTTGCGAAACATCAACACATCGTTTTTGATCTCTTGCAGCGGTCGCGACCCATCGGGGAAGGTGGTCAAGGTCTCTCCGCCCTGCGGATAGAACGCGCCCTCCTCCACGCCAAAGGGGTGGTACAGCGTGACCAGCACCCGCGGCCCGCTCGTTTGACCGTAGGCGGTCGATACCAGCTTTCGGGTGAAGGGCAGGAACGACAGCGCCGAGGCGGCAGTGCCGGTCAGTAGATTGCGACGGGATACACCGAGGATTTTCATGTTACGGATTCTCCTGTGCAAGGGCTTGACGCTCGAGGAAGGCGGGGCTGGAAACCAGGGCAAGCAAGAGGGACTTCATGCTTTGCGGTCCGGCGTCTTTCTTGCCGAGCGACGCGTGGTCAAACACAAGACAGGCCGAACTCTCGGACAGGTTTCGTCCCAGGACGTGCTCTGCCAGGGTGCTGACGTAACACGAATCCAGTGAAGGCGCCCTGGCCAGAGCCGGTGCGAGCTCGGCGATGCCGTCGAAGGTCCCCGAGATGCCGTAAAGATCTTCCACCGTGATGGTGTCGTTGATAGGCTTGCCATTGTCGGTGGTCTGGATGCGTCCCACCGGGTCGTAGCCTTCCAGCACATCGCCAAAGGGCTCGAAGGACTGGTGACAACCCGAGCAGGCCGGGTTGGTCGAATGCTCTGCCATGCGTTCCCGCAGGGTCAGGCCCGGTTTGAATCCGCCGTCGAGGGCTGCCATGTCCACGTTTTCTGGCGGGGCAGGAACGGAGCCGCACAGGAGCCGCTCGACGACATAGGCGCCGCGCATGATGGTGCTGTTCTGTTCGTCCTTCGAGACCGCCGTGAGAAAGGCGGGTGTGGTGAGCAATCCCACGCGCGAGGGAAGTGAGTGTGCAGTGGGCTGTGCGTCGGTTGACGAAGGCGCCGCGGTCACCTTCAAGAACTTGGCGAGGCGCGGTGTCAGGAATGCCCGATCGCTCGTCAGCATTTGGCTCACGCTCGCGTTGTCATCGAAGAGGAGCGTGTTCATGAAGCGCTGTCCATCAAGCGCCATGTCTGCGCGCAATGCCTCTGTCAGGTCCGGGAACTTGGTCGCGCTCTTGCTCACCGTCTTTGCGTGGCTGAACTCAAGCCATTCCGAGAAGAAGGCGGCCATCGCGTCGCGTGCGCGCGGATCGGCGAGCATGCGTTCGGCGTGTTCGCGAACCGACTCGGCCGAGTCCAGCTGTCCGTCTTTGGCAGCCTGGCGCAGTTTGTCGTCAGGCGGTGCGCTCCAGAGCGTGAAGGAGAGCTGCTCGGCGACGTGATACGGAGACAGGCGCATCACCTTGCCCTTTGCATCGGCGACCCGCACGCCGTCCTCTTCAAGATAGAGAAAGCTGGGCGACAGCAGGATGCGCTGCAGGGCGGTCGAAAAACCAGTGCCAGCGTCGATCGCGGCGCCCTTGTCGTAGGTGGCGACGAGTCCGTTCAACTCTTCGGTGGTAAGTGGGCGACGCCAGGCGCGGGCGCCGACGGTGTCGAGATAGGTCTTCACGCACGCAGCGTCATTCGCAGCACACTTCGGGGCGACGGCTGCGTTGCTCAACATTCTTCCGGCGACGGCCTCGGTGGTCTTCCAGTAGTCCGCCATGAAGCGGTTGGTGACCTTGACCTGGGCCAGGTCCTTGTGTGTTCCGGTCTCGTCGATATCGAAGGGCAGCGCAGCGCCTTGCCAGGGGCCACCCGCGAGATCGCTGAGCGCATTGCCGAGCTCAACCCGAGTCAGGCGGCGGACGCCCGCCGTGGGCCTTTTCCAAAGCTCGGGTGAGCCGAGCTCCTGACAGGCATCGGGCTGGCTGATGACCTCATCCGGGGATTTGTTCTCATCCGCAGCCGGTCCATCCGGCGGGGTTTCATCAGGCGCGTCGGGCGCCCCTTCCTGCTTTTCGCCAATCGAGCCCGAACACGCCCACATCGTGGTGCAGATCGCCAGGCCGCGTCCCAAATCGAACATCTTCATCGATAAACTCCAGGGAAAATCCGGTTGGACCGAAGCGCCGGAGGCAAGTCCGGCACATCTGACAGTCTCGCTGATATCGGCGTTTTACCCAGGTGCGGATCGCCACCCGAAGGATTGTGCCTTTCGGCACGGGACAGCGCGTTGTGCCCGGTTTACGCGTCCCCGGGACGCTTTCGGCGCTTCACAACCGGGGGCGGCGTTCGGTATTCAGTCGCCCTTGGTCTTGCACCAGGTATGCGGCGGCGCTTCGAGCAGCTCGCGCAGCAGCTTCTCCACGTCCTCGAACTCTTCGGACTTGGGATATTTTTCGAGACCCCCCTGAAGCGGACGTTCCCGCGAGGCGCGACTCAGAGCCAGGCGAGGCCCACGAAAGAGCGTGCCTGGTTGTAGCGCTTCAGCGTCTCTTTTTCGTGTTGCGTGATGGTGGCCTTGAGCGCGTTGGCACGGCTGTTGATGTCCTCGATGACACTCGCCGGCGGGATGGTCTGTGCGAGGGCGGCATCGACCGCCTTGATGAAGGCGGTGGCCTGTAGGTCGAAGTCACGGGCCGCTGCGAGCACCAGCAGCTGCCGGGCGTGCACGAAAAGCGGGATGTCATCGCCAGCAGGCGGGTTGATCTGTGCCGGAAAGAGTCCACCTTGTGAGAACTTCGTGAGCAGCGGGGCTGCATGAAGAAGCGCCTGGTGCGGGTAATGTGCATCCGCGACGATCGGAGTGGGGATGGGGGTCATCGTGTTGATGTCGAGAGCGCCTCCGACGGACGCGGCAAGGGCAAGTGGTACGTTTACGGCCAGGCCCGTGGCGCTCGCAAACGCGCTCCACTGCGGCGTGCCCACCATGGTGGCCTTGCCGTCCAGGTAGAGCGCCTGCATGGGATGGAACATCGCCTGAAGCTTCGGTTGTGCCGCGAGGCAAAGCAGGCTCTCCAGATTGTTTACGAACACCACCGCCTCGGCGAGTGACTTGATTGTCGCGGGTCGAGCCGCCTCCTGAGCGCCAGGGATCCCGTTCCAGTAGGTGTCGAGCAGCGCCCGCGCGCTGCGCGGTTCGGCTGGATTCAAGGCGGGGAATGTGATGAGGCGCCGTCCTGCAGCGGGCACCGTGTTCGGGTTATAGACAAAGGTGCGCGACACCAGAAGTTGTGCGTCAGAGATCGTCGGCATCGTCGGTGGCACCGGTACGATGAGAAGCTTCGTCGGCGCAACGAACATCAGCGGCAATCGATCAGCCATCAGCGTACCGGCCTTTGCGCCCGGTGTGGGAATGCTCCACAACAGCGGCTTCTCATTCCCCTTCCTCGTCAAGAGAATGGACAGGCTGCCAGATGCCTGATCGCCCGTGCGCCAGCGCCGCAGCTTGACGGACTCAGGCACGAGCACGCTGGTGTCGCGCAAGAGCAGGCGTCCCTTCGCATCAAGCACGAAGGCAAAGCCCTCGGGCAACTCGACGCCTGAGCCGTCGTCGCTGGCCATCGGTTCGCCCTGATTGATGGAGAAGCTGATCTGGGACTTGACGACGTCGGCCCTTCCGTCGCCGTCGAGGTCGCCAGACGCCACGTTTATTCCGCCTGCAAAGGCAGAAGGGTCGTCGTCAAAAAGCAGGTCAAGGTTCAACATGCCGTCGGGCTTCGCCTGTGCTGCAGCCTCTCGAATTTTCTGGACGGCAGGCAGGAGCAGACCGATGGCCACCGGGTCGCTGCCGTCGTCGAAGAAAAGCTTGAGTGGCGCTGTGGTCTCGGCGTTCTCGCGTCCTTGCGAGCGCGCCGAGAAAGCGTTGAGCAAGGCTTCGGAGCGCGAGAGGGGAAGGGCAAAGCGCACACGTCGCGACGCGGCTGGTACCTCTGTTGCTGCCATCTGTGTGACGTTTGCAGCGATGCGATTGCCTTCGACCTGCACGAGCGCACCAAAGGTTCGCGGATCGAGCGCGAGTCCGTGGATGGGTGTGATCGTTCCGCTGCCGACCTGCAGGCCCATCTTGTAAACACCCGTTGCCGGTGGCATCGCATCAGGCATCGTCGAGGGCAGCGGTGGTGTCGTTGTGGGCATCGGCATGGCGTCCGGTGTCCCCATGCCTGTGGGATCGGGTTCGTCCACTGGGTCTCCGCTCGGGCAGGCGGTCAGTGCCATGAGTCCAAACAGCGCCGTCATGTGGGCTCGTGCCCACTCCCGTTGTCCAGAGGCGCAACCAATTTTCCCGCTCTTCGTTTGCATGACGGCAGGTAATGCAGGCGCTGTACCAACCGTCAATGCGATGACAGGCGTGGCCGACGGATATTCAAGTCCGCGAGATCATTGGAGGGAGGTCGCCGGATGGCTGCGTCATCCCGGGCCATTGCGGCGATCTGTGCCAGCCTTTGTGCCAGTGCGTGCCACGTGTGCCGTTTGCAATCCACCGCTGCAGAACAATCAAGCGGATTCACAACACAGCCGAAGGTGTCTTATTGACACTTGCAAATGGCCGATTGATGGCTCTTTTGGCCTTGTTCCTCCTGACGAGACATTGTCCATGAAAAAGCACCTCCTCCTTGCGTCGATTTTCGCTTCTTCTCTTTACGCATTCTCTGCCTGTACCGATCCCGACCGCAGAACCGAGGGCGGTGGCAGCGGCGGCTCCAGTGATTCCAGTGGTGGAACGGGCGGCAAGGCGATGTCCGGTGGAACCGGCGGCAAAGGTATGACGGGTGGTACCGGAGGCAAGGCCATGACGGGTGGTACGGGTGGCTCTGCCATGACCGGTGGTACGGGCGGCAAGGCCATGACGGGTGGTACTGGTGGCACCGCGATGACGGGTGGTACGGGTGGCACCGCGATGACGGGTGGTACGGGTGGCACCGCGATGACGGGTGGTACGGG
>Ga0169931_10013179_pt1 | contig 11327 bp, 2 predicted proteins | sample Kivu_15m_20L_FD_129675 | JGI IMG/M metagenome (GOLD analysis project Ga0169931, IMG submission 129675) | Freshwater microbial communities from Lake Kivu, Western Province, Rwanda to study Microbial Dark Matter (Phase II) - Kivu_15m_20L... | ecosystem: Environmental > Aquatic > Freshwater > Lake ... | reverse complement strand
CCTAGAATAATATAAATATGATATTTAATTGAATACAATCACATCTCTATCACTTACTCGCCTTATATCACTCCTACAGTTTCTTAGCTTGGACTGTTCGATTATTAGTTTGAATGTCCGAACCCTACCTCTTGTGCAGATGGTCCATTGCCTATCATCCTCTCAATTTTGATACCAAGAGACACTCCAATTAACAAAGCTATCAAAGCAATCACCAAAACCAAAGGTAAAGCAATCCCTTTGACCTATGGTATCACCGTTTAAATCTTATTCTAGACCTTAATCTACCTCTCAGCCTCATGTCTGACACTAGCAGCAGATTCAAAAACCTAGCTACCTTTTTGATCCTCCATAGTATCTTCAACAACACCACTTTTTTCCTATAACTTGACACTATTCTGGCTTGATTGACTGAACCGTATTTCTTTATCTCTTTATCTCTGTGCATCAGCCTGAGCAACACAAGGCAATATCAAAATTCCTTCCTTCTCTCCCGATGAGTTATCCTTACATTTATCATAAAGTTGCTTAAATTACGAATGGTTGATTTTTTATGGAATAGCAGGTCCATTTTCACGATTTGAGATCCAACGTACCATTATCTTAACTCCAGCAATATCTTCAGGTTTGCCCGTATACTTGACTTGAAGCTCAGTGAGCTTGTTTTAATTTAATCTTAGCACGCCGACTGAAGGACGGACGTCTACATAGTCTTTGACGTTTGTTTTTACCTAATTTTAAAGAAATTTACCTTGAACAGCAGAGGATATGTTGGAGATTAGTTTGAGATTTTCGCCATTTTTATATTGAAGGTTGCGATGTTTCCTGGAGATATTTAGATCTGATTGACATTCGAGATGATGCTTGTCATGTGTTTAAACTATATAAATTACAATACAAACGATGGAGTAAAGCCTCAACGACCATAGACTATACAACTGTCTTATCTGCTAGAGAAAGGCTCATGATCCCGTTCTCACACGTTGTGGACATCTCTTTTGGTACTTTTTAAAAAATATAGTTGGAGATGTTTTTACAATCATTCGAAGAATAAGAGTACATGCTATACTTGTTCAATGCCTGTATAAATCAACGATGTCTATCCTATCTTCATCGATCATGATCAAAATCTATTAGAAGAAGACTAAGAGTCTATACCTTAGAGGCCTATGGCTCAAAACAGACCTAAAATTGCAAATCCTAATCTGATAGCTAATCACTAGACATACCATCAAAATAATATAGCGCTTAATCAAATTTTTGCAGGAAATGTATTTGCGCCTCCTTTAGGAGTCAATATGCTGGTAAAAAATAGTTTAAATAGAGTCAGATGGGTGATCCATTATAGGGCTAGCCTTAAAAAGCAGTGTCTCTACGACTTAAAGCTGTTTTTGCTGTTAGCATGGCTATTGTCATTATTTTTATGACTGTTTCCATGTTTTTTTGATCGATAAAGAGTTTGTTTATACAAAATTATGGCCCGAGTATTGGTTATGTAAAAGAATTTTATTGCTTTTACTAAATAAATATCAGATAGAATTCAATTAAGATTTGTCAAAAATTATTAATATCTATAGATTTTTCTAAAGTATGCGATTTATGGAATATTTATTATAGAACATCATAATGTAAAACCCAAAAAAGCAGTCTTCACTAGCCTACGCAAGTAACATATCTTCTATTTAGAATTTGGCAAACATAAAAGCAAATAACATCTTTCATCTACTGCTCCGAATTTTCATCAAAAAACTCCATCGTCGAATAGATAGAAATAAAAGTAGAATCTTTATTAAACGCTTATGGGGCAGCTTGATCAAACTGATAGCAAATATATCGAAAAGCTTTGTAAAAAGAATGAAAACAAAAACAAAATACAGGAACGATCAACTCACAAGGTAAACACTAAGGGCATTATTAGCTAATCTACTAATCTTTAAAACAAAAAGTCAAATCGAGGAAGTGTTAAGCAAATCATCCATGATTCTCCAGTAAAAAATCTTAACTTCAAGAAAAAAGATAAAAACACAGACACCACTTAGTTAACTTTAACGAACTTTTCAGCCAAGTAAAAAAGAGAATAATAGGGGAATAAATAATAGAAACAATAGCTTTCTCTTTTTTTAAACTCTAAGCTTTCAACCTGTTTTCTCAAAAGCATAGATAGTTATATTGAAATTTTATAGTAATAGCCTTAGAAAAGCTATAAAAAACCTTAAAAACCATTACCTTATACTGTTCAGATATCAAATCCTAAGACCTTTGCTAATTCGAGTCAGAGATCATACAGAAAAACTATTTAAAAATACTAAAAACCTCGTGTTGCTGTTCATTAAAATTACATAAGCATTTAGCAATACTAAGACTTAATCGAAAAGATTTAGTTCCTTCTGTAAACAAAATAGTAGATGTAATAATAGATTGCCTAAAATCACCACAGGATCCACCAACTATCAAAAATAACTAAAAAAATGCATAATTAAATCACGGAACTCAAAGAAAGATTGCATTAATAGCAATAAGAAAAGATTTAATATAGACAACTTGTAGACTAGCTTAGTAGCAAAATTTAGTACACTAGAAGTAAGAGCAAACAAAAGCTGAGTTCATATGCAGCTCTAGAAAGAAACATTCATAGTCCTTTTTCAAAAAGAAGTCATGGAAGATATAGAAGTATGAATGCAGATCATTTTAACTAGTTTATGAGATAGCAAGAATATAGATATATGCATGCTTGCTAAAAATAATATTCTCGGCTTAGAAAGAAAGGTGCTAAACACAAATTCAAAAAAGATTTTTTCAGATAAGACAGTGATGACCCGACTCCATAAAAAGCCTCTATCTATAATAATTGCTCAGAATGGTGAAACTAAGCGCACCTAAATCCAAAATACATATGATAATTGATCGTAAATCTTTTATTTTCATAAATAATTAAAGAATAAGGATGATTGTTCAGTTATTCATCATTTCTTGAGTTGTTCTCCTTCTAGGAAGACTCTATGCTTGACGAAAGGATGGTCCTCGACAACAGATTTACCCCAGAAATCAGGGCTGTTGTATTCGTAGGTTGCCTTGATGGCGGCGAAAGTGGCCTTGACGAAGTTGGCTCTAGTTCTGGTCTTACCCTCAGTCTTGGTGTAAACGTCACGGATACCAGCGAACTGGAAGAGCTTCTTGGCCACGGGAGGAGCAACGATACCGGTTCCTCGAGGAGCAGGGACAAGTCTCAGCTTGACTGATCCACTCTTTCCTGTAACCTTGGAGGGAACAGTGTGAGTAGATCCGATCTTGTTACCCCAATATCCCTTTCTGACGGGGACAAGGTTGAGCTTGGCCATGGTGATAGCACCTTTAATGGCACCTTGCACTTCCTTGTGGCATTTCCATCCCAATCCGATGTAGTTAGCCTCATCACCGACAATGGCGTGACACTTGAATCTGGTTCTCTGACCGGCCTGGGTCTGTTTCTGGACGGACTTGACTTCCATGACTTCTTCCTTAAGACTGCCAGCCAAGAAAGCATCAACGATTTCCTGTTCCTTGATAGGGATAGAGAATCTGAAGATATCAACGATGTTGTCGATGAGCTTGGCCTTTACCAATCGGCCCAGCTTGGTGACGGGTTTCCACTCAACTTAGTCCTTCTTTCTGTCAGGTCTTCCGCCCTTGTCCTTTTTGGGTCCTCCTCTGTCTCTGCCGAAACCTCTGCCGCCTTCGGGCTTAGCATCAGTGGTAGCTGGTTTGGGTGCTTCTTAAGCCATAATCTCAAATGAATAAATATAGAATTAAAATAATAAATAATCATAAAATATTATGCCATGAGACCTCTCATTTTCCTCTCTTCGATAGTCTTCACTATGTTTATTTCGCTCTATCAGAAACTCACTTTAATTTTCAATCTTAAAATAGTCAGATGGATATTCAAGTATACCAGTTAAGTAATAGTTCAAAGAGGAGTCTTTAGCGACAATTAAAAAGTTTAAAATGAAAATGCAAAAATCTTTAAGTATATACACATAATCGCTAACTGTTCAATAAGTCTAACTTTGTCGTTTCTTATTATAAACTATCATGAAATTTTCATTAAGTGCATCATCGTGATAAGTCATCACATCCATCATGGTTTCATTAGCTTCGTAGTTGATATACCCGATTATTCTGCTAACCTCTTTTCGTCATGTGCTTTCAAACATTTTCTTTGCTACTTATACCTATATTTTGGGTATCTAGGCATATCAGCACAAATAGCATTGACTATCGATCTCATATTTATTTGCAACTATCCGACTATCTTGATTTATAAATTTCTGACTAAATTTTATCAACTTCTCATTAAATCAATCAGTATACTGTGGAAACTTCTAACAAGATAATCCTCAAATTGGCTGACTTTTTAACATCATTCGTTTTTTTTAGGCTAAAATATAAAATTCATTTATCTGGCTGCTCTTCCTATCTTACTATTCGCGATAGGGATAACTATTTTTTATTATATGTGGCTAGCTACTGTCATAGTGACTTTAAACATATTGATGGTAACTATGTATGTATTTTAGAATTTAGCGTTTGATTTTTTGCTTTTGCTAGAAAAAACTGGTAGTTTTGTATGTATAACAAAAGGGATTTCTTTAAAAAATGACTAAAAATAGAGTTCAAAGTCTAAAATAAAGCATATGTCTTAAGAATTATTTGCGATTGAATGGATTAATCTCATAGACTGCTAAGCTATTTCTTCTATTTTCAAAGGATAAGATAAACTTACTATCAGATAAACAAGTAAGCTATCAAAGACAACAAAATGCCTTCGATTTGAATCTTTTGCAGATATTTTTAAATCTTTCTCATCTATGTCAAAATGATATAATATTGCTATGCAAAAATAGATGAAGCTTAAAACCACCGTTCACTGAACACAGTAATCTTTTTAATCATGATTAAAAAGTCTTAATTTATAAAATATTAATATTTTATAAATACATTTTATAAGTCTTCTGCTTTTTTTTGATATTTTCGCTTTTTTTAGACCTAATATCCAATCTATTGGACTGAGAATAAGGTTACTAAAGACTTTTTAATCTGTTTGATTGGATAAGAGTGTAAATTAAGCCTTCTATAACTTTAGGTCTATAAACAGATATCTAAAATAGGTAGTCACTTAAAAAATCAAATTTTATAGCTAAGGCTATCAAAATTAGTTTTATAAAAATGGTTTTTTCTGTTTAATTTTAATCCTTTGTGTATTTAATTCTAATTTTTAATTATTTGATATCAATCACTTAGCTAAACTTTATGTTCGACCTCACGAACACTAGATGAGAATTGGATAAAAATGAAAATTGATGAAAATTAGAAGATATTTTATCATTTTAGGACCTTGAACACATTACATATAGTCTTGAAAAGATGATTTTTTCTAGCTCAGCATCTTTTTGCATTCGAATTCGTTTAAAGAACTTTTAGAATTAGTGTTACTAGACAATAAAACTTAATAGATGGCTAGACTAGCATACTTATACGATTCTTGGCCTTATATTGCTCCTTGAGGCTTTTAGTTTTTTCTTATCTGCAAATGCGATATAATTCGTTGATTAGATTACCCATATTAAAGTCTAGCCAAAGTATTATTTAATACGGCATGACTTTATTCTATTTTAAGGTTGTGTTTGACTATTTTTTCGAATTAAAAAAATGAATTCTACGTTAAATGGATTCGAGAATGTACATTATTCCCCAAAAAAAAAGAGAAAAAGTATAGTTCGAATAATCATTTTATTGCTGGCATGTCTAGGCGACTAAATTTCAGATTCTCTTTACATAATTTAAAACTGGAATTCTTTCGGATCATAGTCATTAAAAATAGCTTCCATGTTTTTCTTCTGTTTCCCTCTTTTCCTCAATTACTGCATGTCATTTTATCTTCTTAAAATATCTAAGAAAGTTCAAAGAATGGGTCAATGTGAAATTGTGTGCTTGATTTGTTGCTGTTTCTGGATCCCACTATCTTTACTCCTAACCTTAATACTCTGGACTAAGATTCTCGATCTTTTAGACTATTGCGAGATAACAACTTCTATGTTTGACGATAATGACAATGTTGTAAAAAGTGTTATAAAGTACTCATCTATGTTCGAACTTTTCTTTGAAGATATCCCGCAAATTATTATCCAGTCAGTTAACAATAAATAAACGTCTAATTGGGGGACTATTTAAATTGTCTCGCTTGGTTTTTCGGGTGTTATGATCGTAGTATCGATGTGTGTATTTTTGTTTTGTCCCGAGTAGGACTGAAATGATTTGTCTACCATTTATTTCTTCATTTTTATTCTTTTATTTATATTTTTATAACGAAAGAAGGCGCGATTACTCTTCCTGTTTTTATTTCTTTCCAGAATAGGACTAAAATTAAAGAATCTAACTATAAAAATACAGATATTTTCAAAATTTCGAATCTTCTTATTTTTCTCGGTATGTTGATTGAGTATCTAGAAAAATTAGGTTATATTGCTGCCACAATAATTTAAGTTAAGGAATCGAAGACAGATGTGAGAGTATAAAATCAGTAATCAGTATGTATTTGATTTATTATAATGAAACAAATCTTTTAATTCCATCATTTTTCATTGAGATAGAAGCATCTAAATTTAAATATTGAAAGAAAAAATCAATAAAAGAATTTTCTTCATTTTATAGTTTACAAAACCATAAATAATTAACCTATACTTAATAATATTTTCGTACTTATTTCTAAATAATATCGTAAATGTAGTGTCTACCATCACTAGGACTACCCTACTATAGATTCAAGCGAAGTTATCCTGAAAGCTGCTGCCTTAGATGGGTTGTGATCTATTTAATCTATGAGTAAGCATTTAATTAGTTAGACGTATGATGCCTCTTTTTAGTTGTTTCTATCTGATAAGTACCTTTGCTATCTAGAACTATTAAAATCTTCTGAAAATTACAGATAATCCTTAAAATGCATTTTCGGTTGATACATATAAATCCTTTGTGTATGGGGTAGGAGGTACCCATGCTGTACTTTTATTACTGGGTCTAATAAACATTGTTTGCTACAAATTATGTGATTGGAAATACTATCTACATGTTGGTCTATTGGAAACAATAAAAGCTGGGCTCAGCTTTGCCTCATCCATATGCTCAATCAAATTTATAGAGTCTGGACAAACAGAAATGAGTTATTTTAAAGTCACTTTAGCTTTTTTTATCTTGGCTTTTTTTATTGAAGTTTTGGATAAATAGTACTAGCACACTATTGCAAGAAAAGAGCATTAAATATAGTCTAAATTATAGAAATAAATGAAATCTTTTTCATAAAAATAGCTAAATTTTCCGAATAGATAAATTATAGTCATAAAAATTTGATTAAGTTAGAATTTTTGCGAAGACCAAAATAATTTTTATTAAACATAATATATTTTTTCTTTTGACGTCTATATTTTTAACATGAGTTTAATTAATATTATATAGTATTAGAACTTAGTTTAGTATAAAAAATACAAGTATAAATATCCAAACTGATTCCTGAGAGTAATTTAGCCGTCAGATAGACAAAATATTAACTAAGCTATCTGCTATTCCTCACCAATTTTTAAGAGCTTGACCGTGCATTTTTCGAGTCTTTGATAGAATTCTGTTCTTGCTACTAATACCTATATCTAAGACTAAGCATTCTTTAGAAGCGAGTATACATTAGCTGATTGTAGAAACTTAAGGCCTTTTATTTTATGCCATTTAGACGATCGACTCTTTGATTTTATCTTTGGATTTTTCTATGATATATTTTTTCTTCCCCCAACTAAGCCAGAAACTTTAAAAACATATAAACACAACATATTACACTTAAACTAATCATTAGTATCCATTTTCACTTAACTGAATTAGTTATATGTGCGAATCGTACGATTTTTCGTTATAATCTATAAATAGTTTTAAGAACGTATGAGCACTAAGTATCGAAAAAAGCTAATTTATGAAAATCTTATCCATAAAGACATCATAGTCATTGATTCTGAGTAAGAAAACCACTAAGAAACGGCAAATTGTTCAAAAAAAATTAAACAACATTTTCCAGTCAACGAAAATGCGTATGACGGCATCTCTTAAATCCCTTAAGTACAGCTGACCAAATAGGATATGTGTTAAGATCCTATCGTTCTAATGAGGAAACTCCAAGAGAACTACAAGAAGTATGGAGCCGTTAAATTAAAAGCTTGTCCTGAATGGGCTCCTAATTTTAATTTCAAATATACATAAAAAGGCATCACCACGAGAATACAGAAGATCCATAGACTCAAGCAAGGCAAGGTATATCTTTTTCATATGACGATGAAAGACTCTTATCATCGTTTGTTTTTCTTATATTTTTGTTTATTTAGCCTTTTGATGAAAAGACCTAGGCGTACAGTATTAAGTCTTTTATGAACCAGGCTCTTTAATTCTAGCAAAATTATAGATTTAAGTTTTAGAGGCTTGGAAAAAGTATATAATCTCAATATTAAAACTAGTACTGGCAGCTCATAAAAGGCGTTACAAGCGACAATCAAAAAATTAAAGCAAAGTATAAAGTATCAGTAGAGTACGCTGCTGATTTGTCAGTCAACCAGTATGGCTCGGGTTTTCCTGTTTCCGAAACTCCTCGCAACAGCGACTCCAATTTCAACTACGCAACAAGCCATTTCAATTTAAACAATCTGTACAAATCACCATCATCGCTTTTCAAAATGATCGACAAAAATGGCGAAAATATTAGCGGTATTACTATTCCATGGATGTATATGGGTATGATGTTCTCAACCTTCTGCTGGCATGTTGAAGATCTCTGGCTTAATTCAATTAATTACAGTCATACAGGCAAGACTAAAATATGGTACATCATCCCATAGTCTGATAAGAAAAAATTCGATGCATATGTTATAAAGAAAACAGGAAAATCAGATCTGTTGAACAGCATAACATTGATGCTAGACCCACTCGAACTTAAAAACTAAGGTATAATCGTATACAAAGCTTATCAACGACCAAAATAATACATTTTTACTTTATTCAACGCATATCACTGCGGTTTCGCTATTGGTTTCAATGTAGGATAGGCAGTCAATCTTGGAACTGTTGATAGCTTGCCAATAGTCAAACAGGCTTTGATTTAAAGAACTAAAAGAAAGCATTTAAAACCACCTGTTTTATGCTACTAATGGCTGATCGCAAATAATTTGGGAAATAATGCTATAGATCAATAAATTGTAAAAATTTAATTACATAGATTCAAAAATATTATTCTTAGCAGGCAGAAATAGAGTACAAACTTTTGAAAGATTGCCTAAAGACACTAAAAATAAAATAAATTTAATTTATAAACCCGAAAACAAAATACGATCGTGTTTCATGTTATGCTTGCCGTCATTATCAATACAACTGTGCTATACGTTGTTCCTAGTGCGAAAAAAGATACTGCTTATCTCACGCTCATAACTGTTGTGGAACTGGCATGATTCTGTTGACTAGATACCCTGATTCTATGCGAGAAAAAACTCTTTTGATGATAAAAGAGAAGATAATAAAAGAAAAGATAAAATGATCGATTTATTTTGGCTTATTTAGCTTACTAAAATATAGAAATAAAACTGATAGACTTAAAATTTATCAAGATGATTCTATTCAAATAAATACTAAATCTTATAATTCTCCTATAAATTGTTTAGTTTCCTGCAAAAGTCGTTTAGATAGTTTATCTGTATTTTTTTTAGTATTTTATTTAGTTTCTTCTTTGGGTTGATCTTACGTAATTTTCATATGATTTTTCAATTGAAGGCCTATCAAAGAAGGCATTATAGACTATTGCTCGAGGTTTCTTTACTTGATCTATTTTAGTTAGTCACTAATCTATCTTTCTATTTATTTATATCTTTTTTTAGGATTGATTTCAAGAGATTACATAAGTCCACTTAATTATGTTAATCTTCGTTCGTGATCCTTACAAACTTGCATATAACTACATTTTAAAAATATATACTTTGGCAGATAATCTAAATCTATTTTGATACTATATCGTATTGTATTTAATGGTGCTTCTATCTTCTAAAATGAGTCTTGATAAGCTTGTTGCAAATCACTATAATCGCTATTAATTATTTTTTACTATATAAGATAGAAGATACTTTGAGCCACATCCACCAATATTTTCTATATCCCATATTCTAGCTTTAGATTTTAATTATTTGTCTTAATTAAATCTCTCCTCTTTCAATCTATTATTGATTTGAACCCAAACAATCTTATAAGCTAAGGTTGAATTAAGCAACCATACCAGCTAGATTTTTTATCAATTTTTTACGTTTAGAAATCAAAGATTCAATTTTATAACTTCTGGCTTTGAGAATTTTAGATAGATATGCAACTCGCTATAATGGTTTACTTTAATTATGCATGTTTATTGGTCGAGAAGGAAGACAAAGTTTTTTAGACATTCCAGCTAAATTCATACTTTTTGCTTTGTATATGTTCTATAGTTTTTGTTGAAAAAGAGGTAAAGTTCTTGAAAAAAAATTGCTTACAGCCATCAGCCATCCACAGGCGAGCAGCATATATCGACTTGAACTGAAATCAAATCCAATTATTTGTTATCCCATCTAATTTTATGCAAGATCAAGTATCAAAGGACACTATGACTCGAACAAGTGCGCTATAATTATTTCTTTCATTTACTAAGTATTTTCAGCGAAATCGAGCTGCATTTAGTCTATTGTGTATTTATAGTCAAAAATATGAAGAAAACATAGGTTGACTAATAGACTCAGCATTGATTAAACGCAGCTTTGATCGTTCTTTTTGGCACCCTTTATTATTCTATCATCGATCTGTATTCCCCAATCGTTGAAAGCCTTGCAAATGTACTGAAGAACTGATTTTTAATCTAGATTAGTCGAGGTCGACATTTTCAAATATTTATATATAAAAACACTAAAATTATAAACTATATACACTAATAAAACTCAAATCAATCATAGTCTGGTAAATTACTCTTTTGGGAATCTTTCTATTTCTTAATTAATCTTTAATTCGAATATCTGTCTACCTTTCTTTATCGACTAGGAGACTAAAGTGGAGATCTAGATCTCCGACCATTGCGAGAGCGATACCTTCTATATTTTTAGTAAGAATCTTCAGAGGGTGATCTTTCATAGTGACGTTAACGATATCTACGATCTCGTTTTCTTCTATTTTTTTAACGGCGATAAAATCTTTTTTCCTCTTAAGAAATAGATCGAGAAAAATTTATATTTCTATCATATTTTGAATGCTTTCTTTAT
>Ga0169931_10013178_pt1 | contig 11327 bp, 8 predicted proteins | sample Kivu_15m_20L_FD_129675 | JGI IMG/M metagenome (GOLD analysis project Ga0169931, IMG submission 129675) | Freshwater microbial communities from Lake Kivu, Western Province, Rwanda to study Microbial Dark Matter (Phase II) - Kivu_15m_20L... | ecosystem: Environmental > Aquatic > Freshwater > Lake ... | reverse complement strand
CTCTATTCAAGAATATGCGGCGTTCCTTCAGAACGCCGGGGGATGCCGTGACGGTACCCAGGGCGTTGCCCTGGGCTGGTATGCGGTGTCCCGTTGGGACACCTGGAGCCGATCCCGTTCTCCCAATCACAGCCACTCCAGCGCCCACCTCTTCAAGCCTTGTCAGGTCATTCAGAGTGCCGGTCCCTGACTTTGCAAAAGCCCTGGCCGTCGCGTGAGACCACCCTTGCTTGCCGCGGCCGGATCATGCCCGGATCATACTTGGTTTCCCGGGAGGGAATCGTGTACACTCCGCGTTTTGACAGCCGATGGTTAGCCCTTTCAGTAAGCTGGGGGTTGGCTTTCGAGCGGGTGTTTCTCTCGTGAGTTGATCCAAAGGTAGCGGGCACGGCGGTAGGGAGGAGATCGATGGGCGGTCGAGTTCGGGTGGTGGTGGCGGGGGCGACTGGGTATTCCGGGCGGGAGCTGATCCGGATCGTCCTCTCCCATCGGGCGTGGGAGCTGGTGGGCGCGTTCTCTTCGCGGGTCGAGGAGGGGCGTGCGGCCGCGGGTGCCCGTGAACGCTCACTGTCGGAGGTTCATCCCGAGTTGAGCGGTCTGACTAGGATGGTCTGTCAGCCCTTCGACGAGGCTGTCCTCGCCGCGCTCGACCCCGGACTGATCTTTCTGGCGACTCCGAACGAGTTCTCCCACGAGGTGGTTCCCTCGCTTCTCGCCAGTGGGGCCACGGTGGTCGACCTCAGTGGGGCCTACAGACTGCGGGAGAGCGCCCTCTATCCTTCTTATTACGGATTTGAGCACGTCCATCCGGAGCCCCTTTCGCAGGCGGTTTACGGCATGACCGAGCTGGTCCGGGACCAGTTGCCGGGCGCCAAATTGATCGCCAATCCGGGCTGCTATCCGACTTCGATCATCCTGGCGGTCGCGCCGCTGCTCGAAGCCGGGCTGGTCGAGCTGTCGCAGCCGATCATCTGCGACTCGAAGTCGGGCGTCACCGGCGCTGGGAAGGCGGCCACCTCGACGACCCATTTCGTCGAGGTCAACGAGAGCTTCCGCGCCTACAACCTCTTCCGCCACCGACATACCCCGGAGATTGCCCAGGGGCTCGGGATCGCCCTCGAGTCGGGGCAGCTGATCTTCACTCCGCATCTTCTCCCGATCAATCGGGGAATCCTCTCGACGATCTATCTCAAGCTGCGTCCGGGGATCGGTCGAGCCGACCTCGTTGCGCGCTGGGAGGCGACATACCGCGATTCGCCATTGGTGCGGCTCTTCCCGGAGACGCAGCTGCCGGAAATCAAGTTTGTCGCGGGCCAGCCCTACTGCGACCTGGGCGCCACAGTCGACGCGCGGAGCGGGCAGGCGATCCTCGTCACGGCGATCGACAACCTGCTCAAGGGGGCGGCGAGTCAGGCGGTGCAGAACGCCAATCTCGCACTGGGGCTGCCGGAAGAGGAGGGGCTGCGATGAAGCGCACGGTCATCAAGTTGGGAGGGAGCGTCCTGATCGATCCGGCGCTGCGTCGCTCCCTGATCGAGCAGATCGCCACGCTGGTTGGCGAGGGCCACTCCTTGATCCTGGTTCACGGCGGGGGGAAGCAGATCGCGTCGCTCCTTGGGCGGCTGGCGATCCCCTCGTCCTTTCACGACGGGTTGCGGATCACCGACGCCGAGACGCGGGATGTGGTGCAGATGGTGCTGGCCGGCCTGGTGGGTCGCAATCTCGTCGCCGAGCTCGAGTCGGTCGGCCTCTCCGCGGTCAGCCTCACCGGCGGTGACGGCTCGACCGCGCTCGCCGAGCCGTTCCAGCTGCCGGATGGCGTCGATCTGGGCTTTGTCGGGCAGATCGTCGAGGTTCGCCCTCGCCTGATCGATCAACTCCTTGCCGCTGCCATCACCCCGGTCGTCGCCTGTCTCGCGCTTGGGAGCGATGATCACGTCTATTACAATGTCAACGGCGATCAGATGGCGGCGGCGATCGCCAGCGGCTGCGCGGCGACGACGCTGGTGCTGGTCACCGATGTCGGAGGCGTGCGCGACGCCAACGGGGCAACGTTCGCCACCCTGACGCCGGCCCAGGCCGAGGAGCTGCTCAAGAGCGGCGTCGCCACGGGGGGCATGCGCCCCAAGCTCCGCGCCTGTCTCGAAGCGCTGGCGGCCGGAGTCGGCTCCGTCCGGATCGTCGGGGCGGCGGAAGAGCGGGTGCTGCTCCGGACCCTGGCGGGCGAGGAGTCGCTCGGGACCTGTCTCGAGGAGACCAGTCTGGAGGAAAGAAGATGACCGCAGAGAGATCTCTCGCGTGGACGCTGGAAGAGGTTCGGCAACTCGAATCGGCCTACGTTCTCCCCACCTACGCCCGTTTCCCTGTCATGTTTGTCCGCGGACAGGGCAACTACCTCTACGATGAGACCGGCAAGGCCTATCTCGACTTCCTCTCCGGGATTGGTGTCAACGTTCTGGGACACAACCACCCGGTGGTTCGCCGCATCCTGCGCGACCAGGGCGACCTGCTGCACATCTCCAACCTCTACTACCACCCGTACCAGGGGCAGTTGGCCGCGAGACTGACGGCGGCCTCTGGATTGAGCAAGGTCTTCTTCTCGAACACCGGGACGGAGTCCGTCGAGGGGGCGCTCAAGATGGCCAGGGCCTGGCAGCGCCGCCACGGCCGGGAAGAGAAGACAGAGTTCGTCTCCCTTCTCAACTCCTTCCATGGACGGACCCTGGGCGCGCTCTCTGTGACGGCGCAGGCGAAGTACCGACGCCCCTTTGAACCACTGATCCCTGGCGTCCGGTTCATCGACGCCAATCGCTGTGAGGACGACTTTGCCGCCGCGCGCGCCGCCATCGATGAGCGGACCGCGGCCGTCATCCTCGAGACGATTCAAGGGGAGGGCGGCGTCTACCCGATCAGCGACTACTTTCTGCGGGTCGTGCGGGAGGCGTGCGACAAGGTGGGTGCCCTGCTCATCCTCGACGAGGTGCAGTGCGGGCTGGGACGAACCGGGAAGGTCTTCGCCTTCGAGCACTCGACGGTTCGCCCGGACATCCTCTGCGTCGCCAAGCCGCTCGGACTCGGCCTGCCCCTCGGGGCCTTTCTCGCCGCGGAGCACGTCGCCGATGGCCTTCAGCCCGGCGATCATGGCACCACCTTTGGCGGAGGTCCGCTCGCCTGCCGGCTGAGCCTGGCCATGATGGAGATGCTCGAGGAAGGGGCGTTGATGCAGCGCGTCGGAGAGGTCGGGGTCTTCTTCCGCAAGCGGCTGCGTCGACTGCAGCGCGCTCTGCCCGAGATCATCACCGACGTGCGCGGTCTGGGGCTGATGGTCGGCCTCCAGCTCTCCTTCAGCGGCAAGGGAGTGGTGACGAAGATGCTCGAGAGGGGCTTTCTGCTCAACTGTACCCACGACGTGGTGTTGCGCATGCTCCCCCCCTACCTGATCCGCAAGGCGGAGATCACCTCGATGATCACGGCTCTCGAGGAGGTTCTCGTCGAAGAGGCGGCCCTCGCCGCCAGGTCCGTTGCGGTCGGGGCAGTCGGAGCCGCGGGCTCGACGCAGGAAGGAAGATGAAGATCCGAAAAGCGCGCACGGCCGACGCCGTGCAGATCCATCAGCTGGTCAATCTCTACGCGAGCCGGCAACAGATGCTTCCCCGGACCATGCTGAGCCTCTACGAGAACATCCGCGACTTCATGGTCGCGGTCGAGGTTGGCCCGAACGGGCTGGAGACGCGGGTCATCGGCTGCTCGGCGCTCCACTTCACGTGGGGGGATATGGCCGAGATTCGCTCGCTGGCGGTTCACGAACAGGCGGGTCGTCGCGGCCTCGGTCGCGCGCTCGTCGAGGCCAATATCGCCGAGGCGCGGGAGCATGGACTCGTTCAGGTCTATGCCTTCACCTATGTGACGGACTTCTTCGCCAAACTGGGGTTCCGCGTCGTCCTCCACGAGAGTATGCCGCGCAAGGTCTGGATGGACTGCATCAACTGTCCAAAATTCAACTGCTGCGACGAGACGGCGATGGTGCTCGACCTGGTCGAAGGCGCCCAACCGGAGCCGTTCGATGTCAGTCAGGTCCGGGTGCCCATCGTCAAGATCGAGCGCCGAACTGTGGAAGGAGAGCGATGAAGCGCAAGGGGGCGAAAGAGGACCAGGCGGAGCGGCCTGCCTCGGAGACTGCGGGGGCGGAGACAGCCGTGTCCCCGGCGGCACACTTTTCCCTGGCCAGTCCGAAGGGCTTTCTTGCCGGGACGGCCCGCTCTGGTCTGAAGAAGGCAGGTCAGGATCTGGCGATCGTCTTCAGTGAGGTGCCGGCGGTGGCGGCGGCGGTCTTCACCACCAATCTCGTGCAGGCGGCGCCCGTTCTGCTCTCCAATCGCCATCTGCGGGCGGCGACCCACCGGGTCTTCGTCATCAACGCTGGTTGCGCCAACGCCTGCACCGGCGACGAGGGGCTCGCCGACGCCGTTGAGACCGCCCGTCTTGTCGCCGAGTACTTCCATTGCGACGATCGGGAGGTGCTGGTCGCCTCGACCGGGGTCATTGGCGTCCGGCTCGATATGCAGAAGGTCTATGCCGGCCTCCGCGAGGCGACGGCGAACCTCTCGCGGGAGAATGGGTGGCAGGTGGCAGAGGCGATCATGACCACCGATACCCGACCCAAGCGCGCCCAGCGGACGGTGACCCTGCCCGGAGAGCCGCCGAGCTACAAGCCCGGACACCGTGCGACGATCGCCGGGGTCGCCAAGGGGGCTGGGATGATCCACCCGATGATGGCGACCCTGCTCAGTCTCGTCACCACCGACGCAGCCATCCGCAAGGCCCCTCTCCAGCAGGCCCTGCGTGAGGCGGTCCGCACGACCTTCAATCGCGTCAGCATTGACGGCGACACCTCGACCAACGACACCCTCGCCATTCTCGCCAATGGCGCGGCCGGCAATGATCCGATTACAGACGCCTCCCATCCTGGCTATGCCCCATTCGTCGAGGCCCTCACCGATGTCTGCCGTCAACTGGCCATCCAGGTCGCGCGCGATGGCGAAGGGGCCAGGAAGTTGATCACCCTCCGTGTCAAGGGCGCTCCCTCCGAGCGCGCCGCCGAACGGATCGCCGCGACGATCTCGACCAGCCCCCTCGTCAAGACCGCGATCGCTGGCGAGGACGCCAACTGGGGCCGCATCCTCGCCGCCGCCGGCCGAAGCGGGGTGCGCTTCGATCCGACCCTCGTCGACGTCTGGCTCGGCTCCCTCCCCGTCGCCCGGCAGGGGCGAGGACTCTCCTTCGACGAGGACGCGGCCCTCGCCATCCTTCATCGTGACGAGGTGACGCTCACCCTCGACCTTCATCAAGGGGCGGCCGAAGTCACCGCCTGGACCTGTGATCTGACCGAGGACTATATCCGCATCAATGCCGATTACCGCTCGTGAGGCCTCCTCGAACCAGGTCCACGGGCAAGTTTTTTGCAACCCGTGCGTCGAATTGGACGTACGCTGTTTATTCAGTTCGATTCCGCGCGTTCCTTTCTTTGATGTGTTTTCGACGGCCTCCAGTGCCGTCAGACGCGCCCAGAGGCCCAGACGCTCTGATGTTTGGGTTCTCGATGACGGGGGATGCGGACAAGTGGATCGAGATGGTCAGTCCAGCTGAAGACTGGCCCGCGGCAACACGACAGAGAGATCAAGAGCCGTCGACAGACGCTCAGTGACCGACTAACAAGGGAGAAGAGGGTATGAATCGAATTGGGACACCAGACCAGGCAGGGCTCCTCCGCGGGCGGGAGCGATGGTTCACCGCGCGGAGGCGCGTCACGGCTCGACGCGCACTGGCCCTCCTGCTCGGGACCGGCATGAATCTGACGATGATCCTCCCGCTCGGACAAACGGTTCGCGCGCAGGATCCTGCCCCCGCTCCGGCCTCCTCTCCGAATCGAGTCCCTCCCTCCCAGCTCTCCAAACCAATTCCCCAGCGCACGGTCGGATTGACCCCGGGGAAGGTCGTTCGCTGGACCCTGCGGGACGCCATTCTGTCTGCCCTCGAAAAGAATGTCGACATCGAGCTCGAACGCGAGAACGTCAAGCTGGCCGGATTTGACATCGTCGCCGCCCGGGGCTTCTATGACCTGACCTCCTCCTCGACGTTCCTTTACGATTCGGCCAAGCGCCCCAACTCCTTCCCCTTCAGCGGTACGACCGACAACTTCACGCTCAACGACACGACGACCTACAACACCTCGATCGCGCAGAACCTGCAGAAGTACGGCAGTCGCGTCGAGGGGTTTTTCCAGAACCGCCGCGTCGCCAACAACGTCAACCTCTTCTCTCCCCAGTACGTTCCGGTCACCGGCGTGACCTTCACGCAGCCGCTCATGCGCAACCTGCGGATGGACAGTGCCCGACGCCAGACCTTCATCGCCCGCAAGCGGCTCGATCTCTCCGACGCCCAGTTCCGGCAGCGCGCCATCGAGATCATCTCGCGCGTCCAGCAGGCCTACTGGGATCTCGCCTTCGCCATTCAGGATGAGGAGATCCAGCGCGACTCCGTCCGGCTCGCCGAGACCCAGCTCGAGAACAACCGCCGCCAGGTCGAGGTCGGAACCCTCGCACCCATCGATGTCGTCTCGGCCGCCACTCAGGTCGAATCGCGGCGTCAACAGGCGCTTGTCGCCATGAACTCGGTCGGCCAGGCCGAAAATGCCCTCAAGGCGCTGACCGTCGATGGCGCCGAGGATCCCCTCTGGATGACGCAGATCCTCCCGGTCGAGTCCTTTGAGGTCAGCCCCATCGCCCTTCCCCTCGAGGACGCTGTCCGACTGGCCCAGGCCAATCGCCCGGAGATGCGCCAATTGACGCTCCAGAAGGAGATCAACAAGATCGACGTCGACTTCTTCCGCGATCAGGCCAAGCCCCAGATCGACTTCATCGCCAACTACTCCGCGGCCGGCCTGGGTGGAACACCGGCCCGTGTCACCGGGCCGGTTCGCCCGTTCCCGGAGTTCATTGGCGGCTATGGCACCTCGCTCCAGAACATGCTGCGCAACGAGTTCCGCACCTGGAGCGTCGGCGTCCAGATCAACCTCCCCATCCAGAACCGTGCCGCCAAGGCCAATCTCGCCCGTGCCCGCGAGACGGAGAAGCAGATCACCCTCTTCACCCGTCGCCAGTTGCAGAATATCGAGCTCGAAGTGCGCAATGGCGTGCAGGCCGTCGAAATCTCCAAGATGCGCATCGAGGCCGCCCGTTCCGCCCGCGAGTTCGCGGAAAAGCAGCTCGAAGGTGAGGAGAAGAAGTTCGCCGCCGGCCTCTCGATCACCTACTTCATCCTCCAGCGCCAGAACGAACTCGCCCAGGCCCGTGGCGTCGAACTCCGCGCCATGGCCGATTACAACAAGTCTGTCGCCGAACTTCAACGTATCATCTCGACAACCCTCTCGAGCAACAGCATCGAGATCGTTCCAGTTCCCGAAGTCGAAGTGCGCTGACCCGGTGAACGGTGACAGGGGAGATCGAAAGACAGGGCGGCCCTTTGCGGCCGCCCTTGTTTGTCTGGGCCTGTTTCTGGCTCTCACGCGAAGGCGCGAGAAGGCGCGAAAGGGAAGAGGGGGACAGGGCGCTCTGGAGGCGAATCTGCCTCTCACGTGATGGGTCAGCCAGCGGACTGAAGAAGACTGGACCGAAGGTCCGGCACTTAGTTGAGGGTCAGTTGGCTTGTCCTCCAAGGAGGATGATCTGGATCAGGAATGAGGAGCGTGGAATCTGAACCGGGGCCAGCCCATTCATCCCCATTCAAGTTCGACAGCACCCGGGGAACTTCGATGAAGCCACCTGTCATATATAGCCTTTGCCCATTGATTCAAGTCTACGACATGCCCATCTCGTTGGCCTTCTATCGAGGTCTCCTTGGGTTCGAGGTCATCCAACAATCCTCCCCGGGCGACGACTGTGACTGGGTGTGGCTGAAGCGTGGCGCTGCAGAGCTGATGGTCAACACGATGTACGAGTCCGACTCGCGTCCGGCCAAACCCGACAAGGGCCGCAACCACCACCACAGCGATACCGGATTGTTCATTGGAACTACCGACGTCGAAGCCATGTACGAGTTTCTCCGACACCACGGGATTGCCGCCGAACCTCCCGTCGTGACGCCATATGGGATGAAGCAGCTCCACTTGAAGGATCCTGACGGTTATGGCATCTGTTTCCAGTGGACGGCAGCTGAACAGCGTGGTCAACCAGAGCCCTCGAATTCGTGAGACTTGAAAGGGTGGTCGCGTGGACCGTGCACCGGTCTCACGCTTCCATCTGCCTCACGCGCGGATCAAACTCTTCGAGAGGCGGGGTACCAGTTTTTGGAAGACGTCGATTCCATTTCCGCCAACCGGGTCGCGGTAGCTGGCTTGCCGGGACTTCCCACCTAAGCAGTGAACCACACTCGGGTTTCTCTCTGGTCTAAACTTGATTGCTACCGGGGCAGATCCATCGCTGGGTTGCTCGCAAAGAAACCATTCGGGATCAGTTTGAAGCCGGTCTTGTGCACGGGCATGACTGGCCAGTCCTCCGGTCGGGGCAGATGGGTCACGCCGAGCGAGTACCAGAGAACGACATCCCGGTCCAGGATCGGACGGTTCTGTTTCGTCCAGGTGGGGAGCCCGTCGCCCCCACGGCTCTGATTGACATAGTATCCGGCGGCATAGTCCTCGCCGCGGGTGTAGGGGGTGACCCAGAGGTGATAGTTCATGAAGCCGGCCCGTCGGCGAACGAATGAGTTGATACCGGAATAGGAGAGAGAGTTTTCCCCCGTGACCAGGAGGTAGCCGGTTGGTTGCCCAATGGCATTGACGGCGCGTGTGTTGATGACTTTCCAGTGTCGATTGCTGGCGAGATGGAGCAACCGACGGCCCTCCCATTCACGCCGCAGGGTCCTCTCCGTCATCGTGAACGCGTTGCTTTGTGGGTTCTTTCTGCCCGGAGGCAAGGCCAGGGTGTTCTGTTCCACGACGCTGTTGCCCTCCGCCCCATCGACGTCCACATCGAGACGGAAGTTGAAGAAGTGCTGGTGGTGGACGGCCTCGATCTCTTTCGTGACGAGGTGGCCGTGGGACCGATGATGCTGATGCCGCGCTGGGTCGACTCCCTTGACCGACATGATTCCGGTGAGGAGCGCTTCCATCTCGAGGGCGCCATCCTGGTGGAAGACCCAGTGGAAGCCATACTCATAGTTTCCGATCGTCGTAATCATCGCCAGAACGAGCTGACGGGCGCGCCTCGATTCGGTGTACTGTTTGCCGTGTGCGTTGGAGACGTGTTTCCAGAGCAGCCCACCGTCTCGCTCAAAGAGGGCGACGGCCCGATTCTTGACGAACGCCGAACCGTATTCGTCGACAAGAGTCGCTGGAAGGAGGGTGGCATTGGGGGGAACATCGTTCCGGTCCAGTTCGTTGGCCTGCATCCCAATCCCGTACTCCCCTTCGTCGAAGGCGTTGCGGATAAGCCAGCCTTCCGCCGGATCTCCATAGGGCACGACCATCTCCGAGAGCGAGCCACGGTAGAGGACGGAACGGGCTCTCCCTTTCTCTTCGTAGGTCACAGTATGGAGCACCAGCCCCTCGCGCGGATGGAGGGCATAGCGAAATCGCCAGTTCTGCCAGCGGACTTCGTGGCCACTCCTCTCGAATCCAACCCCGTCAGGTTGAGTGATCTCCAACCGGCTGGCTGGGGCACGCAACGGCTGGTTCGATTCCGGGTCGAGTTCCGCGTTGTGGCGGGGCACCGGAACCACACCACGGTCGCTGATCCGCAGAATGCGCCGATTGGTCAGGTCGAGGTGGACGATCAACCCCTCGATCGGTCTGGAGTACTGGTTGATCCCCTCTCCGCGATAGAAGGGAATCCCGCGCAGCACGCGAATCCCTGCTTCCTTCTCGATGCCATACCAACCGGGAGCCCACCCATCGACCTCGACATTTTCGTAATCGGCGATCCCCCGTTTCAAGAGGGCGGCGCGCCAATCGGGATCCGCGTTGACGATGGTCGACGCAATCTGGAAGTCCTCTCGCATCAGCTGTGGCTGCACCCCTCTTCGCTCCTGCCAGGAAGCAATCACAGCGGTTCGGAGGTCGACGATCGCTTCGAAGGTCTGGTTCGTCGCCCGATTGTAGATCACGACCATGGCCTCTCGTCGAAAAGGCTCCCCAGGGCGAAACGCGAGAACCTCGGACTTGGGCGGTTCGTGAAGCACCAGCGAGTAGAAACGGCTCTGCTCATCGACTCGTTTCTCCGTCTGCAGAATGCGCACGACGGTACGGACCTCTTCCTCGTCGAGCGGGTCGAGCGGGTGTCTGGTTGGAGATCCGGCCTGCGCCGTCGAGAGCAGGACGACAACCGACAATAGCCATCGACACACTCTACCTGTCTTTATGTTGGCCTCGCGCATACGATCACCCTTTCTCTTATTCCCATCCAATTTCGATTGGTCGTCCCGTTCGGTGAGAGTCGCCGTGGCTTTCGTCTTCTCGTTCACTCTTCCCGTTGCAAGAGGTCGTTGCATCTGTTACACCATCGACTGAATCCCCGCGGCACAGACGGGATTTTAGCAGAGAATCAACTGCTCAGATATGAACTTCCTGGGTGTCAGCTCATTTGGAGACCGGTTTCTATCGACCTCGACGGTACCTCTCATGAACCAAAAAAACAGACTCCCTTCCTCTCTTTCGCGGCGGCGATTCCTTGGTCAGTCGGCTCTGACTGGGGCGGCGGCCTTTGTCCCGGCTGGATTGTATGGGCAGACCGCGAACCGCAAAATTCGCATTGGCATTGCTGGCGGTCGCTTTGGGTTGCAGTTTTATTGGAACGAGCATCCCGATTGCATTGTCGAGGCGGTCACCGATCTGCTGCCAGACCGGCGCGACAAACTGATGGAGACATATCGGTGCGCGAAGTCCTATCCGCGCCTCGAAGAGATGGTCAAGGATCGAAATCTCGACGCGATCGCGGTCTTTACCGATGGTCCACTCCATTTTTCGCACGTTTTGCTGGCGTTGGCCCATGGCAAACACGTCATTTCCGCCGTTCCGGCGGTGATGGCCTCATCGGTGGCTGAGGGGCTCGATCAGGCGCATCAACTGTATGAAAAGGTTCGTCAAAGCGGACTGACGTATATGATGGCCGAGACCAGTGTCTGGCGACAGGAGTTTATTACCCTGCGGCATCTGCAGAACAAGGGGGAACTCGGTCAGCTGATCAGTTGTGACGCCGATTACATGCATCCCGGATTACGCGAATTGTACGGTACGGCGCAGCAGCCAACCTGGCGTTATGGGCTGCCGCCGATGT
>Ga0169931_10013177_pt1 | contig 11328 bp, 9 predicted proteins | sample Kivu_15m_20L_FD_129675 | JGI IMG/M metagenome (GOLD analysis project Ga0169931, IMG submission 129675) | Freshwater microbial communities from Lake Kivu, Western Province, Rwanda to study Microbial Dark Matter (Phase II) - Kivu_15m_20L... | ecosystem: Environmental > Aquatic > Freshwater > Lake ... | reverse complement strand
GCAATGTAAGGGCCAAACCCTGAGATCAGTCCAATCCCAATCATGCTAATGATGTCATCGTCCAGATCGCGTTCAAAGGTGATCAATGTAGAGGCAATAGAAATCCCAATTGCTCCAGACAGCACAAAAACGAGTACTAAAAATAGTCGGAGTCCAGCGGGTAGATAAATCCAATTAACACCAGGCGCAACTTCCAAAAAGGCAGTCAGCCAATCATTTGAGTAAAATAGAAGGGCATAAATAAGAGCACAAGCGATAATCGTCTTTACGGAGATAACTGATTCTCTTGAGAAATTTACCATATCCATAAAAAGTTGACGGAAATTATTGTTGATGAAGATTTTTTAGTTTAATGTCGGTCAATATATTTTTATTGTCTAATTAAGTACATGCCAAATCGTTCCTTGTCATATGTTCGTTTTCTCAATTGCCTAGATACCCTAGACCGAATTAACCCTGGAAAGAAATTGGATTTTACAGAGGAGCAGTTATTAAATCGGGTGATGTTGGCCTGGGATCGTCAACAAACAATTTTGGTTGGCGATTTGTTAACCGCCCATGAGCTTGGATCTCAAGCAACCCTTCACGGGCGTATTAGAAATTTACAAGTAATGGGCTATATCAAATTATCAATTGATAAAGCTGATGCTCGTAAAAAACATATCATTCCAACAAAATTAGCTTTGAGCCACTATGAAAAGCTCTCCATGCAAATGGAGAGTGTTTTACAAACACGGTAGTTGGTAACTATTTCTGTATAGCCCCAATACTAAATTGGTGTAGTTGGCGGGAATCGACCAAAATTTACTTTCTGCCAATAAATCAGGCGTTTATGTATCGGGAATAAATTCATTTTAGGGAATACCAAACTCCACGACCTTGGCCGTGTTGCTCAAGATGACTTAACTGAGTCAACTTTCTAAAATGCACCTTTAGGGCGTTTCGATTGGCGCCGGTAAGATGAACAGCATCGCTGATGGTGATCTTGCCATGTTCACGAGTAAGCTCAACAATTTTGAGCGATAGGTTTGGCAAAGGAGCTAGGATAATCTTTTCGTACTCCACTTTTTTCTCAAGTCTTTGTACTTGTGCAGCTAAAGATTGAAAGAAAAACTTTACCCATGGTTGCCAGTTAGGGCTCTCAGTTCTGATAGTTCCCTGGGTTTGGCGAAGAGCAAGGTAGTAACCTTCTTTGTTTTGCTCAATAATGCTTTCCAGGGAGCTGTATGGCACATAGGCGTAACCAGTCTTTAGTAAAAGCAATGTTGTTAATACACGCGATAGGCGACCATTACCATCCTGAAACGGATGAATTTCAAGGAAGATGACGGTCCACAGTGAAATAATGATTAGTGGATGTAATTCCTCTTTATCAAGTTCCGTCCCAACCCATTCAACCACCTCTGTCATTAGGCGCGGTGTATCAAATGGTGTTACTGTTTCAAAAATAATCCCGATTTGCGTACCTTGTTCATTAAAGGCGGCAACGCTGTTTGAGCTCATTTTGTATTGACCCCGATGCCATTCATCTTTTGAGCTAAAGCCCAATAGTTGCTGGTGTAACTGCTTAATGTAATTTTCGGTAAAAGGGATTTCATCCCAAGCGGAGAAAATCAAATCCATAACCTGAGCGTAGCCAGCAACCTCCTGTTCATCACGAGTTGAGAATTCTTTTATTTGTAGATTTGATAGTAGTTGCTCGACTTCTCTGTCAGATAACTTGCTGCCCTCAATGCGCGTCGAGGAGCCAATGCTTTCGATGGTTGCTACCTGTCGTAGTTTTGAGAGCCTCTCAGGTGCAAGCGCCCCTAGTGCGCGCCATGCCCCCTTAAATTCATCAATTTTTGAGATGAGCTTAAGTAGTTCAGGGCTAATTTTTAGAGTGCTTGAGTTGATCATGCCTCATTTTATACCCATTTTTACACCCAATTACACCCAATTATTAAGAATTAATTATAAATTTCCTATTTTTTCACCCAATTTTACCCATTTTGATCCACTTTATGACCCCAAAATATTGGCGGACATAAGCTTGGTGGATAGAACTAGGAATAAGCGGGTTAGGCAATTCCCCCGAGGGGGTTAACTAGAATAAAGAGGCAGAAATGGGGGTGAAGGAGCCCCAAATCTACTTGACAAAATGGTGGAGTCGGCGGGAATCGAACCCGCGTCCGCAAACACGCTACAACAAGTTCTACATACTTAGTCTAATTATTTAATTTAACCAAGGCAACGCGAATCGACACGCTTTGCATTAGCGATTCACTCAGTTTTCGTATCAACTCTCGTGACGCGGGTTGATCTTATCTCTTGTAAATGACCCTGATGTAGCTTGCGCTACCTGACCCAAGAGAGAATCAGTTCAGGGGCAGCCGCAATCAAGCGGCTAGTGCGTAACGTTCGTCGTTAGCAGTTATTGCATTCCCATTGATTTACGAGATAACGGGTCCTCGGTATGCCCTTGATGCTTTGTAATCCACGTCGAAACCATGTCGACCCCGAATTATTTTCACACTAGGACCAGTATTTTAAGTCTTTGGGGGATAAATTGCACAGCTATTTTGTAAACAGAATTTGGCTTAGATCCTGGGGACGATGAATCATGTAGTCTGCACCCCAGGCGTGTGGCGGTTCTTCGCACCCGCAATAGCCGTATAGGGCGGCTGCTGTTTGCATCCCAGCAGCCTTGCCAGACACAATGTCGCGAATATCATCCCCGATGTAGATGGCTCGGCCAGGATCAACTTTGGTCAGACGAGCAGCATGCAAAATAGGTTCTGGGTGAGGTTTGGAGTGAGGTGTGGTATCGCCCGAGACCACGCAATGCGCTCTTTTAAATAAACCCATTTGTTCGGTGAGTGGTTGTGTAAATCGTTGTTGTTTATTGGTAACAATCCCCCATGGAACCTTCTGCTCCTCGAGTTCTTGTAGCAGTTCTTCCATACCTTCATAGAGTTTGCTGTGGACCAAGAGCGCCTCTTCGTAAAACTTCAAGAAGCAATCCCTTAAAGCAATGAACTCAGGGTGATCGGGATAAATCCCAAAACTTTTCTGAATCAACCCCCTTGCTCCCGCAGATGCCATTGGCCGAAGAATCTCATAGGCCATGGGTGCGCGCTGATTAGCGACTAGCAGGCGATTGGCTGCGGCAACAAGATCCGGCGCGGTATCGGCGAGCGTGCCATCAAGATCAAAAAAAACCCCTTCAAATACTGGCGTTCCCATTATTGAGGCTTACGGGTTGCCATCAAGTAGTTCACATCCGTATCGCTACCCAGGCGATAAATTTGTGTGATCGGGTTATAGGTCATACCTTTGAGTTGCAATACCTCTAAGCCAGCAGCCCGAGTAAATTGAGCTAATTCAGAAGGCTTAATAAATTTCTCATACTGATGCGTACCCTTTGGCAGGAGTTGCAAAATATACTCCGCGCCAATAATGGCAAAAAGGTAGGACTTTGGATTGCGATTGAGTGTGGAAAAGAAGAGATACCCACCAGGTTTACAGAGGTTTGCACACGCCTGCACCACGGAGGCTGGATCTGGAACGTGCTCCAACATTTCCATGCAGGTGACCATGTCATATGAATGGGGATCTTCTTTTGCTAAATCCTCAGCTGAAATTGAGCGATATCGTACGGTAGTGCCACTCTCTAATTGGTGTAATTCTGCAACCTTTAGCGCCTTGGTCGATAGATCAATGCCAGTTACGGTTGCCCCCGACTTGCAAAGCGATTCAGTGAGAATGCCGCCGCCACACCCTACGTCGAGCACTCGTTTGCCATCTAAATTGGCGATCGATTCAATCCAGCAGAGTCGTAAGGGATTGATCGCATGTAAAGGTTTGAATTCACTGGTCGGATCCCACCAGCGATGTGCTAGAGCACTAAATTTATCAATCTCGCCTTGGTCAACATTACTCATTAAAAATACCATTTAAAGGGATAAGTAAGACTATACAAAAAAAGCAATAAAAAAGCCCGGCGAACCGGGCTTTTGCAGTCCAAGGGACTAGATTACTTTACAGCTTGTGTGCCAACCACTTCGATCACAGCGCGACGGTTCTTGGCACGTCCTTCAGCAGTTGCATTGCTGGCAACGGGATCGGCTTTACCTTTACTTTCGGTATAAACACGAGTAGCTTCGACGCCACCATCATTGGTCAAGAATGCTTTAACAGCATTGGCACGGCGCTGACCAAGGGCAATGTTGTAGGCATCAGTACCGATGCTATCGGTATAACCAACAATGATGACCACTTCAAGCTTCATCTTTTTGATGTCTTGAGCAAGCTTGTTCAAAGTTGCAACACCTTCAGATTTCAACGTGGATTTGTCGAAATCAAACAATGTGTCTGCTTGCAGGGTGATTTTCTTCTGAGTTACTTTGCTTGGCGCTGGTTTTGCAGCAGGGGCAGCAGCAGGGGCAGCAGCAGGCTTAGGAGCAAGCCAACCATCGCAATTTGGAGCGGCAGTCGCTGGGGTCCAGCTGGCATCACGCCAGCAAAGTGTGCCGTCACCGTTTCTCCATGGGGTACCTGTGGAGTTAACCCAGTTATCAACATTCTTAGGCTGGGCCATGACTGAACTGGCAGAAATCGAAATTACTGCAGCAAGCATCAGTTTTAGGGTTTTGTTCATTTTTTATCCTCAAAAAACATTTAATAAATTAATGCAACCGAGTCGCCTAAAAGCCCAAAAAAGCCTAAAGCGCTACAACATAAATAGGTACTAACTATCAGAATATTAGCACAGGTTGTGTGACTGTGAAATGATATTATTTCGAGATGGAACAAGCCGCTAAAGAAACTCTCCCGATATCCCTAGAAGACGAAATGCGGCGGTCCTATCTGGACTACGCCATGAGCGTAATCGTCGGTCGAGCCTTGCCGGACGTACGGGATGGGCTAAAACCCGTTCACCGCCGGGTTTTGTATGCCATGTATGAATTAAACAACGATTGGAACCGGGCTTTTAAGAAATCTGCCCGTATCGTGGGTGATGTAATCGGTAAATACCATCCCCACGGCGATACGGCGGTTTATGACACGATCGTTCGCATGGCCCAGGATTTCTCATTGCGCTACATGTTGGTCGACGGTCAGGGTAACTTCGGATCGGTCGATGGTGATAATGCAGCGGCAATGCGGTACACCGAGATTCGGCTTCGTAAGATCGCCCATGAGCTATTAGCTGATCTGGATAAAGAAACCGTTGACTTTGGCCCCAACTACGACGGCAGTGAAAAAGAACCGCTCATTCTTCCGGCAAAAGTTCCCAACCTGCTAATTAATGGCTCCTCCGGCATTGCGGTGGGTATGGCTACCAATATCCCTCCTCACAATTTAGATGAGGTGATCAGGGCCTGTCTGCATGTCTTGCATCAGCCGGATTGCACCATCGATGAGCTGATCGAAATCATTCCAGCACCTGATTTCCCGACTGCTGGAATCATTTACGGCGTTCAGGGGGTTCGTGAGGGGTATCGCACTGGACGTGGCCGCGTCGTGATGCGTGCTAAGACCCATTTTGAGGATATGGATAAGGGCCAGCGCCAAGCCATCATTGTGGATGAGTTGCCTTATCAGGTGAACAAGAAAAACCTCCTTGAGCGTATTGCCGAGTTGGTCAATGAGAAAAAAATTGAGGGCATCTCGGATTTGCGCGATGAGTCTGACAAATCGGGAATGCGGGTTGTCATTGAACTCAAGCGTGGTGAAGTACCTGAAGTCGTTCTCAATAATCTATATAAGAGCACCCAGCTTCAAGACAACTTCGGTATGAACATGGTGGCTCTGGTAGACAATCAGCCTCGTCTACTAAACCTTAAGCAAATGCTTGAGTATTTCTTGGCGCATCGCCGTGAGGTGATTACACGTCGTACCATTTTTGAGTTACGTAAAGCGCGTGAACGAGGCCATGTTCTTGAAGGTCTTGCTGTTGCCCTGGCCAATATCGATCGATTTATTGCCATCATTAAAGCAGCTGCCAATCCAGTGGTTGCCAAACAGGAGTTAATGGCTCAAGCTTGGGACTCATCGTTAGTTCGCGAGATGCTAGCCCGCGCTGAAGGCGAGGCTCCAGGTGGTCGTAACGCCTTCCGACCCGAGGGTCTTTTGCCAGAATATGGCATGCAAGACAGCGGACTCTACCGCTTATCCGATGATCAAGCCCAAGAAATTCTGCAAATGCGCCTGCAGCGTTTGACCGGTCTTGAACAAGACAAGATCGTGAACGAGTACAAAGAAGTGATGGATCAAATTGCTGATCTATTGGATCTGCTTGCAAAGCCTGAGCGTGTCACCAAAGTAATTGAGACCGAGCTGCTCGAAGTGAAGGCGGAGTTTGGTGCTGATGGCAGCGACTCAGGTCGTCGCTCATTCATTGAAATGAATGCCACAGAGCTCTTTACTGAAGACTTAATTACCCCAACCGATATGGTGGTAACGCTCTCTCACGCCGGATACATGAAGAGCCAACCCTTGAGCGAATACCGGGCACAAAAGCGTGGGGGTCGGGGCAAGCAAGCGGCAGCAACGAAAGATGAAGACTGGATCGACACCCTGTTTGTTGCTAATACCCACGATACGATTTTGTGTTTTTCCGACCGAGGCCGGATGTATTGGTTAAAAGTTTGGGAGGTTCCGCAAGGAAGTCGCACCTCGCGCGGTAAACCAATTGTCAATATGTTCCCCTTAGTGGAGGGTGAAAAGATCACAGTGATTTTGCCGATTCAGGGCTATGAGGACGATCACTATGTGTTTATGGCAACTCGCCGGGGCACTGTTAAGAAAACTCGCTTATCGGATTTTTCAAATCCTCGCAAAGCCGGAATCATTGCGGTTGATTTGGATGAGAGCGACTTTTTAGTTGGAGCAGCCATCACTGATGGTAAGCATGATGTGATGTTGTTCTCAGATGCAGGTAAAGCAGTTCGTTTTGATGAGAACGATGTGCGACCCATGGGCCGAACTGCGCGCGGGGTCCGTGGCATGAATCTCTCGGATGGACAAGAGGTGATCGCCATGCTAGTTGCTCCGGCAGAGGTTGTTGAGGGAGTTGAAACATCAGTTGAGGATGCAATGGCACCCAATAGTGTTTTGACAGCAACTGAAAATGGTTACGGCAAGCGTACCCCAATTGCTGAATACACCCGTCATGGGCGCGGCACAAAGGGCATGATTGCGATTCAGACGAGCGAGCGCAATGGTAAGGTCGTTGCAGCAGCTTTGGTCTCCCCAGAGGATCAAATTATGTTGATTACCACGGGTGGTGTTCTGGTACGTACGCGGGTATCTGAGATCCGTGAGATGGGTCGTGCCACACAGGGCGTCACTCTAATCAACGTCGATGAAGGAACTCATTTGTCAGGATTGCAGCGCATCGCAGAGAGTGATTCAGATGAGGATGGCGACGACGTAGGCGATGAGCAAAGCAATAGCGAGTCAGATGTATCGCCTGATGCCTAAGCTGAGCCTCGACTAACCGGACTGCATGATGAGTTTTGACCGCCGCATTTATAACTTCGCAGCGGGCCCAGCAACCTTGCCTGAAGAGGTTTTGGAGCAAGCACGCGACGAACTCTTAAACTGGCAGGGCCTCGGTACAAGCGTGATGGAAATTAGTCACCGCAGCAAAGAGTTTATGGCGGTCTATGAAAAAACTCTAGGCGATCTTCGTGAGCTGATGGCTATTCCAAGCGATTATGAAATCTTGTTACTACAAGGTGGGGGTATTGGTCAGAATGCGGCGATTCCAATGAACTTGATGCCACTAGCAAGTAAACCCAAAGCAGACTTTGTAGTAACTGGAATTTGGTCTGAGAAATCAGTGAAGGAAGCGCAAAAATATGGGGAAGCTCATATCGCTGCTAGTTCGCAAGCTCAGGGATTTCGATCGATTCCCGATCAAAGCACATGGACCTTATCCCAAGATGCAGCCTATGTGCACATTTGTGCGAATGAGACGATCGGCGGCGTTGAATTCGCTAAGTTTCCAAAGCTTGGTAAAACCCCTTTGGTTGCTGATATCTCGAGCAATATTCTTTCAAAAGCAATGAATGTGAGCGAGTGTGGCGTACTTTTCGCAGGCGCTCAGAAGAATATTGGCCCTGCTGGCGTGACCATTTTGATTGTGCGCAAAGACCTCATGGGTCATGCGATGCCCATTACCCCTTCAATCTGGGATTGGGCAAAGGAAGCAGCAAATCAATCGATGTTTAATACTCCACCCACTTTCCCAATTTATGTTTCCGGCTTAGTATTTGAATGGATTAAGCGGCAAGGTGGCCTAGCGGAAATGGAGCGTCGTAGTCAGCAGAAATCGTCGATGCTGTATGAATTTATTGACCAAAGTTCGCTTTATGAAAGTCGTGTGGATCCAAAGTGCCGCTCGAGAACTAATGTCACATTCTTTCTGAAAGACGAAGGTTTAAATGCAGATTTTTTGGAACAATCGAGCGCCGCTGGTCTGGCGGCCTTACGAGGTCATAAGGCCGCCGGAGGGATGCGCGCTAGTATTTACAATGCCATGCCAGTTGCGGGCGTTAAGACCTTGGTGGAGTTTATGCGGGAGTTTGAAAGGCGTGCCTAATGTCAAATGATGATCAACGATTGGCTCCGCTTCGCGCTCAAATTGATGCGATTGATCAAGAGCTATTAGAGCTTTTATCCAAACGAGCAAAGGCCGCTCAAGAAGTCGGCCATATTAAGAATGAGTCATCTGCGCCTATTTTTCGTCCTGAACGAGAAAATCAGGTGATCCAGAATGTTTTGCAAAAAAATCCCGGTCCGCTACTGGCTGATGGCCTAGCTTCGATCTGGCGCGAAATCATGTCGGCATGCCGCGCCTTGGAATCCAAGCAAACCATCGCATATTTGGGCCCAACCGGTACCTTCTCGGAGCAGGCGGCGCATCAATTCTTTGGCCAGTCGATTTCTGGTTTGCCATGCGTGAGTTTGGATGAGGTCTTCAAAGCCGTTGAAAAAGGAGCCGCCACCTTTGGCGTTGTGCCGGTTGAGAATTCCAGCGAAGGCGCTGTTTCTCGAACCTTAGACTTGCTGCTAGAGAGCCCACTGCAAATTAGTGGTGAAGTTGTGTTGCCCATCCGGCATCATTTGTTAACAAAGCATGGAAGTTTAGATGGCGTAAAAACGGTTTGCGCCCATGCCCAGGCTTTGGCCCAATGCCAACAGTGGTTAAGTGTTCATGCCCCTCAATTACAGCGTCAAGCCGTCAGTAGCAATGCCGAGGCTGCGCGGATGGCGAGCAAGGATTCAAGTATTGCTGCGATTGCTGGTGAGCCAGCCCAATTGGCGTATGGTTTGCAAATCGTTTCAGCCCAGATTCAGGATGACCCCAACAACCGCACACGATTTGTCGTGATCGGCCAATATGCCTGCCAGCCATGCGGACAAGATCAGACCTCTTTGGTACTGTCGGTTGCCAATCAACCTGGGGCTGTTCATCACTTATTGGGACCATTGGCTAAGCATGGCGTCTCCATGACACGGTTTGAATCGCGACCAGCCCGCAAGGGGTCTTGGGAATACCATTTCTATATTGATATTGAAGGGCATGCCAGTGACGCCAAAGTGGCCACAGCGATCACTGAGTTAAAAAACATTGCTGCTTTTTATAAAAACCTCGGTTCCTATCCCCGCGCTAAAAATTAAGAGCCTGATTCATGACCAAAAAAATTGGCTTAGATCATGTGCATGCAATTGCACCCTATGTTGGCGGTAGACCCATTAGCGAAGTAGCGCGTGAATTTGGTTTAGACGAAAGCGCGATTGTGAAGTTGGCCTCCAATGAAAATCCTTTAGGAATGCCAACATCGGCCAAAGAAGCAATGTTGCGTGCTGCCAATGACCTGGGCCGCTATCCTGATTCCAATGGTTTTGAACTTAAGCAGGTTTTATCAAAACGTCTTGGGGTTCCAGAAGACTGGATTACCTTAGGAAATGGTAGCAATGATATTTTGGAGCTCACTGCTAGAGCGGTAGCGCACGCTGGCGATGCCGTGGTATTTTCTAAACATGCATTTGCGGTTTACCCTTTGGCAACGCAAGCGATTGGTGCCAAAGCAGTGGAAGTTGCCGCCGATGCAAGGTACGGACACGATCTGCCGGCTATGCTACAGACCCTGCGATCACTCGGGGAAACTGCCAAGTTGGTATTCGTAGCGAACCCAAATAATCCTACCGGTAGTTACCTACAGCCAAAATCCATTGAAGCATTCATATCTGATATGCCTGCGCATTTGGTGGTGGTGTTAGACGAGGCTTATAACGAATATCTTGCCCCAGAGCAGCGCTACGACGCAATTGCTTGGGTAAAAAAATATCCTAATTTAGTGGTCTCACGCAGCTTTTCAAAAGCCTATGGATTAGCAGGGCTACGCATCGGATATGGTATCGCGCAACCCCATTTAACCGATTTGTTAAACCGGATTCGACAGCCCTTTAATGTAAATAGTTTGGCGCAAGCAGCTGCTATTGCCGCCCTAGGCGACGAAGCATTTTTACAGCAAGGCTATGAGTTAAATCGAGCCGGTTATCAACAATTAACACAGGCGTTTGAGCAAATGGGCTTAACCTATTTACCCTCTTCTGGAAATTTTGTTTTAGTGAAAGTGGGTAATGACAATGAAGCGGGTACACGCGTTAACCGCGAGTTATTAAAGCGGGGTGTGATCGTGCGACCCGTTGGTAACTATGGGCTGCCACAGTGGCTCAGAATCTCGATCGGGTTGCCAGAAGAGAATGCTATTTGCATTCAAGCCCTCAACGCCATTCTGAATCAGTCACAGGGCAGCGCATGAGCCGCAATCAGTTTGGAACGGTCGCCATTGTTGGCGTTGGTCTGATTGGTGGATCGATTGGCTTAGCGCTCAAGAAGGCGGGGGTCGTTACTGAAGTGATCGGCGTAGGTCGAAGCGCAAGCAATCTCGAAGAGGCCAAAAAACTAGGCGCGATTGATCGTATTGATGACCTTGAGGGTGCAAGTAAAAAGGCCCAGTGGATTGTTTTGTGCGTCCCCGTTGCACAAATGCGCGCATGTTTTCAAACGATTGAGTCGCATTTAAATCCGCACACTTTAATTACGGATGCAGGCAGCACTAAAAGCGACCTGATTGTGGCAGCTAAGGAGATTTTGGGTAAGAAGGTTTGTCAATTTGTTCCAGCCCATCCGATTGCGGGTGGGGCACAACATGGCGTTGTTGCCGCAAAAGCTAATTTATTTGAGGGAAAGCAAACCATTATTTGTCAGTTGCAAGAGAACTCCGCAGCGGATGTGGCTTTGGTCGAGAGTTTTTGGCAGGCATTGGG
>Ga0169931_10013176_pt1 | contig 11329 bp, 11 predicted proteins | sample Kivu_15m_20L_FD_129675 | JGI IMG/M metagenome (GOLD analysis project Ga0169931, IMG submission 129675) | Freshwater microbial communities from Lake Kivu, Western Province, Rwanda to study Microbial Dark Matter (Phase II) - Kivu_15m_20L... | ecosystem: Environmental > Aquatic > Freshwater > Lake... | reverse complement strand
CCGTGACACACACGCTGGCCGACGTCGTCCGCGCGCCGATCAACCTCGAAGGCCTGCCACTGCGGGAACTGATGGAGCGCTGTCTCGACCGCAACATCAAGACCCGCCTCGCGCACATCGCCGAAGCGCGCATAGCCCTTGAAAGGTACGCGCCAACTTCCGAACCGCGACCGCAAACGTCCGCACGCCCCTGGCTCGCATGGGCCGTCGCCGGAGCCGCCAGCCTCGCCGCCGCCATCGGCTGGTACACCGCCACCCGCCCAGCGCCTCCACGCCCGCTGATGCACCTGAACGTGGAGATCCCACCCGCCACGCCGCTCGCACGGGTCGAAGTCAATAGGGGCATCGGCGGGAACATGTTCGCGCTATCCCCCGACGGATCGCGCCTGGTCGTCTCCTTGCGCGGCGCCGACGGCAAGACGCGTCTCCACACTCGTCTACTGCACCAGAGCCAGGTTACGCCGCTCGCAGGGACGGAGAATGCGCACGCGCCCTTCTTTTCTCCGGCAGGCGACTGGATCGGCTTCTTCGCCGACGGCAAGTTGAAGAAGATCGCGGTGGAAGGCGGCGCGGCGGTCACGCTGTGCGATGCACGCAGAGGCGTGGGCGGCAGTTGGGGCGATGACGGCAACATCGTTGCGGCCCTGGACACGGAGGCTATCCTATCGCGGATCCCCGCCGGCGGCGGGACGCCCGTACCGGTGACGAAGTTGGATGCGGGGGAAGGGACGCACCGCTGGCCGCAGGTTCTCCCTGGGAGCCGGGCGGTCCTGTTTACCGCGGCCGCCCGAGTAGGTGCAGGTTACGACGACGCGAATATCGAAGTCGTCTCTCTCCAGACCGGCGAACGAAAGACGCTGCACAAAGGGGGCTTTTTCCCACGCTATCTCGCCGGGGCTGCCGGTTCGACCGGAAACGGACATCTCGTTTACCTGCACCAGTCCACGCTGTTCGCCGTGCCGTTCGACGCTGGCCGCCTGACTCTCGCGGGCGCTCCGGTGCCGATTCTGGAGGACATCTCCAGCACGCAGGTCGCGGGCGGGGATTTCACGTTCGCGGGAAACGGAACTTTTGTCTATCTCGCCGGGAAGGAGTCCCTCGATTCATTCCCGATCTCCTGGGTGGATAGCACTGGCAAGACCACGCAGCCGCTGCACGCTACGCCGGGTGACTACCGTACTCTGCGTTTCTCGCCCGACGGCAAACGGCTGGCGTTTGCGATCGACACGGGCAAGGGATCCGACATCTGGGTGAAGGATCTGGACCGAGACACAACGTCGCGGCTGAGTTTCTTGCCGGGGCCAAATGCCTTCCCCGTGTGGACTCCCGACGGGAGAACCATCGTCTTCCAGTCCACGAACGAGGCGTCTCCCGGGTTGTACGCGATCCGTTCGGACGGATCGGGAGAAGCCAAGCGCTTGACCGAAAGGGCTCAACTCCCCTTTTCGTTTTCCCCGGACGGAAAGCACTTGGCGACTACCCAGATGACGAAGACCCGTGGCAACATCTTCACGCTGCCGGTGGAAGTCGATGCCTCGCCCGGCGCGGCGGGGATCCGGCTCGGGAAAGCCTAGCTGTTTCTGGGAACACCCTTCCACGAGAGTCACCCGGCGTTTTCCCCGGACGGGCGCTGGCTGGCGTACTATGCGGACGAGTCGGGAACCCGGGAAGTGTTCGTGAGACCGTTCTCCAGGCCGGGCGCGGGGCCGGGAGGAAAGTGGCAGGTCTCGACGAGCGGAGGGCGCTTGCCGAAGTGGTCTCGCGACGGCCGGGAACTGCTTTACTTGACGTTGGATGGGCGCGTGATGTCCGTCAGTTACACCGCCAAGGGCGACACGTTCACAGCGGCCAAGCCCCGCGCGTGGTCCGAGGTTCGCTTGCGGGAAGTCGGTGGCACTCCGGTTTTCGACCTCGCGCCCGACGGCAAGCGCCTAGCTGCGTTTGTCGCCGACGAAACCGACGGGAAGTTGCCCGCAAGTCTCACCTTCCTGATGAACTTCACCGACGAACTGCGGCGCAAGGCGCCGGGCGGGAAGTAGCCCCCGGAGATTCACTTTCGCAGCGACGTAATCTCCGCCCGCGTCAACAGCCGCCACTCCCCGATCGGGAGCGCCCCAATCCCAATCGACCCAATCCTCACACGTACCAGCTTCATCACATGTGCGCCCAGCGCCTCCACCATCCGCCGCACCTGTCGGTTCTTGCCTTCGCTGATCGTAATTTCAAAATGGGTATGCTTGCCGGAATCGCGCAGCCGCTTCACAATCGCCGCGCGCGTCATTCCGTCGGAGAGTTCGATCCCGCGCCGCAACTGCTCCAACTGATCGTCCGTCAATAGCGCCGACGCCTTCACCAGATAGGTCTTCGGCACATGCGAATCCGGATTCGTCACGCGCTCGGCGAACTGGGTGTCGTTGGTCATGATCAACAGCCCCGACGTATCCAGATCCAAGCGTCCCACCGGTGACAGAAACGTATCGACGTCCTCGATCAAGTCGTACACCGTTGGCCGGCCCTCGGGGTCTTTGTACGTCGTCAAATATCCAGTCGGCTTGTAGAGCAGCAAATACAACCGGTCCCGCTGTTCCAACGGCTTATCGTCCAGCCACACGCGGTCGCGTTTCATATCGACCCAGTGGTCCGGATTCTCGATCACTTTGCCGTTGACCTTCACGCGGCGCTCATGAATCCAACTCCGCGCTTCCGTGCGCGAGCCGATGCCCGCTTTCGAAATCACACGCTCCAAAGTCTTGAGCGGACGCTTTTTTTGTTCCAAACTAGCTATTCTAACGAGATGTTGCGCGCCGCCGTGCTGCAAGCCGGAAGTATTCCCTGGGACACCCCCGCTACGCTCGAAAAGTTGCGCCGCTACGCGCTCGACGCCGCCGCGCAAGGTGTCGAACTCCTTGTCTTTCCCGAAGCGCTGATCGGCGGGTATCCCAAAGGCCTCGACTTCGGCGCGCGCGTCGGCTCGCGAACCGCCGATGGCCGCGCGCAATTCCGCCGCTATGCCGAGGGCGCGCTTTCATCGTTCGACGAGATCGGCGCCATCGCACGCGAAGCGAAACTCTGGATGACCGGCGGTGTCATCGAGCGCGACGGCGGTACGCTCTACTGCACCGTCACCTACCACGCGCCCGACGGCACTCTGCAAGGCAAACACCGCAAAGTGATGCCGACCGCGATGGAGCGCCTGATCTGGGGCTTCGGCGACGGCTCAACGCTCAAGGCCATACCCACCCCCTGGGGCAACATGGCCGCGGCGATCTGCTGGGAAAACTACATGCCGCAACTGCGCCTGTCGATCTACTCGCAAAACGTCGTGCTCTATTGCGCGCCGACGGTCGACGAACGCGAAACGTGGCAGCCGTCGATGCGCCACATCGCCGTTGAAGGCCGCTGCTTCGTGCTCTCGGCCGTGCAGTACACCGAGGCCGGCGAATGGGCCGCGATCAACGGCGGCAGTGTCATCGTGAATCCGATGGGCGAAGTAATCGCGGGACCGCTGCGCGGCCAGGAAGGTCTGCTCATCGCCGATATCGATCCCGGCCAGACGCTCGAAGGCAAGTTCGATCTCGATGTGGCCGGCCACTATGCGCGCCCGGATCTCTTCCAACTTCGCATCGACAAGGCCAGGCAGTCCGTCGAAACAGAACAAGGAATCGATCAATGAAACGGGAACGGCGGCGGTTCCTCGCACTCGGCGCGGGCGTCCTGACGGGCAGCTCTTGCAAGGCTCCGCTTCAGAACTCCGAATCCGGCGCGCACATGCGGGCCTATGGCGATCGATCGCCGCACGAGACCACCGTGCGCGTCATTCGCGAATTGACCAAGAGCCCTGGCACCGGTTCGAGCCGGACGCCGCACGCCGATCTCTTCGGCACGATCACACCCTCGGCGCTGCACTTCGAGCGCCACCACTCCGGCGTTCCCGCCATCGATCCCGCCAAGCACGAACTGCTGATCCACGGCCTGGTCGAAAGGCCCGTCGCCTTCACGATGGCCGAAATCAGAGCCTTCCCGTCGTTTTCGCGCACCTACTTTCTGGAATGCGGCGGCAACAGCATTGGCGACCAGAGCGGCAACACGCAGCCCGACGTACAGCGCAGCCACGGCCTGTTGAGTTGTACCGAATGGACCGGCGTCCCGCTGAAGACCGTGCTGCGCGATCTCGGCGTGAAGCCGGAAGCGAAATGGATGATCGCCGAGGGCGCCGACGCCGGACGTATGGCCCGCAGCATTCCGATCGAAAAGGTACTGGACGACGCGCTGCTGGTATACGGACAGAACGGCGAAGCGCTCCGCCCCGAACAAGGCTACCCGCTGCGTTTGCTGCTTCCCGGCTGGGAAGGTAACGCGAATGTGAAGTGGCTGCACCGCCTGGAGTTCGCAACCGATCCAGCCATGTCGGCCAAGGAAACCGGTTACTATACCGAACTCGGCAAGGACGGCAAGGCGCAGATCTTCACCTTTGTGATGGAGGCGCGATCGGTCATCACGCGGCCGTCCGGCGGGCATACGATCACGCCCGGCTTTCACGAAATAACCGGTCTTGCATGGACCGGCCGCGGCCGCATCACGCGCGTTGAAGTATCGACCGATGGCGGAAAGACGTGGTCCGATGCCGCGCTGCAGGAGCCCGTGTTGCCGCTCGCCGTCGCGCGTTTCCGCATGCCATGGGAATGGGATGGAACGCCGGCCGTTTTGCAGTCGCGCTGCACCGACGAGACGGGCTACTTGCAGCCCACCCATGAAGAGATCATCGAAGTGCGAGGCCACTTCAGCGGCTATCACTACAACGCCATCAAGCCATGGCGCGTCGCCGCCGATGGCAAGGTGACCCATGTTTAAAGCATTGCTGTTGTGCGCCGTGGCGTTCGCGCAACCGAAGGGCCGTCCCGCGAAACCCGCCGAGATCGAAGCGCGCGCCATCACGGTTTTCGCCGATGGCCGCGGCTTGCCGTCTGGCAAGGGCCGTGCATCGGAAGGCGCGCCAATATTCAAATCGAAATGTGCCGAGTGCCACAACGATAAAGGCGAAGGTCGCGAAGGCCAATATCCACCGATTGCGGGCGGCATCGGATCGTTGACCAGCACCAAGCCGCGGAAGACCGTCGGCAGCTACTGGCCCTACGCGACGACGGTGTTCGACTACATCCGCCGCGCCATGCCCTTCGATCATCCGCGTTCCCTCTCGACCAACGAAGTCTACGCCGTGACCGCTTTCGTTCTGCACTTGAACGGCATCGTCGGCATCGACGAAGAGATGAACGAGAAGACCCTGCCGAAAGTAGCCATGCCGAACCGCGATGGCTTCGTGCCCGATAAACGGCCCGACATCCGGTCAAAGCGATAGCAGTAGCTTTCGCAGTTCGGCCCGCGTCGCCTCCAAGGCTGGGGATGCCGCAAGATTCTTGCGTTCGCCCGGATCGGCCTCGAGGTTGTAGAGTTCGATGCCCCGCTTGCCGCCGTCCCACTCGGTGTAGCGCCATTGTTCGGTGCGAACGCTGCGGCCGAACCACTGCGCGTTATTGTTGGCCACGGCGCGGTCGTCGTTGCGGCCGACCATCGTAAACACCGCCCGCTTGCCCGGTAACGCGGGGTTCTTCAGGATAGGCGCCAGGCTCTTTCCTTCCAACCCCGCCGGCGCCTTCAGTCCGCAGAGCTCGGCCAGGGTCGGATAGACGTCGATGAGTTCGGCCAAGCCTTTCGCTTCGCCCTTTGCGCGAGGCGCGGCGATGATCAGCGGCACGCGCGTCGACTCCTCGAACAGCGTCATCTTGTGCCACATCCCATGCTCGCCGTTATGATAGCCGTGGTCGCCGAACACGACAACAATCGTCGAGTCCCACAGCTTCAGCCTCGTCAGCGCGTCGAAGATCACACCCGCCTGCGCGTCCATGTAGGAGACGCTCGCATAGTAGGCCGCGATAAAGGCTCGCGTCTGCTCTTCCGTTGGTTTCTTCTTGTCGGCGAGTTCATACCACGCCGCCGGCAGCACCGCCTTGTTTTCCTCAAACGGCAGCGGCATTTCGGCCGGGTTGTAAAGGTCGAAATACCGGGCCGGCACGGCGTACGGAGAATGCGGCCGGCGGAACCCGACACCGAGAAAGAACGGCTTCTTCGTCTTTTCGATTTGTTTAACGGTCTCGCGCGCGACGATGCCGTCAGGTGTCTGCTCGTCGGGCGTTTTCAGTTTGGCCCAGGCCATCGAGTGATTACGCGGCCGGCCGATTTCGTCCGACGCGATGACTTCGCTTTGCGGCGGGTTCTTGCCATCTTCCGGCAGCACGAAGTCCCACGAACGCGGATCGTCATGCTCGGGTCCGGTGTGAAAAATCTTGCCGAGATTGGCGGTGTAGTAGCCGTTTTTCCGAAACAGTTCGGGCAGCATGACGGTATCGGCCATGTACTTGCGCGTCGGTGTGTTCAGCGTCCAGACCTTGGTCGATTCCGGCCGCTTGCCGCTCAGGAACGACGCCCGCGACGGCGCGCACAACGGAAACTGGCAGTGTGCGTTGTGAAAGCGAACCCCGCGTGCCGCGAGCTTGTCGAGGTTCGGCGTCTTGACTATGTTGTTGCCGTACGAGCCAAGCGCGCAGTTCAGGTCGTCGCTGACGATGAAAATCACGTTGAGTCGCCGCGCGGGTTGCGCCGCGATCGCCATCGTCGTCAGGAATGTCCTGCGTGTCAGGTGCACTTTCGCCTCTACCAGCCGAGATCCTTGAGCAATGAGAAGGTCAGGTCGCGGGGGATCACAACGCTGTGGGTCAGATCAGAGTTGATGAACGGTTCCATCAACTGATTGCGATTCAGGTTGGTGTTCCAGTGCGACACGGAAGAACCTGGCTCCACCGGATTTGGGGCGTACATTTGCGGTCTGCCGTTGGCGTCCGTGGTCACAAGGGTCGTGTTGCTGATTCGCAGCGTCGTGACGACGCCGCTGCGTGTGCGCGACCGGTAGGCGAGCGCGCTCTTCAAAGTGGTAGCGTCGCTCTGGGTGATCGAAAATACCGGAATCGTAACGCCAGCGCTTCCGTCATAAGGCACTGCTGGTGCGGCGCCTCCGGCGTTGTTCGCGATGATGACGCCAATCGCACCGGCGTTTTGGGCGTTCAAGGCTTTCAGGCTAAACGAGCACGTGCCACGGTCGATTAAAGCGATTTTGCCCGAAACTGAAGCGGTGTTAACAGCGTTGAACGCCGTGCAACCCGGCCCACTGCCTTGATCAAGCACAGGCATTAAATCGGCTGTCAGGCCCGGAAAACTCATAGCCGCTCCAAAGGCCGCCTGCCTCCCTGTGTATGTGCCTGAAACGTTGACTGGAAGCCCGGAGGTGACAACGACGGCTTCACCTCGGCCTATTACGCCAGGAGCGTCGGCGATGACGTTCGAGCCGTTCCAAACCAGGTTGCCGGTGTTGATCGCGGAGTTCTGGCGCGCCGTGGCATTGGCCATATTGTTCCAGGTCAATCCCGAGGTGTTGTCCCGAAGAAACCGGTCATAAATCGAAGGAAACCTGTTGCCAGCGGAGCAACAGTAGACTCCGCTTGAGGGGTTCGTAAGAGAAGCGAATCCCAGGCCATGCCCAAATTCGTGGAGAAGCACGGCCACCAGGTCGATGTTGGCGCCGTGGTTGTTATCCAGCCCAAGGTAGAAGAATGTACCCGTAAGGCAGTTAGTCTGGCCGAGATTGGAATTGAACGTCGCTTGCATGTCCGCGGTCCCGACGCTTTGGTCCGAACCCGTCAATTTGTTGGCGAGTGCCTGGTTATACCAGGTTCCCGTGAACGGCGCACCGCCAAAATCACGATGGGCGGTATTCGCACCCGTGCTTCCGAGAACTGCGGATGAAGCCGAGCAAGTGAGCGGGTCGAAGTTCGCGCTAATCGTTATCGTTACAGAGCTGGTAAGCGTTGCGCCCCAAATACCTGCAGCGTGGGAAAACGCGTTCAGGCGTTGCTGGCCCAACGTCACTCCGGCGTTGCCGCCGACCGGGGCTGCCGGCGTTGCGTCGTTGAATCCCTCGCCCGCTCCGTCGTTGTTCTGGATGACAATCGTCGCTGCGCCGAATGCGCTCAGACCGGCCGCAAGCGCCGCGAGAAGAATCTTATTTCTTATCATCACCGCTCCCCTTCACGATGACGACGTTAGCGAGGTTCGCAGGCGTTTTGGTTCGGTTCACATAGCTGAGCGCGTTCTTTTCGCCCGTTACGCACTGCTGATCCAGTGTGCCATCCTCGTTTTTCCTGACGACCGAATAGACGAAATGTTCCGAGCCCAAAACCGCAGTCACCGAGCCATCGCGGTTCCGGACGATTCGGGTGGAGCTTCCACCGCCGGTGACGAGTGAGGATTGCGCATCCAACTGCCGCCGTTCCGCCGCCGTGGGCTGGCGAATTTCGCCCGTGACCGGATCCTTAAACACACGCGCGCCACTGGCCGGTGGCGCAGGTTGCGGCTTGGCTGGCTGCTTCTTGTCCTGCGCCAAGGCCGCGAGCGAAAACACGGTCGCGATTAGTACGCGTTTCATTTATTGCTTCCTCCGTTTGTTACATAACGCGAGTCCTGCCAGCGCCAGTCCCGCCAGAAGCGACGATGACGGTTCCGGAACGGCGTCGTCCAGCGAGACGGTATCGATGCCGATGTAGTTGCCGTTGTTGTTCGTATCGCTCACGAAGTACCGGAAGCCGATCCGCGCGCTTGTCGCGCCGCTCAGCCCGCTCAAAGTAACCGTCTGCAGCGCCCATGTTTCCGGATAAACACCGGAACTGAGCAGCGGATTGATGTCTAAGAGCAGGGTCGTGAAGTCGCCGACCGAGGTCGCGGTTCCGCCGACGTTGGTGCTTGCTCCATTTAGGCTCAATCGGACCTGCAACCGGTCCGGAAACGCCGAACCGGTTTCGGTTCGCGTGTAGAACGAGAGTACGAATCCGTTGTTGACTGTAACATTCGGTGTGAACAACCAGTTGCTGATGTTCCCGCCCAATGCGGCGTTTTCGAAGTTGGCGGCGATGTAGGAATCCGACGCACCGGCGTGCGCGGTGAATGGGGTCGTATTGCCCTGAAACCAATTCGTCGTCCCTGCCGGCGAACTGTTGTTCGTCATTACCCAACCCGAACCCGTGATCGCTGCGATGTTGTCGAAATTCTCCGACAACAAAACAGCCCCGTACGACGGGTAGACCAGCAACGCTATCGCCGCCAGCGATCTAGTTACCAATTTCACCGAATCCTCCAAACGACTACCTTCAGACCGGGTCGCCCATGCGTAAGCATGCAGCTGTACCCGCATTGTGCCCAGACTACCGCTCTCACGCAAAGAATACAAGATTGGTTTTACGGAATTCACTACACTTTGGCATGGTATGCATAGTACGTTCAATACCCTACGCCAAGCTCGGGTGTTTGTAGCCAACTCTGATTTTGAACACGCGATTCCAGCCCAAACAGCATGATGCCATTGGCGAGCAGCGTCCGTTCCGGTGGATACGGCGTTCGCCGCGTCAAAACGAGTTCTTCGAAGTGTTTCACCATGAAGCCCCAGTGGTTGTGGTTGTAAAGCTGAATGTAGAAGCAACTCGCATGCGTCGCGCCGGATCTCTCTCGCGCCGCGAACAGATAATCGCGCGTGTGACTATTCAAGTTGAGGATGGTCGCCTTGAGCCCGTCCTTATACTTGACGAAAATCGCCTGCGGCGTCTGTCCCTTATTTTCGGGCGGCGGATTCTGCCGGTGTTTGAGCGCTTGATCGAGCAGGTCTCGCGACCAGAACTTGTCCGTCCAAACCGCATCGCCTTCGATGCAACGGATTTCGGCGACGCCGGTCTCGCCGCCCTTGCGCTTCTCGACCATCGCCTGCATTAGCTCAATCGCGTGGTAGCCGTGTTCTTCGAGATCGGAGAAACTGACCGCAAGGACCTCGTCGAGTTCGATCCCGGCCTTAAATTCTAATTGCGGCCTACGCCAGGTGAGGGGCAGAGAAGAACCACAGAAGAACGGGATCTTTCGCGCCTTCACGGCATCGTACATCGCCTTAGCGTCAGCCCACTCGTAGGCGTAGTACTTGTCGTTCATCAGCGGCAGCACTTTTCCGGAGCGGTTGAATACGCGCAAAACTTCATCGAAGCGGCGCTTGCGCGGATACATGAAGTTGCCGCGCTTGGTGCGCGGGTATTCGCCGTGCTCGCCGATTATCGCCACACCCTCGACGTTTCCCGCAAGTGCTTCGTCGACCGTCTTGCAGATCTTGATACCGTACTCGGCGGCCTGTTCGCGGGCCATGTCGTTGACCGGGAACTGGTCGACGTAGAACGACACAGTTTGCAGTCGCGGCCGGTGACTGACGCCGTTCAATCGATACCCCTCGAGCAAGCGGCTCAGAAAGACGTCGGCGTGCGAGTTCGGAAAGTAGGCGTTGAGGATCATCGCCACGCGCGGCTTGGGTGCCTGCGCCATGGCGGCGGCAAACAAACTGCGGCGGGTCAGCATGGCAACCCCCACCACTGGTCTTCCGGTCGAGGCAGCATGCCGGCGGCGAAAAGGCAGATCATCACGGAATTATACGTTGCGCACGCGGGTGCGGTTTGCCCCGGAGGAACGCCTCCATCCCGCCGCCCGGTTGTTCGTAAGCTTCGCTGATCCGGAAGTTGCCGAAGCAAAGCCTTCGAAGCACCTTGCCGTTGCGAGCGTACCAACTTCCCCACGACAGCGGCGTATCGCCGTGGACGTCCTTTGCTTCCTTGGTCGCTCCGGCTTTCAGCAGCATGTCTATGACGTCGACATCGGCGAACGCGGCGGCGCGGTGAAGCGGGGTCTCGCCTTTCGTCCGGCAGTCGCGCATAAAGCAACCTGTCTCGACATGGGGGATCGTGACCGCGTTCGGATCTGCGCCGAAGTGCAGGAGCAACTCGACGATCTGCGCGTGCTTGGGGCCGCTCTTGATAGCCACATGGAGTGGCGTTTCGGCGGTGTCCGGGTAGGGGTGATTGGGGTCGGCGCCTTGCTCGAGCAAATAGAGAACCAGCCGCCAATGGCCGTGGAATGCAGCGCCATTGAGGTCGAGATTGTCGCCAAGCTCGCCCAGCGGCACGCCATTCGCGAGCAGGAATTTCATGGCGCTCACGTCGCCGTAGTAGGCACACGTGCGAAGCAGTTCGCCGCTTGCCGCATTACCGGCGGCTACATATTCAAAGACAAGATCGGTACGGCCGTCGTTGATCTCTTCAAGCATTCCTGAAGCGTAACAGGATCAAGGTCATGTCATCGTGCTGCGGATGGCCATCGGCGAACGCGTCGGCGGCGGCAAGGATCTTCGGCGTCATCTCTT
>Ga0169931_10013174_pt1 | contig 11331 bp, 8 predicted proteins | sample Kivu_15m_20L_FD_129675 | JGI IMG/M metagenome (GOLD analysis project Ga0169931, IMG submission 129675) | Freshwater microbial communities from Lake Kivu, Western Province, Rwanda to study Microbial Dark Matter (Phase II) - Kivu_15m_20L... | ecosystem: Environmental > Aquatic > Freshwater > Lake ... | reverse complement strand
GTCGGTGAGCAGCAGCGCGTTGGCATCGCGCGTGCGGTAGTAGCGCGGCCTACGATACTGATTGCCGACGAGCCGACGGGCAATCTCGATCACGGGCTCGCGCGTGAAGTGATGCAGCTCTTTCGAAGATTTCAGGATGTCGGCGTGACGGTGCTGATCGCCACGCACGATATGGCGCTCGTCCGCGAGTTCTCGCAGCGCGAGATCCTGATCGACGATGGCAAAGTATTCAGCGGCGCCCGCACGGAGACCGCCTCGTGAGTTCGCCCATCACCTATCTCACGCGGCACGCACAAGCCTTGCTCGGTGCACTCGGCAGATTGCTGCGCCGCCCACTCGGCAGTGTGTTGACCGTATTGGCTATTGCCGTCGCGCTCGCATTACCGGCCTCACTCTGGTTGTTGGTCAAAAATACGCAACTCGCCACCGGTGACACGAGTGAGGCCATCGAGATTTCGGTCTATTTCCGTCCCGGCGTGGCGCTCGAAAAAGCCGAACAACTCGCCGCATCGGCTCGCGCCAGAGCGGAAGCAGGCACAGTAACGGTGATTTCGGCAGATGCCGCGCTCGAGGAATTCCGCACCTACTCGGGCTTTGGTGCGGCACTCGATTCGCTGCAGGGTAATCCGCTGCCCCATGTGATCACGGTCAAACCGAAACCCGATTACGCCAATCCGCGCGGCGTGGAATCTTTGCAAAAATATCTGCGCGCTTGGCCCGAAGTGGACAGCGTGCAGGTCGATGGTGAATGGGTGCGTCGGCTCAGCGCCATCCTCGATCTGCTGCGCGAAGTGCTCCTCGCCTTCGGCGGCCTGCTGGCGCTCGGCGTGTTGGTGGTGATCGGCAACGCCATCCGCCTGGAGATTGGCGCGCGCCGCGCGGAGATCGAGGTCACGAAACTCGTCGGCGGATCGAACGCCTTCGTGCGCAGGCCGTTTCTCTATGAAGGATTTTTCCTCGGCCTGCTCGGTGGGCTCGCGGCGACCGGCATCACCGCCTTGCTGGCCTCTGCACTCGCCGAACCCGTCAGCCGGGTCTCGGCGCTGTACGGAGGAACCTATGCACTGAGCGGACTCGAGCTGCTGGAGGCCGCGGCGCTTGTTGGCCTCGCCGCGCTGCTCGGGGTCCTCGGAGCTTGGCTCGGCGCCGCACGATTGCTCGCGAAAATCGAACCCCGGGATTAACCCACGGGCTTTTTTGATTCTTTAGTGAGTCAATAAGGGCTAAAGCGACCTAATTGACTGTCTGATGCCTTAATCGAACCTTGGTGCGGGTTAGCACTCAACGCCCCCGAGTGCTAGACTTTGGTCGGAGGGAACGACCCCATGTCCACACAGGTTCTTGCGCCACGTTATACCGATCTGTCGCTGGCCGGCCCGCTCGGCAGTCTCGACGCCTACCTCGACCGCGTGTCGAAGGTGCCGGTGCTGTCTCGCGAAGACGAACAGTCGCTGGCGCGCCGCTTTCGTGAAGAAGGCGATGTCGACGCCGCGCGCGCACTCGTGCTCTCGCATCTGCGCTTCGTAGTGCACATCGCTCGCGGCTACTCGGGATACGGGCTGCCGATGGGCGATCTGGTGCAGGAAGGCAATGTCGGGCTGATGAAAGCCGTGAAGCGCTTCGATCCCACGATCGGTGTGCGCCTCGTGTCCTTCGCCGTGCACTGGATCCGCGCCGAGATTCACGAATACGTGCTGCGCAACTGGCGGCTCGTCAAAGTGGCCACCACCAAAGCGCAGCGCAAACTGTTCTTCAATCTGCGTCGCCTCAAAAAAAATCTCAGCTGGTTATCGCCGGAAGAGACCCGTACCGTCGCCCGCGAACTCGGCGTCAGCGAACACGAAGTCACCGAGATGGAGCGACGCCTCACGGCGCGTGATCTGTCATTCGATCCGACGCCAGCCGAATCCGAAGAAGACGAAACCTACTCCCCCGCGACTTACCTGCCCGCGCCCGATGCCGACCCGGCCGCGCAAGTCGAAAGCGAGGAATGGGAAGATGACACCCACGAACGTCTGGCCACCGCGATGCAAGCGCTCGACGCGCGCAGTCGCGACATCCTCGCGAGCCGCTGGATGGCGGGCGATGCCGAGAAAGCGACGCTGCACGACCTCGCCGCCAAATACGGCGTTTCAGCCGAGCGTATTCGTCAGCTCGAAGCCAACGCGATCAAAAAATTGCGCAGCCTGATGGTCGAGCCGGCCTGATCGGCGACCGACTCAATCGCCGACCAACTCAATCGCCGATCAACTTAATCGACCCCACTCTCGGGCGCCGGGGGTGTGGTGGCCTTGGCGTAGCCGCGCGGCCTGATCGCCACGGTGTTCACGATGCGCGTGCAGCGCGTCCCGTCGCTCAAATAAAAACCATATTCGAATGAGGGGGTCGCCCGCTGATCACGCGCGAGCGCTGCGCGGATTTCGCGCTCGAGCGTCGCTGGAAACTCGAAGCGCAGTTCGAGATCAGTGCTGCCGCCATGTTCGAAATCGACGGTGAGCCCGCGCGTCCATACCGAATAACCGGGGAACACCCGAGCACAGGCGAGTGCCGCAATCGGGTCGGCGAGCGCGGCCTGATAGCCGCCGAACATCACGCCGCCCGGGTTACGTGAAATCGCATTGAGCGGCAGCCGAATACGGACGCGACGCCATTCGCGATCCATCTCCAGCACCTTGATGCGCATGAACCAGAACGGCGGGTAGAGCTCGAGCATGCGCGCATCCGACAAGATGCGACGATCCGACATGAAACGCAGAAAGCGCTGCACCAACCGCGGACGCGGCGGCTTGGGGGGCGACTGACTCATGCGTTGATCGCCTCTTCGAAAACGATGCTGTGCAAGATCGCGGTACGCACAGCGTTCGGTGAATAGCCTCCTGCAAGCGTGATCACGAGTGGCACACCGAGCTTTTGACTCCAGTCGAGCACACAGCGCTCACGGGCGCGAACTCCGGCATCGGAGAGGCGAAACTTGCCGTAGCGATCGCCCTCGGCCACATCGACCCCGGCGAGATAAAAGACGATGTCCGGGCGAAACTCTTTGGTGAGTGAGGGCAAATTCGCTTGCAGCACAGAGAGGTAGGCATCGTCATCCACACCATCGGGCAAACCGACATCGAGCGTCGAGCGCATCTTGCGCGCCGGATAGTTTTTTTCGCCGTGGATCGAGAAGGTGAATACCGACTCGTCTCCTTCAAAGATTGCGGCCGTGCCATTCCCCTGATGTACATCGAGATCGACCACCAGAGCCCGTGCGATGCGACGATCGGCTTGCAGTCGACGGATGGTGATTGCGACATCGTTGAGCACACAAAAACCTTCGCCATGATCGGCAAAGGCGTGGTGCGTGCCCCCCGCAAGATTACCGGCACGACCATCCTCGAGGGCTGCGCGGGCTGCAAGCAAAGTGCCCTGAACAGCGAGACGCGAACGGCGCAGCAAGCGGGGTGACCACGGCACACCGAGTGCGCGCTGTTCTTGCGCGCTCAACCCGGGACCAAACAATCGGTCAAGGTATTCGCGAGTGTGTACGCGCTCGAGATCCGCGCGCGCCGCTTCACCCGGAAGCATGATGCGCTCGGCCGGCAACAGACCAGCAGCGCGCAAGCGATCGTAAACGAGGGTGTATTTCACCATCGGAAAAGGGTGTCCCTCGGGCAGGGGCAGGTAGTAGTCCGGATGGTGACTGACTTTCAAGTTGGGTCCGAATCGGCTAGAACTAACGGCGTCTCAGGGGGAATCGATGCACCAGTCGCTCACCGGCGGAATGGTAGTCAGCCGGGCGCTGGCACGCTACGGCATTCGTACCGTCTTCTCGCTGGCCGGTGCCTCGCACACCTTCCTGCTCGAGGCCTTGGAGCGCGACGGCTTTCGCATCATCAGCAATCGGCATGAATCGGGGTGCGTGAGCGCCGCCGACGGTTACGCACGGGTTACCGGCCGTCTTGGCGTGGCCCTGATCATCGCCGATCAGGGCATGCCAAATGCCATCAACGGCGTCGCGACGGCTTTTCACGCCTGTTCAGCCGTGTTGGTGTTGGTCGCGCGACTGCCGGACTCCTGGACCGAGGCCGAGTCGGAATACGACAACCTCAAGCATCCGCTCGTCGGCAGCATCAGCAAATGGGCGCGTACCGTGCCTACTGCGGAGCGTCTGGCCGAATATGTGGATGTCGCTGCAAAACGCGCCCTGACGGGCCGGCGCGGTCCGGTGGTACTGCAGATCCCGCAAGAATTCCTGCAGGCCAAAGTGACCGATGCAGGCGCTGTGCTGCCGCCCATCCCGCCAATCGCCCGACCGGCCGCCGACCCTGCAGCCATCCTTAGCGCAGCGCAGTTGCTGCAGACAGCAAAGAAACCGCTGCTGATCGCGGGCGCAGGTGCCTATCATGGCGCAGCAGGTGATGCGCTGCGTGCGCTCGTCGAGCGCTGCGATCTGCCGATCGCAGGCAATGGCCTCGGCCGCGGACTCGTACCTGAAGATGGCGTTCGATCATTCAGCTGGCCATTCATGCAACTCGTGGCGCGCGAGGCTGATGTGGTCTGCGTGATCGGCGCACGCCTGAAGCAACGTCTCGGCTATGGTCTGCCGCCACGCTTCGCCGCGAACGCCAAATTCATACAGATTGATGTCGAAGCAGAGGAACTCTCGCGCAATCGTCGTATTGATGTCGCTATCGTTGCCGACGCCGGACTCGCCTGCAGGCAACTCCTGGAGGCAATCGACAGCCTCTCCTCCGCAAGCGAGGCGACGCCTGCACGTGCCCACTGGATACACGATGCACTGCAGGCCAGATTCCAATATCTCGACGCCCTGGCTGCCTCAAAGATTTCCGCAGATGTCATCCATCCGCTCGTGCTCGGACGCGCGATCGCCAAGCGCGCAGACCCCGCTGCGATCGTGATCGGCGATGGTGCCGACATCCAGAATTGGATGTACGCCGCATTACCCGTTCGGCAGGCACCGGGATTTCTCGATCACTATCCGATGGGCGCGATGGGCGTCGGCACGCCGCTCGCCGTAGGCGCCGCGGCGGCCGCACGCGAGATGGCGGAGCAAACCGGGACAACACCTCGACCGGTCATCATGACGACGGGCGATGGTGCCTTCGGGTTTTACCCTGCAGAGCTGCACGCTGCAGCGCAAGCCAGGCTCAAGATCACCTGCATCATCGGCAACGATGGTGCTTGGGGAACGGAGCTGCACGGGCAAACGCAGGCGATCGGCCGCTCGGTCAACACCGAGCTCGGTTTTCCGCCCTATGAGAAAGTCGCACAGGGCTTTGGATGCGAAGGACTGCAGGTCGCGAGTCCCGCCAAGCTTGAGGCAGTACTCGATGCTGCCTTCGCGCATGACGGCAGCTGTGTTGTCAATGTAATCATCGATCGCGGCGCCGGCGCTGCCATCAAAACCGAACCGCTTGCGAAGATGATTCTTTTCGATGATCTTGCAAGCAATATCAAGACTCTCGCATGAAGACCCTCGCATGAAGACGGTCAAAGGAGAATGACGCCGATGTCGAGCACAAACACCCCGGGCACGCCGGTTCCCTACCCCAACCCGCTTTACGCCTGGTACGTCGTCGTCGTTCTGCTGCTCGCCTACATCCTGGCGTTCATCGATCGCGAAATCATTGCCTTGCTGGTCCCCGACATCAAGGCCAGCCTGCAAATCAGCGATACGCAGATGAGCCTGCTGTTGGGCGGTGCGTTCGCGGTTTTCTACACGTTTTTTGGTGTCGCCATTGCATGGCTGGCCGACCGTGGCAATCGGCGATGGCTCATTTTCTGGGGGGTTGCGTTCTGGAGCGTGATGACGGCCGCCTGCGGCTTCGCGACCTCGTATGCGGCGCTGTTTTTGGCACGAGTCGGTGTCGGCGCGGGCGAATCAGCGCTCAACCCCTCCGCACTGTCGCTGCTCAAAGATTACTTCCCGCCGCACAAGATCGGTCGGGCGATCGGGCTCTACACCGCCGGGGTCTCAAGCGGCAGCGGGCTCGCCTTCATATTCGGTGGGGCAATCTATCCCAAACTCAAGGAAGCAGGCCCGGTCGATCTGCCCCTGATCGGCTGGCACGAACCCTGGCAGCTGATGTTCATCTATGTCGGTTTGCCGGGTCTATTGATCGCGCTGCTCGTGCTCACCATCCGCGAGCCCATCAGGCGCGAATTCCTGGTGTCGGGCGTGAAGCCTGTCGCCACGCCCGTACTCAAAACTTTTGCCCATCTGGCGAGTCGCTGGCGCGCCTTCTTCGTATTGTTCTTTGCGTTGTCGGGACTGGCGATCATGGCGTACGGCATCGGCTTCTGGATTCCCGAGTTCCTGCGTCGCACTTACGCTTTGACGCCGGAGCAACTCGGCTTCTGGGTGCAGTGGCGCGGCGTGATCACCATCGTCTTTGGCCTGACAGGCGTGTTGATCGGCGGGTGGATGAGTGATTACTTCCAGAAGCGCTATGAAGACGGATATGTGCGGGTATGCCTCGCATCGTTCGTGGTGATGGCGACGGGTTACTGTCTCTTCACGCTGATGCCGACACCGCTGCTTGCCGTGCTGTTCCTGATTCCCGCCACGCTCGGCGCCGCGGCACCCACTGCCGCAGGCGCAGCCGCTGTGGTGTCGATCGCGCCGCCGACCATGCGCGCACAAGTCGTGGCGATCTACTATTTCGTGCTCAATGCCGTAGGTTTTTTCATCGGTCCAACGGCCGTGGCGTTGGTCACCGACTTCTATTTCGCCGACGAAGCGCAGCTGCGCTACTCGATGTTCATCGTCGCTGCTGCCGTATCGGTGATTTGCGGCAGTTTGCTGGTCTATAACCTGCCGCATTTCCGCGCTGCGGCGCGTGAAGCGCGCCAATGGGCGACACCCGGATCCTGAGCGCTAGACTCAAAATCCTTCGCATGCATTCTCTTCGCTGAAAGTTCTACAGAGGTTGTACCCATGGCCAATGCTGCCGCCGATCCGAAGCTCCCCATCCTGCAACGCGACCATCGCAGCGTGATGGGCAAGGTGCTCTACACGAGCAAGAAGCCGGACCGACTCAACCAGGAACGCGGCCGCGAGTATTTCCGCATCGATGTACATTCCGACGGCACGCGCACCTGCACAGCCCACTGTGAAATCGACGATCGACCGTCGGTGATGCGCGACATCACTTATTCGCTCGACGCACACTGGATGCCGACCGATTGTTTCGTGCGGCTCTCGGTGGGCAGCAAGTTCATGGGCTCGGGCTGGTTTCGCTTTCACCCCGACTTCGCTGAATGCGAGACCTTCACTTCACTCGAGGGCCGCGTCTCGCAGCGCATGGACCTTGCCACACCACTGCTCACCTTCCAGAACCACGCCATCGCCTGCGACGCTTGGCACCTGCGGCTGATTGACCAAAAAAAGCCAGGCGAAGTGCAGCGCATCAAGCAGATGCTGCTGTCTTCACCCGATCATCGCGGCGCCACGGGACCGATGTTGTTCTCGATCGGTCTCAACATCGTGTTCGTGGGCGCCGAAAAAGTGACCGTGGGCGCTGGCACCTTCGATGCGCTGCACTTCCAATTCGTGGCCAATCCGGAGCTGCCTCAGGAACATCCGCCGTACGACGTCTGGTGCACCGCCGATGGTGAATACCTGTTCCTCAAGGGGCAGGTCGCAGGCTACATGCAAACCTATTACGAGCTGGTCGAACTCTCGCGCGGGCCGCACTGGGGCAACTGAACGCTTCGTGCCAGGGCGCACGGCGTTGCAGGATCGTGACGGTTGTCGCATTTCCCACACTTCCATTGCCACAATCGTGGTGTATACTTGCCACACACGTAGCAATCGGACAACGCGTAAGTGTCTGATCCGAGATGCTTAGTGGGATTTGATGCTTATTTGCATCACGTTTTCAGGTTTTGCAAGAAACTTTGAGGCGTGAAACAAACAACTCAAACCCCAGGCGGTTGGCACGGGCACGGTCGGGAAGCGGCCTCGTTTGGCGGCTCCCGGGAACCCCGCAAGGGTTCAAGCCGGAACGCATTTGCGCCCGCGGTGTCGCTCCTTTGCAGCGGCCTAAATCAACCGACCCGGGAGTGTTGGTGCCTTTGAAAGAAACCCCGCTCACGCGGGGTTTTTTTTGATCGGCGGATTGCCCTGCGAAATCTTTGAGATCAAGGCAGGTCAGTCTTGCCCATCAACCAGCGATCACACTCGCGCGCCGCACCGCGACCTTCGTTGATCGCCCACACCACGAGGCTTTGACCGCGGCGACAATCGCCTGCTGCGAACACACCGGGCACATTGGTTGCATACTCACCGTAGGTCGCCTTCACATTGCGCCGCTCGTCGAGCTCGAGACCGAGATCTTGCGGCAGACCGGTTTCAGGACCGACAAAGCCCATCGCCAACAACACGAGCTGAGCTGGCTGAGTGCGTTCGGTTCCTGCCTGCTCGACGGGCGCGAACTGACCACGATCGTTCTTTTCCCAGCGAACATCGACGGTGATCAGTTCCTTGACGCGTCCCTGATCGTCACCAACGAATTTTTTGACGGTCGTCAGATAGGCACGCGGATCTTTGCCGAACTTTGCTGCCGCTTCTTCCTGACCGTAGTCCATCTTGTAGACGCGCGGCCACTCCGGCCAAGGATTTTCGGCGGCACGCTCCATTGGCGGTTTGGCCATGATCTCGAACTGCGTGAGCGTACGGCAGCCTTGCCGCATCGCGCTGCCCACGCAGTCGGTACCGGTATCACCACCACCGATGACGATGACATCAAGCCCCTTGGCGTGGATTTTGGCTTTCGCCGGTCCCTTGCCGAGCACCGCTTGCGTGGCCTCGGTAAGGTAGTCCATCGCAAAATGCACGCCCGCCAGTTTGCGGCCTTCGATCCCGAGATCGCGCGGCTGCGTCGACCCCGTGCACAGCACCATCGCATCGAAATCTTTGCGCATCATCTGCGCTTCGTAATTGTCACCAACGTTCGCATTGCAGACGAACTTGATGCCCTCTTGCTCCAGCAAGCGGATGCGGCGCATCACCACCTCTTCCTTGCCGAGCTTCATGTTGGGAATGCCGTACATCAGCAGGCCGCCCGGACGATCGGCGCGCTCGAGCACGGTCACCGAATGACCCGCCCGATTGAGTTGCTGCGCCGCGGCCAAGCCCGCAGGCCCGGAACCCACCACTGCGACTCTTTTGCCCGTACGCGTCGCAGGCGGCTCGGCGTTGACCCAGCCCTCTTCGAAACCGCGCTCGATGATGGTGTTCTCGATATTTTTGATGGTCACCGGTGGCGCGTTGATGCCGAGCACGCAGGAGCCCTCGCAAGGCGCGGGACAAACGCGGCCGGTGAATTCGGGGAAATTATTGGTCTTGTGCAGTCGATCGAGTGCTTCGCGCCAGAGACCCCGATAAACGAGATCGTTCCACTCGGGAATGAGATTGTTCACCGGGCAGCCCGAGACGCCGCCACTCATCAACTTGCCGGTATGACAAAACGGCACGCCGCAATCCATGCAACGCGCCGCCTGATTTCGCAGGCCTTTCTCGTCGAGGTGGTGGTGGAATTCCTTCCAGTCGCGCACTCTTTCGAGCGGCGAGCGATCGAGCGGGGTCTCGCGCAAGTACTCGATGAATCCGGTTGGCTTGCCCATCTCAGTTACCTCCCACGCGAGACAGATCGCGCGAGTTTTCTTCGAAGGCCGCCATCGTCGCCTCATCGCCAGAAAGGCCCTGATCGTGGGCGCGCTTGAGACAGGCCAACACGCGCTTGTAGTCTTTGGGAATCACGCGCACGAATTTCGGTAACTGCACTTCCCAAGCATCGAGGATGCGCTGCGCATGGCTGCTGCCCGTCGCTTCGACATGCCGTGCAACCAAGCTGCGCAGGGCCTCGGCCTCCGACGGATCTTCGACCCGCTCGACCTCGACCATTTGCGTATTGATTCGCGCCTGAAATTGCCCGACCTCATCGAGCACATAGGCGACGCCGCCCGACATGCCGGCGCCAAAGTTGCGCCCCGTCGGTCCCAGCACCACCACACGCCCCCCCGTCATGTACTCGCAACCGTGATCACCGATTGCCTCGACGACGGTGTCGACGCCGCTGTTACGCACGGCAAATCGCTCACCCGCCTGACCACGAATGAACACTTCGCCGGAGGTCGCACCGTAGAGCGCCACGTTGCCGATGATCATGTTTTCTTCGGGCTTGAAGGTGGAACCCTTGGGCGGGAATACCGCAATGCGACCCCCCGAAAGACCTTTGCCCACGTAATCGTTGGCGTCTCCCTCAAGAGTGAAACTCATGCCGCGCGGCATGAACGCGCCGAAACTTTGGCCTGCCGAACCCTTGAAGCGGATCCGGATGGTATCGTCGGGCAAGCCCTGCGGACCCCATTTCTTCGTGATTTCGCTGCCGGTGATAGTGCCCACCACCCGATTGACGTTGCGTATCGGCAGACTCGCTTCGACTCTCGCGCCCTGCTCGATTGCCGGACGGCAGAGATCGAGCAGCGTGGTCATATCCAGCGATTTTTCGAGGCCATGGTCCTGACCAATCGTTTGATAGCGACCCACCTCACTACCTGAATCCGGCTGATAGAGGATATTGCTGAAGTCGAAGCCCTGCGCCTTCCAGTGGTCGATGGCCGCCTTGGGCTCGAGGCGATCGACACGACCAACCATTTCATTGATGCTGCGGAAACCGAGCTCCGCCATCAACTCGCGCAGCTGCATGGCCACGAAGCGCATGAAGTTGACCACATGCCCGGGCTTGCCGGCGAACCGCTCGCGCAGGCGCGGATCTTGCGTTGCGACGCCCGCAGGGCAGGTGTTGAGATGGCAAACACGCATCATGATGCAGCCGACCGACACCAGCGGCGCCGTGGCAAAGCCGAATTCTTCGGCACCGAGCAGCGCGGCGATGGCAACATCGCGACCCGTCTTCAGCTGCCCATCGGTCTCGACCACGATACGACTGCGCAAATTGTTGAGCACCAGTGTTTGATGAGTCTCGGCAAGCCCGAGCTCCCACGGCAGACCCGCGTGAGTCGTCGAGGTGAGCGGTGAGGCTCCCGTCCCCCCGTCATGCCCGCTGATAAGCACCACGTCGGCATGCGCTTTGGCAACGCCCGCAGCGATGGTGCCGACACCCACCTCGGCTACGAGCTTGACGCTGATGCGCGCCGCGCGGTTAGAGTTTTTCAGGTCGTGGATGAGCTGCGCCAGATCCTCGATCGAATAGATATCGTGATGCGGCGGCGGTGAAATCAGGCCGACACCAGGCGTGGTGTGCCTCGCCTTGGCGATCCACGGATAAACCTTGGTGCCTGGCAGCTGACCGCCCTCGC
>Ga0169931_10013173_pt1 | contig 11331 bp, 11 predicted proteins | sample Kivu_15m_20L_FD_129675 | JGI IMG/M metagenome (GOLD analysis project Ga0169931, IMG submission 129675) | Freshwater microbial communities from Lake Kivu, Western Province, Rwanda to study Microbial Dark Matter (Phase II) - Kivu_15m_20L... | ecosystem: Environmental > Aquatic > Freshwater > Lake... | reverse complement strand
TACAAAATCGTCCAGAAAAAATTTAAATTTTTAGGCCAATTGTGATGGCTTCAACAGTGAATTTTTTATATAAATTAAGTTGTTGCATTATGTTTATTTAAGAATTAATTATATAATTTTTATTAAAAAAATGACCAGGATTATAAAATTATTTGTAGCAGTTTTACTCATCACAATCGGTTACATCAGCACTCAATGTGTGTCTGTAAATGTTCCGAAGACCTTTGAAGATTGTGGTAACAAATCTGATGATCAGAATTATTGTTGCTTGATTTCTACCCCAGGATATACACCTTCAGAACAGAAATGTGTGCAAGTCTCTAAAAATAATTATTACGGACAGAACAGATACATTCTTGATGGGGAAACTTGGAATATGAACTGCGGTAGTGAAGCAGATCAAGTAGTCGTAAAAGAAGGTCAATGTGGCAATAGTGATCCTATTTATGCTGTGGATTGCTGGCAATTTTCGACATTACGTAATTCTTGCTGTTTTGATTTAAGTGGTAATAAAACCGGAACTCCTGGTTGTAAGTGGTATGATGAAAAACATTCAGGAAATATTTTAAGTAAGTCCAGCGGTATTTTATTAAGCTGCGATTCGACTTTTTCATCTGTGAGTTACTCCATGTTAACTCTAATGGTTATTGTTCTTTTAGGAATGATTTTATAAATATATATAGAAAATTAGAATTTTATAAGAATAATTTTAGTAAATTTTTCTCATCTAACTTAGATGATATTATCCTATTTAATTGATATTTTATATTAACATTTATATATTTGTATTGAAATAAATTATATATTTAAAAATTGAGATTATAAATGCTTAATTTTAAAAAAAAAAAATTTATAAGGGATTACATCAGTAGTGTGTTTTCTAACAACTTAAAAGGAAACAAAATAAAAAATATCTTTATCAAAATGCTTCATAACAAAGCACATCGTGGACATTGTAAAATTATCATCGATCCCTTTGTTAATTACTCGGGGAATTCACAAAATTTTGAATTAATTTTTAAAATAAACAATAAGAAAATTCCATTGCCGATAGATGTCCTCGAAATTTCATCTGACAATATAGTTAACAAAGGAGAAGAAATTCAAATCGATTCTGAAGAAGTTTTTGATAGTCTAATCAATGAAAAAGATCAAACTATTTTAATTGAACAAAAACCATTGGAAATTATTTCAAAAAGACTATCTAATTTAGTAGATTCTAATAAACTCTTGCACTTAGTTCTAAAAGTAAAAAAATCAAAACACCTTCGCCTAGAAATGCTAAATTGTGACATGCGACTACATAATTCTACTCATTTCAAACATGGACATGGAAAAAAAGAAAATAAAAACTTAGTAAAATCGAATCCTTCAATTTATTCGTCTCCTGTCGAAGTTAACCCAAATTTTGAAAAGTTTAGTTGTCTGTTCAATAATAGTAATATAATATTTGAAAAATTTGATCACAAGTTTTTAAATGGAAATTATACCTACGAATTTAAAATTCAAAATAAATCCGAAATAATGCTTCGAAAGTTTTTTATACACAAAATGGAATTGTGTATTGACTCATCTAAAATTTTTATAGAGAAGTTATCAGGGTATAAAATATCAAAAGATGACGAAAATCACATTAAGAATTCAATTTATATTAAGTCTAATAAATCTTTTGTAAAAATTTACAATTTCATAAATTGTGGTGATTTAATTTATAATTCATCAAATACCGAAGAGTTATGCTTAGAAAAAATCGAGAGCTGTGTAGATTTTAATGCAGGAGAACAAAAGATTGAAGAAAAAAATTCAGAATCTTCAAATAATACCTTGTCCATTGACAATTTTTATTCGAATTCTTTTGATATTAGATTATCAGATAATGATAAGCTTGACATCAACTTATATGAAATTTCTGATAACTCGAATTTACAATTTAGAAAATGTAATAATTTTAAATTAAGAATTCATCCTGTCCTTTTATGTGGAATTAATGTTTTTCAAGAATTTAATAAAAAGTTCATGAAGGTTTTGTTCTTTGAAGATGAAGGCTTTATCCAATCCCCCACGTTAGTTCTTAATGGAGATAAAGAAATGAAGAAGAAAGATATAACTGGATGGGAATTGGTTAAATTGAAGGATAATCGATATCTGAAAATTTTTATTTTGATTTCTTTTCTTTCCTTTGTAGTAAGTCTTTTCGTCAATGATGATGGAGATTTTAATAGAAAATATTCTGAATTTAAATTGTATCAGGTGTATTTGAAAAAGACTCTCGAAAATTATTTAGAGAATATAGAAAAATAAAATTTAATAATTTTGATTACATATGGTAGACTATGATTTTTTATTTTTGTTTTAATTACGTTAAAATTCTAAAAAGAAAACCTGAAGAAATTTTTTTTATACAATTAAATATTCTTCTATGTTTATTCATTTATATAAGGATTTTGCTTAATAAGAATTTATCCATTCATCAACAGTAATTACATTTGCTTGAGTGGTTAAAACTTTATTAATTAAAACTTGATGAACCTCTTCATCCTTATTAAAACAGGCATCTTTAAGAATAGTTATTTTATAATCTTTGTCTGAAGCTTCTCTTGTAGTTGACAAAATCACCCCACTTGTAGAAATACCACAAAGTATCAAAGTTTCTATGGCTAGCGATTTCAATACTGCCTCTAAATCAGAACCTGAGAATGCACTGATTCTTCTTTTAGTTATAATGACATCATTTTCTTGAGGTTGAACTGCAGAATGAATTCGGGTAGATTCCGAATTTTCTGTTAAGTCGATTTTGCCATTCAATACAAACTGGAAAAATTTGTTGTTCGGATTAATATCAGGATATCCTTTCCTAAATTGAACTACTATGTATATCACAGGAATATTTACACTCCTTGCAAAGTTTATAGCTTTCTTAGACTGAGCGAGGAGTTCTGCTGGCTCTCCGTTTGCTCGTAGGATTGAATTTATTAAATCACAAACTAAAAGTGCAGTTTTATTCGTATAAGCGATAGTTTCCATTAAAAGTTTACTTTTTAAAATTTCTAAAATAAATTATAAGGTTTGTTTGATTACTGATATAGTCAAAATATTTTCTCGATTGATTTCCTTTCAAGAAAAATTAGTCAACAATCTCTCAATATCGTTAAATAAACTCAAATTTGTTAAAATTCAAAATTAAAGTGTCATATTTTCTAAATATATCATTTATGTAAAATATGTGGTGATCTACATATTTTAAAATATTTAAAACTCTTCTAACAATAATTATAGATTTCATTTAGAACTATTTTAGTTATTATATAAACTTTTATTACTTGAGTTAATTATCATTACTAATATTTTTGAAAATTTTATTTTAAATGTTTAATTTTTAATATTTTAAATGAAAACTTCCGACGTTGAAAACAAATTTTCTAATAACCCTCAAAGAAATGAAATAATCCAAAAAGAAAGAATTGACGATGCTCCAGTAAACGAATCGCTTAATGCAGAAAGGATAATATCTGACTATAAAAAGACAAATAAAATATATTACGATAATTCAGCTATTTCTATGTCTTTTGGACAGCACAATATAGAAAAATGTTTATTTGTTTTACTATTTATAATAATATTCTCAGCATGCGTTGCGTATAATTACTACACAATTATAGACACTCCTTTTTTAATATCTATAATAACAGGATGTGGGGTTGATTTGGTAGTCTCTATAATCTACCTTTATATCTTGTTAAAATTGAGATCCGATAACATCTTTAATAAAATTCCTGTTTCATTGATTACCATTTCAGATCGTATTATTTTGGCCAACACAGTTGGTAAAACAATTATATTTATCATGGCAATTGCTTATTATAGTTTAATTTGGTTTTCAGGATTTCTTTTGTTCTTTTTAAAGTACGTATTAGAGATCTATTTGGCGTTAATTTCTGTTAAACTATTCATGTTCTGTCCTTGTTCTATCTATGTACAAGAACAAACAGAAAAAATTTGGAATGGGATTAAATACTATCTGTTCTGCTGTGAGATTGAACAACAAGAAAATTTTAATTATTCAAGATTAGAGGAGTTGGATAGTTTTGAATGATATATAGTATTAATCAGCAGGCTTTCATTGTTATTTGATCACAAATGTTTTAATAACAAATAATGTCATTATTTAAATTTTTAGTTTTATGCTTATATGATATGATATGATGATGAATTAAAATAAATTATGAATTTCTAATGAGTTAGAATTTATTAATTGAGTAGATTAGAGTACATCTGATTATTTATTAAATTTTCAGTCTTATTCAATTTAAAAAATTTATTGAAAATTCCTTTTTAATTATTAAATTCAATATTTATATGATGGATGTTATTTACAGCTATGATAAATTGCTTGAAATGGATAATGAAGAAGAAGGAGAAGTTTTAGAAACAAGAGACGATATTAAATCAGAAAGTGGTAATATACTTGAAAATTTAGATAAAAATGATGATAATAAGTGCTTTAATATAAATGAATTTATCAAAAAAAAGAGAAAAAGAAAAAATAAGAGTAAATCAAAAAAGAAAGAATTTAACAATAATAAATCAAAGAATTCTCCTAAATTAAAATCAGTTTGTCAAATAAAAAATTTCTATGATGACAACATCTCTGGTAGTTTGTTAGTAAAAGAACTTGATATTGATGATAAAATAGAAAAAAATACATCTGAAATTAATTCAAAAATTTTTATCATAGCTAAAATCAAAGAAATTAATTTCGATACAGATACTTCTTTATTTCTTAAAGGAAGGAAAGAAAATCCAAATATTTCAATTGAAGAACAGGACTTTCCAAACTTAAATTTTTGGCACCAGAGATACTACTTCTTCTCTAAGTTCGATGATGGAATAGGATTAGACTATGAATCATGGTATTCTGTAACACCAGAAGAAATCTCGATTCACATAGCTGATTCTTGTAAAAATCTTAGAGTGGTTGATGCATTCTGTGGTTGTGGAGGAAACACAATTCAATTTTCATTAAAAGCGAAGGAAGTTTATTCAATTGATATCGACCCTCTTAAAGTCAATTTATGTAAAAATAATTCAAGAATTTACAATTGCCGTGAAAATATCACATTTGTAAATTCTGATTTTTTAAAAACTAAAGAAATTTTTCCCGATCTTCAGACTGACTGTGTATTTTTATCACCCCCTTGGGGTGGTATGGATTACAAATCTGATGAAAGTTACTCTCTTAAAAAATGGGTAACTCCAGACATATCAGATATTATTAAAATTTCTTTAGAAATATCACCTAATCTAATATTTTATCTCCCAAGAAACACCAATATAGAAGAGTTATTTTCTATAATTGGGAAGGTTATTGTTGATAAAATTGATAATAAAAATTATACAAACGTGAAAAATAGTGAAGACGACTATCTGACTAATTTTATGGAAGACCCTACACTTTTTGCAGAAGTGCATATTTTAAATTCAGCTAGTAAAGTAAAGGCCTTACTTATTTATTTCGGAGAGAGATACAATCAAATGCCAATAAAAGATTTGAGAACATATCTGTCAACAATTTATCCTAAAATTGAGACCTATCAACTTAATCAATTCATAAATTTGGTAAAAATCTTGGGGGCCTCTAAATTTCTACGTAACGAGTATTATATCAGAAAGACCCTACTAGATGAAAAAAATCTTAGAATTTCGTCTGTTATAAAAAGACTGAAAGAAGATATTCTAACGATGGAAGAATTTATCGAATTTAATCAACTTGAACAAAAAGCGAAAAAGGAAAATAAATCAGAAAAGCAAAGCAAATGTAATCAACCTATACCATGCATCGAATTTAAATTAGGGTCAATAGATGACACTCTTTCTGAGGCAGATTGGAATATTCTGAAAAGCAAAAAGATATGAGATTACAATTCAAAAAATTTCTTATGAATAGTTATGATAATTTTTAATTTATTATTCTAAATTATTTTTAAAATTTTTATTAAATTTATAAAATCATAAATAAGAAAAAATGGTTTATTTCAAAACAAACTGGATTAGAGAATCAAATCAATGGGTTATTAGAAAAGTCAGACCAGTAAGATCATTCAAAATAAAAATCTCTCTAATTTTAATAGTGGGTATGGGGCTTAGGATTTGGGTCTTTATATCTCCATTTCACCTTATATGAATATCTTGGAAGAAGAGTAGCCTTCTTCAATCGTTGGCTTGATATCAGATCAGATGAAGAGAAACAAAAAGATGCTAATAAATGGAAATCGTAAATTTTAATAAATAACTTAATTCAAATTACTCTTATTTTGTTTAATAGAAACTTTGGATACTACCCCCGCTACGAACCTAAATTGCATAAAAGTTTGAAGAAAAGAAAATATGAGTTACAAACCTTAGAAGAAACACTAAATGACACTCCTCTCCTCATCGTAAACAATAAAGCAAGCTATAAAAATGCCTATCAAATTGAAGATCCAGAAGAAATGGAAGTTGTTTATATGACTATTTTAGACCATGCAAGAGCTCCAGGAGTTTTCGATTATAGTCAACCTCAAACATACCACGCATTCTTCCCTGATGTCGAACAAGAAGCCTATGTCGAAATGGGTGGTAACAGACATAGACTATTACAAATTTCTGATTCATCTGCATAAGTTTATACTAAAAATAAATTAAGAATTTATATATGATAATTCTTGAATTAAATTGCATGTAAAATTTTATTTTAATAGTTAGATAATTATAAGAATATAATATATAGAAATTTATGGAGAAAGAAAATGAAATTAAATTAGAATCCCAAGATACAATTATCGACACCCCAGAAAATGGATTTAACGAGGATAATATTTTTAGCTTAAAAGAGAAAGATCTTGATCAAATTGTTTATAATATTAGCATGTATACCTCTAAAGTGGATTTTAAAGTATTGAATTCTATTGAAGCTACAATTACAAAATTCGCAGAGATAGAAAAAAGCGTAATGAATTATTTGAGGGATAAAAAAGATCTCAAACTGAATCAAAAGAAATTATTAAATATGCTTACTCTTGAGATGATGGAACAAAAATTTTCAGAAAAAGAAAATTCCTTTTATTCTAAAATTAATAAAATAAATGAAGACATCTATTTTAAAATTTCTGAAGAAATTACTGAAGATGACTACAAACACTTCTTCGAATTTCTAAACACAAAAGCTAATAAAAATAATTTAAATTCCGAAGAAGAATTTGGAATTCCTTCATTTGAAGAAATTGATAATTTGAAAATTGAAAACACATTTAAAGAGATTTATTCAATTATATATTCTCTATATATCTCTGACTTATCCAAAATATTAAAATGCTCAGAAATTCCTTACTTTCTACTTAAGAAGAATAAAAATAAAATAAGGCAAAAAGTAAAATACATTTTCAATCCTTACATTAAAGAATTTTATTATCTGCTCATGGAAAACAAAGCAGAAGTTGTAGTTCTGAAGAATTTTTTTCATTCATTTACATTAGGAATTATAGACATATTCGATTTCAACTTTTTAAAACATAAATTGCTTTACATACTCCTTAAAATTTTAGTACTTTCTAATGTAGATTATTTACAGAGAGATGATCTTGCTTATAGTCTTTTCTGTAGGAATTTTGAAAAATATTGTAAATTAATGCATATAGCAAAGGTTTTAAAAATTGACGATCAGAATTATTCTTATTTGTCAAACAAATTACTAGAAAAAATTATGATAGAAATTTTTGGATTACCCAAGAAGGAAAGAGAAGAAATGATGATTGTTTCTTTAGAAATTTTAAGAGATTTTATAAAAGACAACAACCAAAAATATTTCTTCATTATCTTTTCTTTTTCTTTCATGTTAAATGGCATAATCTCATCAAAAAAGGGAAAACAAGAAATGTCCTCTAATATTTCCTGTAATTCTAGGGAAAGACAACTACTTCAAAATTTCTTAAAAGTAATCAACAATTTTTTAAATTTTCCCGTTGATGCTTTTGAGATTAACTCCTTCTCTCAATCTTTGGTAATTAACAACATTCTTAAGGCATCGAGTCCGGAAATTTTTGACAGTCATCTTCAAGTAAAAAAAAATTTTACTATTGATATAATCCAAGATACAATTAAAGGCAATTGCAATAATAAGAAAATATTAGAAGAGTTTGAACTGTTAACTAATTCTTATCATATTAGAAGCGAAACTGGGATAAAGAAATATTTCAAAGATATCCTTAACTCAACATTGTCATACTACAATAAAGAAAAAGTTATCTACGATTTATCTACTGTAATGTTGAAGTCTTTTGATCAATTTGTTTTGTCAACTAATGTCTGTTTGTGCGTTTCAGGATTTACATCAGATGGTATAGATCAACAAAGAGCATGGGAAAACTTATCACTTGATATGAATAAATATAATGATCTTTATTACTTCAATTGGCCTTCTGAGACTATTTATTCCTTTTTAAGAGATGTAATGACTTTCTTGGGAAATTCAATCCTAAATTATTTAAAGGAAGATTACATAAAATTAATTACTGATGCTCATGCTTATGCAACATCTTTAAATCTGTTCCATAAGGCCAAAGATACTGCTAAAATATGTGGAAAAATACTTGCTCATCTTATAGCTTCAAGAGCGATTTTTAAATTTCAGACAATTAATCTTGTTGGATTTTCACTTGGTTCGCATTTGATAAAACATTGCTTAAAAGAATTAGATAAATTAGCTGAACACAATTCTGAATTAAAACACGTAATTCAGAATGTAGTTTTAGTAGCTGGAGCTACTCACTTTAAAAATCAGGATAAATGGGTAGAACGATTTAAATCTCTGGTAGCTGGAAGGATAATAAACTGCCATGGGAAAAATGATCATATTTTGAAATTTTTGTATAAAATATCAATAATGAGTGACGCTATTGGGTTTAAGCCCTGTGATTTTCAAAATGAAATATTCGAGAATTGGGATTTCACGCATTTAAATATAGGGCATATGGATTATAGAAAGCACATGGATTTAATCCTAAAAACAATAAAATTGTATTGAGAATCTACTTAATTAAAATTAATTATTATTGTAAATAGGCTATTTTCAAATGAAAATTCTCATATCACTCTAATTAAATTATTCTTAGTAAAATACATATTTTATCTCGATTCTTATATATTTCCTATTTTAATATATTAGTATTACAAATAAATGAAAAGAGCGCGTAGAGTTTTAAAATTTAAGAAACAAACCTCTATTCAGAATGAAGATAAAAATGAAAAAGAGAATCCAAGTAAATTTAGTAGTAATAATTGACTTAGTTGATTCAATAAAGCTACAGAAAATTAGGAAGATAGTCTCTCCCGACATTACATATAACAAAATAAAATATAAAAATGATATTTTCTCATTAGGGGATTGTTTGTTAGTTAGAGATCAATTTGAGGGATTCCTTATTGGGAAATTGATCAAGATAATTCCTTCTGGAGGATTTAAAAAATATCCTTATTGGCCTACAATTCAAATCCAATGGTAAATTTTTTAATTAATTAAGGTATTACAAAAAAACAGACGTAAATCAAGAAAAAAATGGTTTACAAGACAATATGATTTACAATTCAATTTCTGAATTCGAAGTATTCAAATCGAATCATGTTGACACTATTTTTATTGAAACTGTGATCAGTCAATGCAAAGTAGATCATTCATTCTAACATTTAATTATTAGATATACACCTACGAAGAGTATGAATCTCTTGATGAACATACTAATACTACTTTTTTTTGTAGAGCTTCCTACGATCCCGTGAAGGTAATTCATAATGAAATAAAATAATTCAAAAACAGGAATTATTCGATCCTCCTTTTGACAAATGGGAAAGATCTTGTCTATGCCATACTCCTCTCAACCCTGATCAGCTGTATATTAAATGTGATAAATGTGAAAAATGGTATCATCCTTTGTGCTGTAATTTAGACGAAAACGATGCAGCTAATTTATCCGAATTCTATTGTAAATTTTGTAGAGATCAGATCAAATAAAACTAATTAATCAAAAAGTAATTAATAAAGCTCGAATATAGATTAGATTATACCAATATTTTTAGAAATTAAATATATTTTTAATAATAAGACTTTAAATAGATGTGATATATAGTAACATTAAAATTTTTTAAATATGATATAAGTCGATAAATTTATTAATCCTTATTTACTCAACAAACATCTTCTCGAATTCTCGTAACAAATATTCGCCAGTTCTTCTTCTGATATTCCCTTAATCTTAGCAACAACTTCTAAAACTTGTCTATTTAAATTAAAATTAAAATATTTTACATAATCGCGCATGGCTCGTTTCTATCTTTACATATCAAACCTTTTTTCATTTTTTCTTTCTTCACTCTGTCCTTTAAATGTGTTTTTACATATTTATAACTTGCATGAGTAGGTCTTATATCGCAATATGGGGCATCAGTTTCTAACATCATTCTATCTAGAGGAATTTTTTCAACAACTTTTAAATTTTCTTCTGTTTTAAGGCTGCATCCATTCACTCCAATATATAGATCTAAACTAAGATATTGATTAAAAACGTCTTCATTCTCTGTGAACGAATGAACCACACCATTCGAAAATTTGTGACGGTTTTCTTTTACTATCCTATAGAAATCATCGTCAGTGTTTCTGCTATGGAGATACATCGGTAATCCAGACTCCCTAGCCAATTCAAAATGAGGTTCAAAAAATTTTAGTTGGTCTTCTTTTGAGGAATAATGGAATCTATCGTAATCCAATCCGCATTCACCAATCGCTATTATTTTGTCTTTATATTTATCTAACAATTCTCTTATCATCAAAAAATATTTTTCGATTTCTAATCCGCTTTGATTTGCCTCTGTTGCTCTACAAGGATGAACGCCTATTGTTGTGTAGAAATGTTCTGATTTCTGAGATAGATTGTAGGAATGATGGGTGTCTTCTATACAACCACTAGCAAATAACATTTTTTCTACATGGTTAGCTTTTGCTCTATTCACTACCTCATCACTGTCTTCATCATGATATTTTTTTCCATTGTAAATGCCGAGAAACTTTTCATCACAAAGATTTGCTGCGATATCGAAAAGTTTGTATGATTTTATAGAAGATGGTTGCATTGTTTTTAACAAAATGGAAAAATATTTTATATTTAATTTTAAATTTAACATAGTTTTAAAATATTAAATTTTAAAATTTCTAATCTATAAGGGGATTGGGGATTGGGGATTGGGGATTGGGGATTGGGGATTGGGCCCAATCCCCAATCCCCAATCCCCAATCCCCATCAATTT
>Ga0169931_10013172_pt1 | contig 11331 bp, 11 predicted proteins | sample Kivu_15m_20L_FD_129675 | JGI IMG/M metagenome (GOLD analysis project Ga0169931, IMG submission 129675) | Freshwater microbial communities from Lake Kivu, Western Province, Rwanda to study Microbial Dark Matter (Phase II) - Kivu_15m_20L... | ecosystem: Environmental > Aquatic > Freshwater > Lake... | reverse complement strand
TTACTTAAAAAGGTCTTTTGAATAATTTTCCAAAAATTCTCCTTTTCCTCACTCACCGGAACGTCATCGCTCAACAAGTATCCAAAAGCTTGAAGTTTCTCGCTTCGTTCCAAAGTGATTTTCAATACACCCACCAAGGGGATAAATAACACCATGCCCGAAATTCCCCAAAGCCAACCTCCCAATAGGATGGCAAAAATCACTGCCAAGGCATTTACTTTAACTTTTGAACCCACAATGATGGGGGTAATCAGATTGTTTTCTAGCAATTGAATTCCCCATAAGGTAACAAAAGTGAGCAATGGATACATCACTGAATCAGAAGTCAGAAACACGTACAAAATGACAAATGCCGAAGAGATAAATACGCCCACATAAGGAATCAAATTCATGATGGCGATGAACGCAGCAAACAAAATAAAGTACTCCAAGCCTATGGAATAAAAATAGATTCCTGAAAGCAGCGCTACTATTCCGGTCATTCGAATCATTCCAACCAAGTAGGATTGAATTACTTTTCCAGAATCGTTGGCCCAATGCAATACTGCGGCTTGGTTTTTAGAGGAATACCGAACTAAAAACTCGGTGAAAAAATCCTTGTAATACAAAAGCAGAAACGTGTAGAGGGGGATAATACCTATTAAGGTGATAGACCTTCCCAACTCCAAGAGAGTTTGGTTGACATTTTCGGTGGTGAATAAGTCCCAAAGTTGCACCTGCTGAGTGGAGTCCCTCCAATCTTCCCCAAAGATTAAAGACAATTCTTCCGAATAGCGGGTGACTTTAGAGCTAATATTTTCCTCGATTTGGGGAATCTCTCCCAGAAGTCCTATCATCTGGTTGATCAATAAATACAAGATTCCCCCAGCCACTAAAGACACCAGAAGAATGCTAACGATGATGGCCAAAGCCCTAGGAAATCTTCTTCGCTCAAACCATTGGGAAGTGGGATATAGTGCAAAAGCGAAAAATATCCCCCAAACAAATGGAACTAAAGTAAAAGATCCCTCTTTCAATAGCAGGGCACCGAAAACCAAGATGACCAAAAAATAGGCGAGCTGTTGTAAAGATTTCATACGTAGAAAGAAACTAACCTTGGGGGAATTTACTCAATTCTGTTCATTGATACTCCATGAATGGTAAGTTACTTTCCTGAAGGGTTAGGATATCATGAACAGAACTAAGAACTTTCAATTGCAAAAGAACAGCCCTGCTCTCAGAATAATTATGAAAAAATTTCTCCTTCTTTTCTTCGCATTACTTCCCTTTTCCCTTCTGGCACAAACCAGGGTTGATACCCTTTCTGTATACAGTCAATCCATGCAGAAATCACTCCAAGCGGCAATAACGCTACCCTCCAGCTACGATACTAGCAAAGAGCAATTCCCTGTGCTTTACCTGCTTCATGGGGGATCTGGAGCCTTTAGCGACTGGCATAAAAAGGTCACCGAACCAGGACTCCTAAATCGTATGGCTGAGCAGCACAAGCTAATTATCGTAACCCCAGGAGTGGGACCTGCCAGCTACTACTACGATAGTCCTTTATTGGATTCCGTGAAGTACGAATCTTACCTAATTGAGGAACTAATTCCTTACATAGACAAAAACTACCGCACCCTTGCGCAAAGAGATTCTAGAATGATCACCGGGCTTTCCATGGGTGGACATGGAGCCATTACTCTTGCAGCCAAACACCCTCAAGTCTTTCATGCCGCAGGAAGCATGAGTGGAGTCATGAACATTGATACCCGACTTTGGAAAGTTACCGAAGATTTTAGAAAAGCCAGGTTAGACGGGCAGAAGGCCATGCTGGGGGAAATCAATTACGATGGACCCACATTTAATCCCTACACTGCGGTTGGGCTTCTTGAGGAACTTAAAAAGGCCAACCTTTCCTTGATTTTAGATTGTGGAATAGCTGATTTTTTATTGGAAACCAATAGGCAAATGCATCAACTCCTAATTGAAATGGAAATTGCTCACGAATACATCGAGCGCCCCGGAGCTCATAACTGGGCCTATTGGACCGAAGCATTGCCTGTCCAGCTCCACTTTTTAACCAAACATGTAAAAAGAACTCCCTCCCATTAAGTCTTGTAAAGGCTAATCATCAAAAAACAGCTATTTTTGTGAGTTCTTGCCATGTTAGCATTCCATCATGTCCGAATTTGACCCCATAAGACCATTTTACGACGCTGAAGTCAATGCTGCCATTCATCAAATTATTGATGACCCCATGCTGAAGGCCATGATGCAGTTTATTTTTCCTGAAGACAAATCAGAAGCTTGGAAAGATCGCATGCGGCACACCCATTCCCTTCGCGATTTTCAAATCAACTTTATTTATCCAGGGGTCAAAAAAGTATTGGAAAGAAGTTCAGAAGGCTTGAGTGTTGGAGGGTTTGACCAATTAGAGCCCAATACAGCTTACTTGTTTATTTCCAATCACCGGGACATTATTCTGGATACCTCCTTACTCAATGCCTGTTTGTACGAACAGGGCTTGGTAATGACCACCTCTGCCATTGGGGATAATTTAATCAAAAAACCCTTTATCCATCTCCTATCCAAACTCAATAGAAATTTTGCGATTCGAAGAGGGGTCTCCGGTAGGGCACTTTTGGAAAGTTCCATGCTCGCCTCTAAGTTTATCCATAAATCCCTGCTGCGAGAAAATCGCTCGGTTTGGACCGCACAGCGAGAAGGCCGAACCAAAGATGGAAATGACCTGACCCAAAAAGGAGTACTAAAAATGTTGACCCTAGCGGAAAATGGGTCAAGTCCTTTTGGGTTTTTTGAGAAAATACGCTTAGTCCCCGTTTCCATCTCTTACGAATACGACCCCACAGATTCCTTGAAAATCCCAGAGCTTTTGGCAAAATCTAGAGAAGAAACTTACGTGAAAAGCGAAAACGAGGACTTCATTACCTTGCTTAGCGGCATCATGGGGGCGAAAAAAAGAATTCATATCCAGGTGACTAAAGTTCTTGACCAGGAAATTCAAGTACTTAATAAAGAGCCGCTCACTCAAAACGAGAAACTTGGAAAACTCGCCGAACTTATTGATTTCCATATTTGGAAAGAGTATAAACTTTGGCCGAGCAACTACATCGCTCACGATCTTCTGCACCAGCAAGACAGGTTTGTGTATGCTTACACCCCTGCAGAAAAGTTGGCCTTTGAAAAAAGGGTGGCTGAAAAGGTAGAGGCTAACCAGCCTTTGGCCCTAGAGAATTTTTTGAAGATGTATGCAAATCCTGTAGAAAATCAACTTCATAGCGCAGGGAACTGAACTTCCCTCCTTGATTTTGCGCTAGGACCTAGTCTTTAGAAATCCCCCACCCTTCCATTACTATAATTGCAAGGTTTTGTGTAGTTTAGGATTCAGTCCCAAACGCATGAAAAAATTACTTCTAGCTAGTGCACTTCTTTTTTCTATTGCCTTCTTTCGAGTACAAGGCCAAGCGCTACAAAAAATCCCAGTTGGTTATATCCATACTCCCCTAGGAGAACTATGGTTACAACTAGACGAACGCACCCCCCACCATAGAAAAAGTTTTATTGCACTTGCAGAGGCAGGGTATTGGGATTCGCTCACTTTCAATCGGGTCATCCCCAATTTTGTGGCACAAGGAGGATGTCCAGATACTCCAGAAGGATTTAAAGACCCTGAGTACTTGCTGTCCCCTGAATTTCATCCCGAATTGACCCATGTCTATGGTGCTTTGGGGGCAGGTAGAGACGATAATCCTGACAAGCTATCTGCCCGCTGTCAGTTTTATATTGTCCAACACCCCGATGGATTGCACCGCTTGGATGGAAATTACACCGTATTTGGCCAAGTGATCAAAGGCATGGACATCGTAGATAAAATCGTGCGGGTCCCAAGAGATCCTCAAGATCAACCTCTCCAAGCAATTCCCTTAAAAGTAGAGATCAGGTACCTAAGTCCTGAAGAGTTTCATTCCCTAAGTTCTTCTTCCCATGACTAAACCCATCCGTATTCTTGTCATTGGCTGTGGAAATATGGGGGCTTCCCATGCCACAGCGTATCATCATATGCCTGAGTTTGAAATTTGTGGGCTTGTGGCAAGAGGGGATTCCAAGATAAAGCTCAACCAAGCCATGGGATCTTCTTATCCTTTATTTGATCGAGTGGATACGGCCTTAGCCTCTACCCAGCCTACTGCAGTCTGCATTTCTACCTATCCAGATACCCACGAGGAAATCGCCTGCCAAGCCTTGGATGCAGGCTGTCATGTATTTATAGAAAAACCCTTGGCAGATAGCGTTGCTGGATGTCAACGAATCATTGATAAAGCCAAGGAAAAGAATAAAAAAGTAGTGGTGGGCTACATTTTACGACACCACCCTTCTTGGATCCGTTTCATTGAAGAGGCCCAACAGCTGGGAAAGCCTTTGGTGATGCGGATGAATTTGAATCAGCAAAGTCAAGGCTACATGTGGGATGTGCATAGGCATTTGATGGAATCTCTTAGCCCTATTGTGGATTGCGGGGTACATTATATCGATGTGATGTGTCAAATGACCCGCTCCAAACCGGTGGCAGTCTCTGCTATAGGTGCAAGATTGACCCCTGAAATTGCCTCAGACAATTACAATTATGGTCAACTCCAAATCCGCTTTGAAGACGGTTCGGTGGGCTGGTACGAGGCAGGTTGGGGACCCATGATGAGCGAAACTGCTTTTTTTGTCAAAGATGTGATTGGACCCAAGGGAGCAGTCTCCATCGTAGCCCAAGAGGCAGGGGCTGCAGGAAACTCCGACAATATCGATGCGCACACCAAAACCGAATCCATTAGGATCCATCATGCGGAGTTAGACGAGAAAAATAAGTTTGTCAAAAAAGACGAGTGGATCAATCTGCAGGATGAACCCAATCACCAAGAATTGTGCCGTAGGGAACAGGAATATTTTCTAAAAGCTATGGAGAAAGATCTTGATCTAAGTGATCACTTAGAAGATGCTCTAAATAGTTTAAAAATTGCTTTTGCATGCGATGAATCTGTAAAAACTGGAAAAATAATTTCCTTGTAATCAACCCTCTCAGCTTGGATATCCTTAACTTTTTTACACCTTGATGACTATGCAATCAAAAATCGTTCTTATCACCGGGGGAGCAAGCGGCATTGGACTTGCCCTGGTCCAAAAATTTGCTTTCCACAAAAGTCAAGTCTATTTCATAGACCTAAACCAGGCTGAAGGCAAAAAATTAGAAGAGCAAGAAAGAAAAAAAGGGAATTCAGTTACTTTTTTAGAAGGGGACCTTGCCCAATATGCTCAAGTGGAAAAGTTGATCCAATCCTTACCAGATAAATTGGATGTTTTGATCAATAATGCAGGAATAGCTCACGTGGGAACGGTAGAAAGTACCTCTGAAGAGGATTTTGATCGCATCGTATCGGTTAATATCAAAGGAATGTTTCACTGCATCAAAGCCTCCCTTCCCAAATTGAAAAGAGGCGGAGGTGGAGCCATAGTCAACCTGTGTTCGGTTGCTGCCACCATAGGGATTCCAGATCGATTTGCTTACAGCATGTCCAAAGGAGCCGTTTTATCCATGACCCTGAGTGTGGCTAGGGATTATGTGCAGGAGGGAATTCGCTGCAATTGCATCTCTCCTGGCAGGGTACATACCCCCTTTGTGGATGGTTTTTTGGCCAAAAATTACCCTGGTCAAGAACAAGTAATGTTTGAAAAGCTTTCAGCTACCCAGCCTGTGGGAAGAATGGGTACACCCGAAGAAATTGCGGATTTAGCCTATTTTCTCAGTGCGGACACAGGTAAATTTATCACAGGTTCCAACTTCACCATCGATGGTGGTTTTATGGGCCTAAAAATGTAATGGTATAATCCACCTCAGTTGAAACCCCTATGTGCATGTCATGAAGCTTATACGATTTGGAGAAGAAGGCAAAGAAGGCCCTGGTATTTTAGACAATCAAGGTCGTAGATGGGATTGCTCAAGTTTTGGAGAAGATTGGAACGAAGCTTTTTTTAGAGAAGATGGGTTAGAAAGACTTACCTCTTGGCTAAAAATCCATCAAAATTCCCTACCAGAAATCCCCGAGGATCTTCGGCTTGGACCTCCTGTAGCTCGACCCTCAAAAATTATTTGTGTGGGACTCAATTACCGAAAACATGCCGAAGAAGCAGGGATGGCTGTGCCCGAAGTTCCCATCCTTTTTATGAAAGCCAGTACTGCTCTCTGTGGACCGGATGACCCCATTTATCTACCTAAAAACTCCCAACAAACAGACTGGGAAGTAGAGCTTGCCTTTGTGGTAGGGAAAAGAGCAAAGTACGTTTCCAAAGAAAATGCCTACCAGTATATTGCTGGCTATTGCCTACACAACGACGTGAGCGAAAGAGACTTCCAGCTTCGGCAAGGAGGGCAATGGGTCAAAGGAAAAAGTGCAGACCATTTTGCCCCTCTAGGACCCTTTTTGGCTACCAAGGAGGAAATCCCTGATCCCCATGCCCTAAACCTCTGGTTGAAAGTCAATGACAAGATGCTCCAAAATAGCTCTACATCCGATTTGATCTTTGACATCCCTACCCTGCTCTCCTATATCAGTCAATTTATGACCCTTCTCCCAGGGGACATCGTTTCTACGGGAACCCCCTCTGGGGTAGGTATGGGGCTCCCCGAACCTCAATATTTGAAAGTGGGCGACCGAGTTACCTTGGGTATTGAGGGTTTGGGTAGCTCCTGCCAACAGGTAATACTTGATCCAGAAGCATGAAAATTGATAGCCATCAGCATTTTTGGAATTATCATCCGGAGCGCCAGGCTTGGATCGGTCCAGAAATGCAGCTCATTCGAAGAAATTTTCTCCCAGAAGATCTCTATCCTTTACTTGAAGAAAACAAAATCGATGCATGCATTGCCGTTCAAGCAGAGGAAAGCAAGGAAGAAACCGCCTTTCTTCTTGACCTAAGTCAGGCCCACGATTGGATACTGGGCGTAGTAGGCTGGGAAGATTTAGGAAGAGAGGATTTAGATCTGGTGCTGGAAGGATACGACACCCAAAAAAAGTTGCTAGGATTTAGAGAGGTTTTACAATCTAAGGATCCCAGCTACCTGCTCAGGAAGGAGTTTCTTCGAGGCATTCGAAAAATTGGTCAACAAGGCTACAGCTACGATCTTTTGATTTTTCCAAGGCATTTGGAGGCGAGCTTGGCACTGATAGACCAAGTCCCTTACCAGCGCTTCGTCATAGACCATGCCGCCAAACCTTCCATTCGAGAAGGGTACTGGAAGGAATGGAAAAAATTACTTCAACCTATCGCTGAAAGAGAATATGTGTACTGTAAACTTTCAGGATTGATCACCGAGGCAAATTGGAATTCTTGGACAGTAGAAGAACTCCAACCTTACCTGGAGATAAGTTTGGAATTGTTTGGACCAAAGCGATTGATGTTTGGAAGTGATTGGCCGGTTTGCCTGGTGGCAGGAAATTATGCGGAGGTAGTTGGGCTTATCGAATCCTTCACCGATCAACTCACCCCCATGGAAAAAGAAAGCATAATGGGAGGTACGGCAGCAGCATTTTATTTGATCTAGTCCCCCTTACTTAACCTTGTGAAGCTATGGATCTCAAATTACAAGACAAAGTCATTCTTATATCAGGCGGAGCCAAAGGGATTGGCGGGGCTATTGCCCAAGGATTAATCGAAGAAGGAGGAATTCCGGTAATCATCGATCCTTCAGAGAAAGAAGGGGACGCCTTGGTTAGACAAGCCAAAGGCAGGGCATTGCAGGTAAAAATAAGGCTGTTTTCTCCAGAAGATGCCCTCCATGCGGTACAAGAAGCCTGCACCGCCTTTGGAAGAATAGATGGCTTAGTCAACAATGCAGGAAGCAACGATGGGGTGGGATTGGAAAATGGAAGTCCTACTGCCTTTGTAGCATCGGTAGCAAAAAATTTAAATCACTATTACTATTTAGCACATTACGCTTTACCCGAACTCAAAAAATCCAAGGGAGCCATAGTTAATATCTCTTCTAAAACTGCCCTTACTGGCCAAGGAAATACCTCCGGTTATGTAGCCGCTAAAGGTGCTCAACTGGCTTTGACCCGAGAATGGGCAGTGGAGTTACTCCCCTATTCTATCCGAGTGAACGCGATTGTACCCGCCGAAGTGTACACACCCATGTATGAAGCTTGGATAAAGTCCTTTTCTCGTCCCGAAGAAAAGCTGGCAGAGATCAATAGAAAAATTCCTTTGGATAATAGAATGACCACTCCAGAGGAAATCGCTTCTATGGCGCTTTTCCTACTATCTGAAAAAGCTTCCCACATCACCGGACAGCACCTGGTTGTAGACGGTGGCTATACCCATTTAGACCGCTCCCTATGAATACATCCTCTTCTTTAGTCCCCAAGCACCTGCTACTACCTTTTGTTTTGATTACCTCCCTGTTTGCCTTATGGGGATTTGCCAACGACATCACCAATCCCATGGTGGCCGCCTTCAAGCGGGTACTTGAATTAAATAATACCCAAGCCTCCTGGGTTCAACTGGCCTTTTATGGGGGATATTTTACCATGGCTTTGCCCGCCGCTTTTTTCATTAAAAAATACTCCTATAAGGCAGGAATTTTGCTTGGATTGGGACTCTACAGCGTAGGGGCTTGCCTTTTTTATCCGGCAGCAGCTTTAGAAAATTATGGATTTTTCTTGGCGGCCCTCTATATCCTTACTTTTGGCTTGGCTTTTTTGGAGACTACTGCCAATCCATACATCTTATCCATGGGCCCAGCAGAAACAGCTACCCGAAGGCTCAACTTGGCCCAGGCTTTCAATCCTATGGGGGCGCTCGCAGGTCTTTTTGTAGCAAAAACTTATATCCTAAGTGCGCTACAAAGTACAGCCACTGATGCAAGTGGAAAGGTTTTGATTTACGATACGCTGGACGAAGCTGCCAAAGCCCCCATTCGCAGCAATGACCTGATGGTGATCAGAGATCCCTATGTACTGCTGGGCATCGTGGTCTTGGGAATATTAGTGCTCATTGCTTTGGTAAAAATGCCTGAAACTAAAGATTCGAGTGTAAAAATGGACTTTCTGGCTACCATGAAGCGATTGGTAAATAATAGAAATTTTGTAGAAGGAACCTTTGCCCAATTGGTTTATGTAGGCGCACAAATCATGATCTGGACCTACATCTATCAATATGCAGAATCTCTAGGGATATCTACTTACGAGGCCGTAAATTACGCTTTTGCCTCCCTCGCGGTATTCCTTCTTGGTCGTTGGGTATGCACGTTTTTGCTACGCTTGATACAGCCTGCCCCTCTTCTAGCCTTATTTTCTCTTTTAGCCATGGGATTTACCTTAGGATCTATCTTTTTAACAGGCATTATTGGCCTTTATTCTCTGGTCGGAATAAGTTTTGCCATGTCTTTGATGTTTCCTACCATTTATGGAATCGCCCTAGAAGGCCTAGGAGAAGACTCCAAATTTGCCGCTGCCTTTTTGGTCATGGCCATCGTTGGGGGTGCGGTAATGCCTACCCTTCAGGGCATGATTCTAGATATAGGTGGGATAGGATATACCGATACCCTGATCTTGGGAGTTCCCGAGATCAATTTCTCTTTTTTTCTTCCTTTCCTCTGCTTTCTCTGTGTGTTTCTATTTGCGCTACGAATAAGTAAGCAAGCTGCTCCTGTAAATTGACCTAGCCATGAAAACCTTCGTCTTATTTTGTGACTTGAAAAACGAACCAGAAGCCATCAGCGCTTACATAGAATGCCACAAACAAGTGGATACAGCCATACTGGAAAGTATTCGCATGGCTGGGATTTTGGAAATGAGTATTTACCGATGGAGCAACCGTCTAGGGATGATTTTGAAAACAAACGATTCCTTCAGTTTTGAAAACAAAGCGAAGCTTGACCTAGCCAATCCTAGGGTTCAAGAATGGGAAGCTTTTCTGGGTCAATACCAAAGTAATTTGCCGGGTACACCGCCCCATTGGAGATGGGCCCTTACTGAACAAATCTTTTCTTTCACGGCTCCATAATCCATCCCTAAATAGGCTTTTTCATTATTCATCAAAAAGCCTATCCTAAAACCTAAACTTTCATGAAAAAAATCCTGCTCATTTTCTTCACTACACTTAGCATTTCCCAATGCTTTGCCCAAAATTTTACACTTCCCCTATGGACCGCAACCCCTCCCCTACAAAAAGAATCGGACCAACAAGAGCAAGCAGTAAGGCAAGGTATACTTAGGATCTCAAATGTTCAGGAACCCAATATTGAGGTATATCTTCCCACGCAGCAAATAGCCACTGGAGAAGCCGTTCTTATTTTTCCAGGTGGAGGTTATGGGATATTAGCATACGATTGGGAAGGCACGGATTTTGCCAAATGGCTCAATGCACAAGGAATTGCAGGAATAGTGGTCAAATATAGACTTCCCCTCTCTCCCTCCCTAACTGACCCCAAAGAAGTACCCTTGATGGATGCCCAACGTGCCATACGTCTGGTAAGACAAAATGCGCAGGAATGGAATATTAATCCAAATAAAGTGGGAATCATGGGATTCTCGGCGGGAGGACATTTGGCAGCTACGCTGAGCACCTCCTACTCCAAAGCTACTTTCGCCCAACTAGACGATTTGTCTGCCATTTCGGCAAGGCCTGATTTCTCCATTCTGGTCTATCCTGTTATCTCCTTTATTGATCCTAGTGTACATAGTGGATCGAAGAAAAACCTCTTGGGTCAGCAAAATGATCCTGAATTGCTTCGAAGGTTTTCTAACGAACTTCAGGTCAGCCCTGAAACTCCACCCACGTTTTTGGTACATGCCCAAGACGACCATGCAGTCCCCATACAGCATACTCTTCTGTATTTTCAAGCCCTTCATTCCCATGGGGTTAAAGCTTCTTTGCATATTTATCCTACTGGAGGACATGGTTTTGCATTTGGGCTTGACAAAGGGGCAGTGGGTTCTTGGAGAGAAGCGCTGCTCGATTGGTTGGAAGAAACCTTAAACTAAGCTTTCCATGGCAATCCGTGTAATCGCTTTTGATGCCGACGACACCCTTTGGGTGAATGAAACCTATTATCGAGAGGCAGAGGAAAAATTTGCCAGTTTATTGGAGAATTTTTTACCTCCCCATGTCATAGTAAAAGAATTGTATCGTACCGAGATTACCAATCTTTCTCTTTATGGATACGGGATCAAAGGATTTATGCTTTCCATGATTGAAACAGCCCTTCGAATCACTGAGCACAAGGTTTCGAGCATCCTGGTAGATAAAATCATTCAAATCGGACAAGATATGCTTTCCAAACCG
>Ga0169931_10013170_pt1 | contig 11331 bp, 9 predicted proteins | sample Kivu_15m_20L_FD_129675 | JGI IMG/M metagenome (GOLD analysis project Ga0169931, IMG submission 129675) | Freshwater microbial communities from Lake Kivu, Western Province, Rwanda to study Microbial Dark Matter (Phase II) - Kivu_15m_20L... | ecosystem: Environmental > Aquatic > Freshwater > Lake ... | reverse complement strand
CCGATCTCGTAGGGCACGCAGTCGCGGGTCAGTTCCTGCTCGTTGGCCCCCACACTGCTCAGTTCCGGCACCGCGTAGATCCCGAATGGCCAGTGGCAGGCCATGCCCGGATGCGGCTCGCCGAACATGTCGCAACTGGCGATGCGGCCCTGCTCGTAGCTGGTGGCGGCCAGGCCCGGGGAGCCGATCACGTCACCGGCGGCGTAGATCCAGGGCACCGCCGTGCGGAACCGCTCGTCCACCTTCAGGCGGCCGCGCTGGTCCGCCTCCAGGCCCACGGCCTGCAGGTTGAGCGACTCCACGTTGCCGGTCCGCCCGGCGCTCACCAGCACCATGTCCGTGGCCATGCGCTTGCCGCTCTTGGTGGTCACCACCACGCGGGGCTGCCCGCTCGCCGACGTCTCGCGTGCGGCACCCGCCACCTCCTCGCCCATGCGGAAGGTGACCTGCTGCTTGCGCATCTGATGGATCAACTCGTCCACGATCTCGTGGTCGATGAATCCCAGGGGCCGCTCCACCTTGTCCATGACCGTGACCTGCACGCCCGCGTTGGCGAACATGCTGCCGTACTCGATGCCGATCACGCCGGCCCCGATCACCAGCAGCGTGCGAGGCAGCCGCGGCGCGGCCAGGATGGTGTCGCTGGTGAACACGCACTCGGGATCGGGCTTGGTGTCGCCGGGCATGATGGCCCGACTGCCGGTGGCCACCAGCACGAAGGCGGCCTGCAGGCGCCGCATGCCCTCCACCCCCTCCACCTGCACGGCGTGGTCGCCCTCGAAGGAGGCCAGACCATGCACCACCTCGATCTCGTTGCGGTCGAACTGGTCATGCACCACCACGCTTTCCCGCTCCACCACGCTGTGCACACGGCTCATGAGCGCCTCCATGGTGGGCCGCACCGGCCGGGCGCCGATCGAATGCAGGCTGAGCATCAGGCTGCGCCGCGTCAGGCTGCGCACCGCCTCCCGGAAGGTCTTGCTGGGAATGGTGCCCGTGGTGGTGCAGGCACCGCCCACCTGCCGGCTGCGCTCCACCACGCAGACACGCTTGCCCAGCTTGGCGGCCTGCACTGCGGCACGCTGACCGGCCGGACCGCTTCCCAGCACCACCAGGTCGTACTCGAAGACGTCGCCGCTCATGGGACCGAGCATATCGGCCATGAGACGGACTCCCGCGAGCACGGTGATCGGGCAGAATCCATGCATGCCGCACCTGAGCATCGATCCCGCCACGCTGCCGCCCGACCGCCGCTACGCGCTCATGATCGGTTCCATCGTGCCACGACCGATCGCGGTGGTGGGCACGTGCCGGGCCGACGGCTCCGAGGCCAATCTGGCCCCCTTCTCGTTCTTTGCGGGCGTGGGGAGCGATCCCATGTGCCTGCTCTTCTGCCCGGCCAATCGGACGGACGGCTCCGAGAAGGACTCGCTGCGACACGCCAAGCCGGTGGCCGAAGGCGGCTGCGGCGCGTTCACGGTGAGCGTGGCCACCGAGTCCATCCTCCGCCAGGTGGTGGCGTGCGCCGAGGAGCTTCCGCCCGAACGCAGCGAGTTCGAACTTTCAGGTCTCACGCCGGTCCCGTCCCTGCAGGTGAGACCGCCGCGGGTCTTGGAGAGCCCGATCGCCTTCGAGTGCCGGACGCTGCAGGTGATCCGGACCAATCCGGGCCGACCCAGCGGCGGCAACATCGTGCTTGGGGAGGTGGTGTGGATCCACGCCGACGCATCGGTGGTGGACGATCGCCTGCGCGTGCAGGCCGACGCCGTGAAGGCCGTGGGCCGGATGGGCGGGCTGGACTACGTCCGGACCGCCGAACGCTTTGAACTTCCTTGGGGGGCCGCGGCGATGCGGGGCTGACCTGCGTCAGCCCTTCCGCCGGGCGAAGTCCCGCATGAAGTCCGCCAGGGCCTGGGCACCCGCCAGCGGCATGGCGTTGTACATGCTGGCCCGGACGCCGCCGGTGCTGCGATGGCCCGCCAGGCCATCCATGCCGTGCGCCGCGGCTTCGCGCACGAACGCCGCGTCCAGGTCCGGGTTTGGGCCACGGAACAGCACGTTGATCGGGCTCTGGCACCAGCGCTGGGCGTGCGCCCTCCAGAACCCGCCGCTCTCGTCGATCGCCCCAAGCACCAGGCCGCTGCGCCGGGCCGCCAACCGCTGCATGGCCTGCACCCCGCCCTCCCGCTCGATCCAGCGGCACACCAGACCCACCACATGGATGCCGAAGGTGTTGGGCGTGTTGGGCCGGCTCTCGCCCTGGGCATACTCCTGGTAGCGGAGCATGCTCGGCAGCACCCGGCATCCCCGGTCCAGCAGATCGCGTCGGATCAGCACCATGGTCATGCCGCTCGGGCCCAGGTTCTTCTGGGCCGCGGCATAGACGAAGCCATGGCCGGACAGGTCCAGGGGCTCGGCGAAGATGTCGCTGCTGGCGTCCCGCGCCAGCCATGCGCCCTCCGCGGCCCGCGGCATCAGGCTCCACTTGGTGCCATCGACCGTGTTGTTGCTGCACCAGTGGTGGTAGACGGATCCGACACTCGGCGCCGCCTCGCCCTCACGCGGCGTCCGATCGAAGGCGAACGGCTTCCCGTCAAAGGTCACGTGCACGCGACCCACCGCGCGGGCATCGGCGATCGCCTTGGTGGCCCACAGGCCGGTGTCGGCGTAGTCGGCGTGGCCGCCTTCGGGCAGCAAGTTCAGCGGCAGCATGCCAAACTGCAGCGTGGCCCCACCAGGGATGAACAGCGCCGCCCAGTCGCTGCCGGCCCCCGCCACGCGCCGGAACGCCGCATGGCTCTCCGCCAGCAGCTCGTCGAAGACCGGACCGCGGTGACTGTGCTCCAGGATGCCGATGCCGCTGCCGCGCAGGTCCACCAGATCCCGCTGCAGTTCCTCCAGCACCTCCAGCGGCAGGCAGGCCGGACCGGCGCTGAAGTTGAACACCCGACCCGACGCCCCCGGCCGCACCGCCTGCACGCCCATGGCCACGCCCGTCACAAGGACCGCCTTGGAGCCACGTGGAAGAGGCCGGCCCCCAGCACCGACGGATTCTGCCGGATCGCCTGCAGGTGCACTTCGCTGGGCGCCTGGTCCACGTGCATGCGCGCCATGGCGGCCTCGGCGCCCTCGTAGATCACGTTCTCCATCTCCTCCACGTTGATGCCCGCCTGACCCAACGTGTAGAAGATGTGGGCGAGCACGCCCGGCCTGTTCAGGTGTCGCACCCACAGCAGCACTCCCGACGGCGTGGGCCGGGCCCGGTTCACGCAGTTGGGTGCCGTGCCCCGGTCCATCCACTCGCGGATCACCCGAACGCTCTCGGTGGCCACCGCGTGGGCGGCCTGATCGGTGCTGGCGGCCACGTGGAACGTGCCGTAGAGACCCTGCAGCCGCGCCAACGGACTCTCAAAGGCGGCGCGGTCCGACTCGGGCTCGTGGGCGAACACGTCCAGACCCGCTCGGATGCCCCGATCCCGCACCGCCGCGGCCAGGGCGCTCTCGTCGATCACCCGGCCGCTGGAGATGTTCACCAGGATCGAACCCGGCCGCAGGGCGTTCAGGAACTTCTCGCCGACCAGGCCGTCGGTCTCCTCGTTCACCGCCACGCACACGCAGACCACGTCCGCCAGCTTGGCCAGGTTCACGATGTTGGCGCAGTAGTGCACGCCGGCGGCGTCGGCCTTGTCCTCGGTCAGGTGGCGACTCCACGCCACCACGCCCATGCCGAAGGTCTTGGCGCGGCGGGCGATCTCCATCCCCACCTGCCCAAGTCCCACGATCCCCATGGTGCGGCCATGAAGACCCGCGGACTTGAGGAAGTCCGCGCGGTCCCACCTTCCCTCGCGCATCCGGATCACCTGGTCGGGCACGCGACGGTCGCAGGCCAGCACCAGCGCCCACGCCAGTTCCGCCACCGCGTGAGCGTTGCGGCCCGGACAGTTGCTCACGAACACGCCGCGACGGCTTGCCGCAGCCAGATCGATCTCCTCCACGCCCGCACCAGCCTGCACCACCAGGGCCAGCCTGGCGCTGGCCTCGATGGCCGCGGCGGTCACGGCCGTCTCCCGCACCACCAGCACCTCGGGTTGCAGCGCCGCGAGGCGTTGGGGCAACTGGACCGCCGTGAGCTCGGGCTCATGGATGGTGTCGCAACCAAGCTCCTTCAGGGCCGTCAGACCCGCAGGCTCGAAGGCGTCGGCCACCAGCACCCGCGTGACGCCGGTGCCCGGGCCTCGCGTGACTTCCGGCTGCTGCGAGAGGGTCTTCATCCCTTGATTGTAGTGCGATGCATCCAGAGTCCGGACCGGATCGCCGGCTCCACCCACACGCTGCGGGCCGGCAAGCGCAAGCCGGCCCGAAGGATGGCCCGCAACCGGTCCATCCCGGGATCGGGAAGCCGGATCGACCACCGACCGCGCACGCTCGCCTTGCTGGCCGCACCCATCAGCCGCTGCGTGCTGGTGGAAGGATCCAGACCCACCGCCTCCCGCCACCAGGCGTCCAGTCTCGCGTCCAAAGTGGCCTCCACCGGACCGGTGTCGCCGACACTGGGTGGAAGTGGAACGCGCCAGCGGTCGCCGAGGACACCCGCCCGGATCTCTGCGGCATCGGCATCCAACTCGCACGATGCATCCATGCGTTCACCATGTCGATCGAGGACGGCCTGCAGCAACGGCTCCGCGTGCGTGTCCACCACCCGGGTGGCCCAGCGCGGCCGCAGGTGCTCCAGCGGCACCAGCCACGCCAACGCCTCCCCGCCCGGTTGCAGCAGCTCACCGCCCTCCAGCACCCATGCGTTCTCCACGGCCGCGAAGGCGTCCACCATCTCCTGAGTTCGGCGGCCTCGCCAGAGCGTGTGCGTGGCTCCGTCATCGGCCACCACGTGAAAGAGCGGCCGATCGTTCATCTCTCGCTCGAAGAGCTCGTTGACCGCCTCCGAGTGCTCAAAGCCGATCACCATGGACTCCACCTGCGCACCGATCCGTTCCACCACGGAGGCGTGCATGGCCGACAAGGCGGGACATGGCTCGCAGAGCGGGGAAAGGCGGGTCTCACAGGCATCGGCGGACACGCATGCCACGGCGCCCGCCACGCGAAGGTGCTCCCGCACATGCCGATGCAGCAGCATCGTGGGCTCCGGGTCCTCCATCAGCGAGCGCTCCGCGACCAGTCGATTCAGGACCACGGCACCCTCCTTGATGGAGCGAGTCAGGCCCGAGATCTCACCATCCGTCGACGTGCCCTCCTCCGGATCTCCATGCCCGAGCCGGGGGCTGGAGAATCCCCGCACGCGCGCCGCCGAAGGACGAAGGACCGAGAACGGGCGGATCGGCACCATGACAGGGCCGCAGTCTAGGCCTGCATCTGGAGGACGTTTCCGTCTGTTCCGCCTGTTCCGCCGCCGGGATCGGCATCCGGGCCCGGGGCGGACTCATCCACCCTCCCCATCAAGCCGACGACCTTGTGGATCCGCGAAGTGTGGATCCGCACACGAGTCTTCAAGATCCGCCACAGGCACGAGGTCGACCATGCGTCCAGTCCAAACTCCCGCCGACAGCCATGCAGGTGATCGAACCACGGAACGACATGACGACGCGCCGGGAACCCGCCGCTTTGACCGACTCTCGACCCGTCTTCGCCGTGCCGGCCTGATCTGGGCGCAGGCGGAACCAGGCTTCATCCACTGGAGCATGCACGGCGACCTGCTGACCACGCTGGTGGCCGACAGCGCGTGGATCCGCCGCCAGGTGGGAGATGTGGTGGCTGGCTGGCATGGCGGCCAGACGCGCCGCCCCCACGAGATCATCGCCGGCTGCTGGGCCCTGCCCGGCGGAGCGGCTCGTCGGAGCGACGGTCGGTCCCATGGGGTGGCCGTGGCGCTCACGCGGCAGATCACCGGACCACAGGGCAGCCTGCGTGCCCTGTGCCAGGGCGTGCACATGGATCACCAGCTCACCTGCGACCTGCTCCTTCAGGAAGCGTTGCCCGCGGTGCACGAGATCCCGCGCCTGGCCGCCATGGTGCGACTGATCCGTCCTGCGCCGCTTCGTCAGATCACCATGCCAGGCGTGGAGGCGCTGTTGCGGGCCGTGGAGGCCACGCACCAATGCGTGCGCGGCCACAGCGAACGCACGTCCGAACTGGCCGCCCGTCTGGCCATGGCCTCGGGCATGACGGCCTCGGAGACCCGATCCGCCCGAGTGGCCGGGCTGCTGCACGACGTGGGCAAGCTGGGTGTTCCTGAAGGCGTGCTCCGCAAGCCGGGCGAACTCAGCCCCGAGGAACGGGCCATGGTCAACCTGCACCCGGAGATCGGCCAGCGGATCGTGCAGGGCCTGGGTGGACTGGACCATGCCGTGCCCTCCATCCTGTGGCATCATGAACGCTGGGATGGCCAAGGCTATCCGCACCGGCTCAGCGGTGAACGCATCCCGAGACTGGCGCGCGTGATGGCCATCGTGGACAGTTTTGATGCCATGCGGCAGGATCGCCCCTATCGCCGAGCGCTCTCGGCCGAGCGGTCCCTGCGCGAGATCCGCGAGGGCGCGGGCCGGCAGTTTGATCCGACCCTGGCCCAGACCTTCATCCGCATGGTGGACCGCGAACCCGGCCTTGCCGCCTGACCCCCCTTGCGGCTGCGCACGGCATGCGCCAAAATGCCCAGATGGTGCAGGTGGTCACGGATCGATCCGAACTGGAGCCGTGGTGGCTGGAAGCCGCCGAGCGACTGCCTCGCTTCGACAGACTGGTGCTTCAACTGCGATGGGCCGACGACCTCACGCGTCCCGAGGCGGCCGCCGTGCTGGCGTGCCATGCCGCTCAGGTGCTGGCCGCGGAACTTCGCCTGAGGGCGTGGCTGCGGACCACCGCCGCGCTCAGCCGAAGTTGATCAGCAGCACGCTGATGTCACCGGCGTCCACCATGCCGTTGCCATCCAGGTCACCGGGGCAGTCGGAACAGCCGAACTGCACCAGCAGCACGCTGATGTCGCCGGCATCCACCGCGCCGTTGCAGTCCAGGTCGGCGAAGCGGCACGCGGGCTCCAGCCGCAGCCGCAGCGACGCCGCCTGCGAAAGGCCCAGCTGCACGAACGCGTTCTCGCGGGCGTAGAACACCGGGAAGTCGCCGGCCTGCTGCTGCACCCGCGTCAGGCTGCTCACGCTCAGGAACACGCGACCGGCCCCCAGGCCCTGCCGCAGCCACGCCTGCACGCCCGCAAGGTCCAGGTCCACGCGGAATCGCATCAGGCTCTCGCCGGGAACCAGCGCACCCGCGGGCAGGCCGTCGATCTGGCCCACCGCCAGGAACGCGGGCTGCCAACCCTGACGCGGATGGTTGGAGGCGTCCACCGGCACGCCCTGCGGATCCAGCACCGCGGCGAAGGCATTTCGCACCGAAGGGCTCAGGAAGCTGTCTCCCGGAGCCGCGAACGGCGACGTCTCCTGAAAGGTGCCCGCCGTCCATCCGTTTCGGAATCCCACGGCGCCCAATTCCACCGGCTGGCCAGCGTCGATGTCCACGGTCCGTCGCGGATCCGTCGTCGGCAGGAAGTCCGTCCATGGATCGGGCGTTGGGTCGTACCGGAACACCAGGTCGTTCTGCACCTGCAGCGTGACCTCGGCCTCGACCACCCGCCAGCCGTCCAGGCCCGCCCCCGTGGGCACCTGATCCGCGGTGTCAAAGGCGAGCAGGATCTGCCCGTCACGCGCATCGAAGAGCGCCGGGTTCTGCGCGTCGCTGCCGAACACGCTCAAGGCCGAGCGCGTGCCCGGCGTGCTGTTGAAGGGATACATCCAGCGATCCAGGGCCGGCCGGGTCCAGAGCGCGTCGATGGACTGCCCCAACGCCAGCGGGCCGGTCAGAAGCGCGATGCAGACGGGGAACGATTGCCGTATCACAGTTGACCATCCTATGCTTGCCGACTTGGCGAATCCAGCCTCCAACCCGCGTTTTTCCGCCCGAACCGGCTTGACGGTGGTGGAACTGCTGGTGGTTCTGGCCGTGGTGGCCCTGCTGACGGCCCTGCTGGTTCCCGCGCTCTCGGGTGTGCGGCAGCGAGCCGCCGCCGTGCGCGAACTGGCCTCCCTGCGTGGCGTGATCACCGCATGGAACCAGTACGCCACCGAGCAGAAGGGATGGCTCATCCCCGCCTTCTACGGCATGCCACCGCTCTCGCCGCTGCCGGCGTGGTACCAGGATGGCGAGCCCATTCCCCCGGAGGTGTTCGGCAACCAGCGATCCGTGGTGGCCCGGTGGCCGCATCGCATCAGCCGCTACATGGATCACCGCTCCGACCTGCTCGCCGTGACCAGCGAGGCGTGGCAGGTGCGCGAGTGCGCCGGTGACGATCTCATGAAGGCGCTCTACTTCGAGAGCCTCTACCCCGCCTTTGGCATGAACGGCATGTGGGTGGGCGGCGATCAGGAGCGCTACGGGTTCATGCCGGGTCAGGTGGGCGGACGACCCAATCCGTTCTCCAACTTCTACGTGAGCCGACTCTCGGGAGTCCGTCACCCTGACCGGCTCATGGTGTTCGCCAGCAGCCGCACCAACCAGAACGCGTGCGCCACCGGTGGCGTGCGCGAGGGCTACTTCCGGCTGGAGAGTCCGCAGTGGCTCGGGCCGCAGTGGGCCGCCTCCTACGACTCTTCGTTGGCCACCAGCAGCGGCAACGTGAGCGCCCGCTGGGACGGCCGGGCCAGCGTGGCCACCGTGGACGCCGCCGTGGAACTGCTCCCGGTGGACGAGTTGCGTGACATGCGGCGATGGGCCGACCAGGCCACCACGGCCGACTGGCGATTCACGCCCCGCTAGGCGATGCAGCGGGTGGTGCGGCCGGGGACGCGGCGGCCGGTGGCGTGGGAGCCTCGGTGGCCGGCGCCGCGGGCGGCGTGGCGGGCCGACTCTCCGGAATCGGCGCGGGACGCGGCGTCGGCGTGACCGGCGGCGCGGGCTTCACGCCCAGATCCGGCGCCGGCGGCGCACGGTCCGGACCCATGGGCTTGTCGGATGGCCGCACGCCAAGTCCCACCGAAGGCTCCACCGGCGCGCCGGTCTGCGGCATGCCCAGCGACTTCAACTGCTCCTCGGTGGCTGGATCGCCGCTCACGCTCAGCGGCTGGTTGCCCTCCTCGCCGCCCACGTTGATGCCAAGTCCACCCAGTCCGGCCACGGCATCCCGGGCACTGGGGGCCGGCAGCACCTCGCTCCAGTCGATGCGTGCCTGGCCCAGCTGGGTGCCCGTGGCAAAGGCCAGATCCACCAGCGAGATCTGCCAGCTGGCCAGCGCGCGCACCTCACGGCTCTGCGCGTCGCCCAGCCGCGTGGCCGCGTCCAGCACCTCGATGCTGGTCCGAAGACCCACGTCAAACTGCCGTTTCTCGGCCTCGTAGGTGCGACCCGCAAGGGCCGTCTCCATTCGGGCCGCCAGGATGCGTCGCCACGAGTTCTCCAGATTGTCCATCGCGTTCAGCACTTCCTGCCGGATCGACAGCCGGCGGGCATCGCGCGTCGCCAGTCGCTGCAGGCGGGTCAGGATCGCCCCCTGGATGCGGTTCTTGGCCGCCTCGTTGCCAAGTTGGATGCTGGCGTTGGCCCCCAGGGCGTACTGCTCGCCATCGCCCAGCGCGCTCCAGGCTTGGCTGGCACTGCCTCCGTAACCGAAGTACTGGTAGGTGTAGTCCACGGCGAACAGCGGCAACGCCTGGTTGCGGGCCAGGTCGATGTTGGTGGCGTCGATGGACAGCTGCAGTTCCAGCTCCAGCATCTCCATCCGGTTGTCGGTGGCCTTGCCGCACATGGTCTCCGGGTCAAATCGCAGCGACACGGGACTGGGCGGCGTGGTGGCCTCCACATAGGTGCTGCCCTCGATGGGCAGGGCGGGATCGTTCAGGATGCGCTTCAGGTCTCGCTGCCGAAGCCGGACGGCGTTGTCGGCCAGGATGATGTTCTCGATGGTCCGGCCCACGCCGCTCTCGGCACGGATCACCTCGACCTCGGCCACCTGGCCCGCCCGAACCTGCCGGCGGGCCAGTTCCAGCTGCGCCACCGCCAGCTCGTACTGCTGCTGGCGCACCGTCAGTTCCGCCGTGGCCGCGTAAAGGTTCCAGTAGGCGCGGTCCACGTTGGCCAGCACGCGGATCGCCTCCAGCTTGGTGCGGGCGTCGGCGATCTGGCTGTTCAGCTTGGCCACACGGATGCTGGCCGTGTTGGCCTCGATGCCGGCCCCGCGCAGCAGCGGCTGAGCGATGCTGAACTGCAGCCCGCCCTGCGTGTCCTGATTGCCCGGAATGACTCCCGACAGGTCCTGCTCGGCCAGGAGCGTGTTCGCGGACAGGTTCACGGTGCCACCGGTGGCCAGCGGCATGGCGAGTCCTCCGGACAGGTTGTCTCGAGCGGCCCCATCACCCTGCAACAGGTTGGTGACCAGGTTCTGGTCGCTTCGATCGTAGTTCACGAAGACGCTGCTCTCGAACTTGGCCATCTCCACGCCCACGCTGGCCTGGGCGATCGAGGGGCTGAACAGCTGCACCCGCAGGTCCAGGTTGCGGCGCAGCGCGCTCGCCCGGCACTCGGCCAGCGACATCGCAAGGCGCGGCGGTGGCGCGGTGCCGCCCATTCGGTCCACGGACATGGCGGCCACCGCCTCCGCCACCCCCTGCGGCGCCTCGGTGGTCTCCCGAAGCGGCTCGAAGGTGCCCATCTGGTGCAGCCGCTCGGCCGAGGCGCCGGAGGCTGTGAAGCTGTCCTGGAACAGCTCCTCCTGGCACGCCGCCGCGCCGCACAGGAGCACCGCGGCGAGCGCCCACCGAACTCGTCTCCAGGCCCTACTCATGACGCAGGGCCTCGATCGGGTCCAGTCGCGCGGCCTTGATCGCCGGGAACATGCCGAAGATCACGCCCACCCCCGCGCTGAACACGAAGGCCAGCGCCACCGCCCATGCGGGCACGCTGGCGTTCTCCAGCCGGGCGCCGGGAATGCTGCTCACGGCCAGGGCGAAGGCCTGCCCGATCAGCACCCCCACCAGACCGCCGGCCAGGCACAGCGTGACCGCCTCCAGCAGGAACTGCAGCAGGATCGCCGCCGGCGTGGCTCCAAGCGCCTTGCGCAGGCCGATCTCGCGTGTGCGCTCGCTCACGCTCACCAGCATGATGTTCATGATGCCGATCCCGCCGACCAGCAGGCTGATGCCCACGATGCCGCCAGCCACCGCCGTGATGCCCGACGCGATGCTCTTGAACTGGTCGATGAACTGGTCGATGGCCTGCACACGGAAGGTGTCCAGGTCGCCGGGACCGATGCCCCGCACCTTGCGCATCACCCGGGTG
>Ga0169931_10013169_pt1 | contig 11332 bp, 8 predicted proteins | sample Kivu_15m_20L_FD_129675 | JGI IMG/M metagenome (GOLD analysis project Ga0169931, IMG submission 129675) | Freshwater microbial communities from Lake Kivu, Western Province, Rwanda to study Microbial Dark Matter (Phase II) - Kivu_15m_20L... | ecosystem: Environmental > Aquatic > Freshwater > Lake ... | reverse complement strand
TCCTGGCCCGTCTCCAGATGCAGGGCCTGTCCGCTGCGGCGCAAATGGTCGCAGACGCCCTGCGCCGCAGCGACCAGCGCGCGGTAATCGGCCGCCTCCCGGCGATGGGGCACGAAGCCAATGTGGAGGCCGACCACGTCGACGCCCAACAGGCGGGTGAAGTCGGCGATTTCCATCAGTTCCTGCGTCCGCGCGGCGCGGGTCGCCGGCGGCGCCAGGCCGACCGTCTGCTGGACCGTGGGGATGTCGGCGTAGCTCTCCCCCTCGAAGCCGGCGAAGACGCAGGTGACGCGAATCCCGAGATCCCCGAGCCGCGCCGTGAACTCGGCGGCCCGCTCGGGCGTGCGCGACGCGGCGCGGGGCGTGTGCAGATGCACCGTCGACACGCCGAGTTCGCGGGCAGTCTCCAAACGCACGCCAAAGCCGGCGTCGATGCTGGCGAAAACGCCCAGCGGCCATCGTTCCATTGCGGTGTCCTTGCGAGTTCGGGCGCCGCGGGCGCCTGCCAACCGGTACAGTCAACGGACCGCCCGACCCGCGTCGAGGTCAGGGAGCGGTCGTCGCGGGAGCTTCCAGCCGCCGCACGGCCGCCGGCAGACCGCTGTCGGCCAGCCCGCGGCGGCCGCGTCCCTCCTTGTCGATCCGCTGGTCGACGACCTGCTGGATCGCCGGCAGGTCGGCGTCCCAGTAGCGCGGCCAGTCGTCGCGCGGGGGCGGCTCGACCGGCCGCACCAGCCGAAAGCCGACGTCCTGCGCCTCGTCGCTGGCGAACCACCACGGGCTCTGCGGCGAATTGGGATCGTAGCTCCGCCACGCGTCGTCGTCCGACGGACGGCGCGCGTCGCTGCGGCAGTCCGCCGCGTCCAAGCGCCAGGAGCCTCCGCGGAGCACGCGAGGGTAAAGTCGGTCGGGCCAGCAAATCGCCTCCTCTCCGGAGATCGTGCGGCCGCGAAACTGCGGATACCAGTCGGGACGATAGGCGTCGAGCACCCACTCGCAGGCGTTGCCGTGCATGTCGTACAGCCCCCAGGCATTGGGCAATTTCTCCCCCGCCGGATGCGTGGCGTCGTCGGAGTTGTCGTCGTACCACCCCGCCTCGGCGAGTTGCGCCGGCTCGTCGCCGAAGCTGTACGCCGCGTCGGATCCCGCGCGGCAGGCGTATTCCCACTCCGCGTCGGTCGGCAAACGGTAGAACAGGCCCGTCGTCAGGCTGAGCCATTTGGCGTACTGCTTGGCGGCGTACTGGCTCATCGACACGGCCGGATGGTCGGGGCCGTCGCCCGGGGCGTACGTGAAGCTGGGGTCGTAGAGTTGCGACGGCGCCGTGATCGCGTCGGCCCCGTGCTTGTCGGCCAGTTGCCGCAGACCCGCGTCGTCGAACCGCTCGAACGCCTGGCACAAATCCATGTACTGCCGGTATTCGGCCCAGCGGACCTCGCAGCGGCCCATCCAGAAGGGGGCGAGGCGGATGACGACGTCCGAGCCCTCCTCGGCGACCCCGGCGCCGGGTGCGGGGCGGAGTCGCAGGACGCCGCCCGCGACGGGTACCAGATCGAAGCCGACTTCGCTGCCGGGGAGCGTCTGGCGGTAGGGCTGGAAATCGGCGGGGGCGGCGATCGGGGCGTCGGCCGCGCAGGCCGCCGCCGCGGCCCACGCGCAGGCCGCCGCGAGGCCCAACGCGCCGCCGCGGACCGGCGCGCCGCCGCGGACCGGCGCCGATCGGACCCCGCGGGGCGCGGCCCCGCGACGAGGGGGGACGCGCCGCAGCGAACAGCAGCTTCGGGCAGCCGGAAAGCGCATGGCGATGGCGGTCCTCGGTCGGAGCCGGCGCGCCGCGTTGCGGAAGAAGCGGCGCGGCGACCTCGTTCAGGCGCGCTCCCGGCGGAGGAAGGCGGGCAGGTCGACTCCCGGCACGGCGACGGGCGGCTCGGGCGCGTCGCCCCAGGCGTAGCTGGCCGGGCCGAGTCGTTCCTCGCTGGTCATCATTTCGTCCCAGCGGATTTCCTGGCCGGTGTAGGTGGCGAAGCGGCCCATGATGGCGATCAGCGAGCTGTTGACCATGTAGTGGCCGTCGTTGATCGGCTTGCCGTTGCGGATGCTCTGGAAGAGGTGTTCGTGCTCGACCTGATACATGCTCGGTTTGGGGCCGCGGTACCGCCAGTTGGTCTCGCCGGTGATGCGATGCCGCAGGATCTCGGCGCGGCCTTTGGTGCCCAGCACCAGCTCGTCGACGTTGGTGGCCGCGTTGTGCTGTTGCCTGCAGGTGAAGTAGACCGGCGCGGCCCCCTCGTACTGGTAGAACACCGTATGGTGGTCGAAGATGTGACCGTACTTGGGATCGACCCGCTGCTGGCGTCCCCCCATGCCGACGGCCGTCGCGGGACTTGCGTCGCCGAGCAGCCACGCGGTCTTGTCGAGACTGTGAATCGCCTGCTCGCAGATGTGGTCTCCGGAGAGCCAGGCGTAGTAGAGCCAGTTGCGAATCTGGTACTCCATGCGGCTCCAGTCGGGGTTGTCGCCGCGATGCCACAGCGTGCCCGCGTTGTACTCCGACTGGATGGCGACGATGTCGCCGATCGCGCCGTTGGCGATTTGCTCCATGGTTGCGCGGACGCCCAGGTCGTACCGCCAGCAGAGCCCCGAGACGATCGACAGGCCTTTCTGCCGTGCGGTCTCGCACGACTGGGTGACGCTTTTCGCACCGGGGACGTCGACGGCGATCGGCTTTTCGACGAAACAGTGCTTGCCCTGCTCCACGGCGTACGCGAGGTGCTGCGGCCGGAAATGGGGAGGCGTGGCGAGGATCACGACGTCGACCCCGGAGTCGACGACCTGCTTGAACGCGTCGAAGTCGCGGCCCGACGAGGGGAAGACCCGGTCCGGGGCGACCTGCACGCGGCTGCCCGCCTCCGCGTCGCCCTGTAGCCGGCTCAAGCATTCCTGCGCACGATCGGCGAAGGCGTCGCCGACCGCGTGCAGCACGGCGCGCGGATCGGCCGCGAGGGCGTCTTTCGCCGCGCCCTCGCCGCGGCCGCCGCAACCGACGAGCCCCACGCGGAGGACGTCTCCGCCGTCGCCGTCGGCGTGCACCATCCGCGGCACGGCCAGGGCCGCCACGGTCGACGCGCCCAGTGCGGATCGCTTCAGAAACGCGCGGCGGTCCGCCGCGGTGACCGGGGAAATCGGAAGCATGGCATTCGACTCCGGAGGTGATCGCGTCTTGATCCACGTTTTTTGTCGCGAGAGCGACGGGGCCGGCCGCCGCGCCGCGTCGAGCCCCCGGCGAGCAACGCGTCGGGGCGTCACGGAGACGGGGTTCGCACGGCGCGCCGTCGGGAATCGCGCGGGTTGCCCGCCGCATCCTCATCTTCGGGCTGCCGGTCGCGCGGGTCGTCGTCCTTCCGTTCCCGCTCGTCGCCTTGATTGACGACTGCAAGGCTCATGATCCGCCGCTCGTCGTTTTTCCTGCGTGAGGAGCGGCGGACGGGTTCATGGACCGCGCCGTCGTCCATGGGGGCTTCGTTCTCCTGCGTGCCGTCGTCCTGCGTGCCGTCGTCCTGCGTGCCGTCGTTCTGCGTGCCGTCGTCCTGCGTGCCGTCGTTCGGGCGGGCAGGGGGCTCGCGACGGACGTCCTCGAGCTTTCCCCCGGGCAACTCGCTCCGCGCGATCCAGGCGTCGTAGGTCGGACTTGCCGGATCGTCGGCTGCGCTCGGGAGCTTTCCCACCGCGATCAGCGCCGCGACGATCTTCGGTTCGTCCTCTTTGTCGCGACGGATGTCGAGCAACTTGGTGAATTGCCGCCCGTAAGGATTGCAATTCGGCTTCTTCTTGCCTTGGTGGCAGACGTAGCACTTGGCCTTACGCTGCACGAACTCCACGAACTGCCGATCGGGATGCTCGGCGAGGTAGTGTTGGGCGAACGCCTCCTGGAACTCGGCAATCCCCAGCGCCGGACGGGGCCCGCCCAGGGCGACCGCCGCCGCAACCGCTACCGTCGCCGGCCGTCATCGACCCGCCTCGCGGCCCCTGCCGGCAGCTTGTCGATCGCGTCCTGCGCCAGCCTCCGCCGCCTGCCGTCGCCGCTGCGCCACGACGGCCGCCGCAAATTGCGCGGCGCGCACGAACCCGGACATCGTTGGCGCCTCCGAAGCCCGTCGCCCGAGCGTCGCCGGCGCGGCGCGCTCGCGGCAGGAGAATTCGACCTCACCCCAGTATAACCGGCGGGCGATCGTCGGAAAACGGCTCCCCGCGTCCGACCGCCGGCCCGGCCTCGCGCGGTCTCCGCCGAGCGGTCGCCTTCACCGTCGGGTGGTCGCACGCAGCGAACGGCCTTATGCTGGGAAGGCCCGCCGGTCGGCGCCCGGCAGGGACGGTCGCCACGACCGGCTTCCCCCTCGCCGCTCGTGCCGCCTCCAGGAAACCTCGCGATGCTGGTGCGAATCCGCGTCTCCGGTTGCGTCGCGCTGCCCGCCCTCGTCGCCGCGCTGCTGGCCTCGGGCGCCCCGAGCGGCAGGGCCGACCCGCCGTGGGATCTGCTCGTCGCCGGCGGGACGCTGATCGACGGGACGGGCGGTCCTCCGTTCCGCGGCGACGTTGGCGTGCGGAACGGACGGATCGCGGCGGTCGGCGATTTGGCCGGCTCGACCGCCGCTCGACGCATCGATGCGACCGGCAAGACCGTGGCGCCCGGTTTCATCGACTTGCACAACCACGCCGACGACGCGCTCCGCGATCCGGCAACGCGGCAGGCAGCCAATTATCTCATGCAGGGCTGCACGACGCTGGTCACCGGCAATTGCGGCTACGGGCCCATCGACGCGCGGGCGTACTACGACGCCCTGGAGAGCCAGGGGATCGGCGTGAACGTGGCCCACCTGCTGCCCCACGGGTCGCTGCGGGAGGCGGTGGTGGGGAGCGCTCGGCGTCCCCCGTCGGCGACCGAACTGGCGCGGATGGAGCACCTGGCGGACGTGGCGATGGCCGACGGCGCGTGGGGCATGTCGACCGGGTTGCAGTACGTGCCCGGTTCGTTCGCCGACAAGGACGAACTGATCGCCGTGGCGCGCCGCGTCGGCCGCCGCGGCGGCATCTACGCCAGCCACATTCGCGACGAGGGAGACCGCTTGCTGCAGTCGCTCGAGGAAGCCGTGGAGATCGGTCGGTCCGCGGAGATTCGCGTGCACATCGCCCATTTCAAGGCGACCAAACAGCGGAATTGGGGGCTTGTGCGGGGGGCCGCCCGCCTGATCGAGCAGGCGCGCGGCAGCGGGTTGCGGATCACCGCCGACCAGTATCCGTACGACGCGTCGAGCACGTCGCTGCTCGCCATGCTGCTGCCCGACGAGGAGCGGGAAGGAGGCGACGCGGCCGTGCTCGCGCGGCTCGCTGATCCGGCCGGCGCGCCGCGACTGCGCTCGGTCGTCGCCGAGTCGCTCCGCGAGCGCGGACGCATTCTGCTGGCGACCTGCCCGCGACGCCCCGAGTGGATCGGCCGCGAAATCCACGCGGTGGCCGCGGCCGAAGGTCGCGATCCGGTCGACGTCGCCCTGGAAGCCGCGCAAGGGGGCGACGTGATGGCGGTCAATTTCGGCATGGACGAGCAGGATGTGCGGTTCGTCATGCAGCTGCCCTGGGTGGCGACGGCTTCCGACGGAACCAGTCGCATCGACGACGGCAGTCGTCCCCATCCGCGGAGCTTCGGCACGTTCCCCCGCAAGCTGGGCTTCTACGCCGTGCGGGAACGGGTGGTGACGCTGCCCTTCGCCGTCCGCTCGGCCACGGGCCTGCCGGCCGACATCCTCGGGATCGCCGATCGCGGCTACGTGCGCGTCGGCGCGGTCGCCGACCTCGTGGTCTTCGACCACGAAGCCCTCGTCGATCGGGCCACGTACGAGGCGCCGTACGCGGCGCCGGACGGCGTCGCGTGGGTCGTGATCGGCGGCGAGGCGGCCGTGGCCGAGGGCCGCCCGACGCCGAAACTGCTCGGCCGCCCTCTGCGTCGCGGCGCGGAGCAGCCCGTCGACGAGTGACGGGCCCGATTTCTCCCCCTGACTGGAAGGGCGCGTTGATGCTGATTCTGTTGTCTCCCTCGAAAACCCTCGACTTCCAGTCGCCGCTCCCCTCCGTCGACGGCGAGACGCCGCGGTTCGCCGCCGACGCGAACCGCCTCGTGCGGACGCTGGCCAAGCTCTCGCCCGAGGAAATCGCCCGACTGATGCGGGTGAGCGGCGCGCTGGCCGCCCGCACGCAGGCCTTCTACGCTGCTTGGAAGCACCGGGATCCCGGCCCGCGGGCCCGGCCGGCCTGGGCCGCCTACCAGGGAGAAGTCTACGCAGGGCTCGACGCCTCGACCCTGTCGGAGGCCGATCTCGGGTTCGCCCAAGGCCGCCTGGCGATCCTCAGCGGCCTGTACGGCGTGCTGCGGTTGCGCGATGCGATCCAGCCCTACCGCCTGGAGATGAGCACGCCGCTAGCCGTCGGCAAGGCGGCCGACTTGGCGAGCTTCTGGCGCCCGAAGATCACGCCGGCGCTCGCGGAGATGCGGGAGCAGACGGGGGCGAGCCTCGTGGTGAACCTGGCTTCCGACGAGTACGCACGGGCGGTCGACTTCGACCAACTCGGCGGGCGCGTGATCACGCCGAGTTTCAAGGAGGAGCAAGGGGGCAAATACCGATTTCTCTCCGTCTACGGCAAACGGGCCCGCGGGTTGATGGCGCGGTGGCTGATCGAACAGCGCGTGGCCGACGTCGAGGGGTTGGAGCAGTTCCGCCGCGACGGCTACCGGCGGAATCGCCAGCTGTCGACCGCCGCGGCGCCCGTGTTCACCCGGCCGCAGCCCTGATTCCCGGGCGGCGTCGCGGCGCCGAGACGGGATCCCGCCGCGGCGGGGCCGAACCACGGCCGCGCGCCGCGCGGCTGAGGCCGCCCCCGAACCGCGCGCCGGAGGCGTGCGGTTCGGGACGCGTCAAGGGCTTGCGGCGTGGGGATGGAGCGCGGGATCTGGCGGCTGGGACTGGGCGGCTGGGACTGGGCGGCTGGGACTGGGCCGCTGGGACTGGGCGGCCCGCCGGGCATCGGCCGCGCGGCGCCAGCCGCGCGGTTGCGGCAGCCCGGACGAACGCCCAGGCAGCCGCGTCGCCCCTGCAACGCTCCGGCACGGCCGACCGGCGGGAGAACGACGCCGCGTCGCACCGGGGCCCAGCCGCGCTCGAACGCGGCGCGACGCCCTGCAGCGAAACGCCCTGGGCGGCGCGACGCACTCCGGCAGGCCGAGGGCGGGCTGCGCCTCAGGTTGCCGCCGGCGCCATCGACTCCTTCCGCATGGCGTCGATGATCGGCCACAGCGCGTCCACTTCGTCCTTGAACAGATTGCCGATCAGAATGTCGGTGATCAGATTCTTCTTGTCGGGATGCTCGCGCACCAACTGCCCGAAATTCAGCCCGTCGTAAAACGCCAGGACCAGATTCCGCATCCGCCCGAGCGCCAGCCGATGCGCGGGCTCCCAGCGACGCAACCGGGCCTCGCTCGGATCGTCGGCGTCGAGCGCGTCGGCCACCGCGTCGCCCGCCATCTCGGCCGAAGTGAGCGCCATCAACACGCCTGAGGAATACAAGGGATCGAGGAACCCGAAGGCGTCGCCCACCAGCGCCCAACCGTCGCCCGCGGCCTTCCTCGCCTTGTAGGAGTACTCCTTCTGCACGCGGTACTCGCCGCACCGCTCGGCTCCCGCCAGACGCGGATGCAGACCCGGACACTGCGCCGCCTCCTGCTCGAAGATCGCCGCCGGATCCTTCGTGTCGCGGTCGCGGAACAAGTAGTCGGAGTCGGCCACGATCCCGATGCTCACCACGTCGTCGTGCAGCGGAATGTACCAGAACCAGCCCTTCTTGCCCGGGGTCTGGATGACGATCGTCCCGCCCGCGTCGAGTCCCGGCTCGCGGCGGGCCCCTTTGAAGTACGTCCAGATCGCAGCCTTCTTCAGGTCGGCGTCCCACTCGCGAAGCTGCAGGCGGTCGATCAGCAGCGACGACTGGCCGCTGGCGTCGATCACCACTCGTGCCCGCACCGTTCTCGAAGGCTCGTCCTCGCATTTGACCCGCACGCCGACGACCCGTCCCTCCTGCTGCACCACGTCGAGGACCCGCGTCCCCTCGCTGACCGCTACGCCGTGCTGGCGGGCGTTGTCGAGCATCATCTGGTCGAATTCGCTGCGCAGCACCTGCCACGTCTGCGAGCGTTCATGGGGGTCGTACTGCCCGAAGCGAAACGGCTCGGAGAGCTTGCCGTGCTCGTTGACGAACTGCACCCCGTACTTCTTCGTAAAGTGGCTCTGCTGCAGCCGTTCGAGCATTCCCAATCGCTTGAGCGTCGGATAGCAGAAGGGAATGAGCGACTCGCCGATATGGAACCGCGGGAACCGGTCGCGCTCGAACAGCTCCACACGGTAGCCGCGCTGGGCGACGATCGTCGCGGCAGCCGCCCCCGCAGGGCCCCCCCCGATCACCACGACGTCGGCCGACGGACCGGTAGCAATCATCGCGTTACTCCTGGCTGCGTTCCTGGGCCGCGGACGCCGCGGCGAACATATCGGGAAAGGTCCCGCGTCTCCACCCGCTCGACTCCGCCTCGTGGGGTTCGCGGACGCGCTCCAGCAGCACGCACAGCGCTCGCATTTCAGGGCACGACAAGTGACCTGCCTGCGCGCGGTGCATGGCCTGCACCGGACCCGCCAACTCGTCGAGCAACTGCAGGCCGGCCGACGTGATCCCTACCAGCACGGTGCGGCGGTCGTCGACGGAACCGCTCCGTTCCGCCAAGCCGCGCCGCTCCAGCTTGTCGACCATCCGCGTGATGTCGGGAGCACGCGAGATCATCCGCTGGGCGAGCTGCTGGGTCGCCAGCGGCTCCCCGCCGCGGGCCTGCAGCAAACGCAGCACGTTGTACTGCTGCGCCGTCAAATCCCACCTGGCGAAAAACTCCTCCTCGACGCCCCGCAAGCGATCGTAGGAACGCCACAGCGCGAGGTAGACCGCTTGTTCCGGCGAGTCGAATCGCAGGTGCAGCGCTGGATCGCCCGGCGGGTTCGGTGCGACGGGGACTGGAGCCATGGGCCGAATTCCTGGACAAGGCGGCCGCGGCAGCCCCCCTCGGGAGAACCGCACAACCAAGTATCTGTTTAAACGGCTAATTTCGCAACCGATCAAAAATATCCCCAACGGGGGGGTTCGGTTTGCGTTGACTGGCGGCGAGTATAGCTCTCAGGAGGGGTTTGTCGACTCTTTTGGCAGGTGTTCCAGGAAGAATCGCAGCCACTGGCCGTGGAAGATGCCATCGATCTCGGCGTCGGAGTAGCCGCGGTCGGCGAGGATCTCGGCAACGCGTTGGAGGTCGGCGATCGACCCCAGTCCCTCGGGAGATTGCTCGCTGCCGTAGCCGCCGTCCAGGTCGCTCCCCAACGCGGCGTGACGCGGATTGCCCGCCAGTTGGCAGATGTGGTCGATCTGGTCGGCCAGAGCCGACAGGGGCGCGGCGGAGCGCGGCGTGACGCCCGTCTTCCACCCGGGGGCGAGCATCCAGTTGTCGCACGCCACGCCGACGACGCCGTCGCGGCGGATGATCTGTCGGAGTTGCGAGTCGGCGAATTGTCGCTGGCCGGGGACCAGGGCGCGGCAGTTGTTGTGGCTGGCCAGAAGGGGTCCGCCGTAGCAATCGAGCGCCTCGGCGAAGCTGGCGTCGCAGAGGTGGGTCACGTCGAGCACGATGCCGGTGCGTTGGAAAGCGGCGAGCATTTCCCGGCCGCGCGGCGTGAGCGGTCCTTCTTCGCCGGTGCCGACGGCGTAGGCGCTCCGTCCGTAGTGGACGAGCGACGCCACGCGCAGTCCGAGGGCGAACCACCATTGGGTCTGGGAGGGATCGACGATGCCGTCGCAGCCTTCCATCGCCACGATCAATCCCAACGGCAGCGCGGCGGTCTCGGCGCCCGCGGCCTGCCACCGTTGCCAGTGTTCCCGCAAGCGGCGGGCGTCGCCGATCAGGACGACCTCGCCGCGCGCGGCGAGCGCTTCGTAGTAGGCGAGCTGTCCCCGCGCGCTGGCGTGGGCGATGTCGGGCGTGCGGTGGTTGAGCCACGCGATTGTCGAGTGCAATTCCTCGCGGGGCGGGGCCCACCGCGCCATCAGCGTGGCGAGCGACACGGCGAAGCCGCCGCGGCGCATTTCGGGGAGCGACACCGTCGCTCGGCCGCGTGCCGGGCTATCGCGCCAGTCGGCTTCGGCGGCGTTGATTTCGGCCAAGGGGCGGGTGATGTCGCGCTTCCAGGCCAGGGCGTTCCAGGCGAGGTCGAGATGGGAGTCAATCGCGAGTCGCATCGAACACCTCGCTGGTCTCCGACGCCGGCAGCGGCGCGTCGCGGTCGAGCAGTTCGCGGGCGATCCAGGCGTGCTCGCGGAGCCGCGCCCGCCACGCGGCGGCCTCCTCCGGCGCGTAGGCGTAGAAGCCGCGGCCATTGGCGATGCCCCGGGCGCCTTCGGCGGCGAGTCGCCGCAGGGGCTCCGGCAGCGTTCCGTCGCCGCAGAGCGTCGGCAGGACCGGCGCCATCGCCTCGGCATGGAAGGCCGGGCCTCCGGTGAGGTCGATCCATCGCAGCGGTCCGCAGAGGGCCGACCAGGCGCCGAGGGAGTTGCGGAAGCCGCGGTCGATCGTTTCGGCGTCGGCGACGCCGGCGGCCAGCAGCGCGAGGGCTTCGCGATACACGGCGTAAGCGAGGCGATTGGCGACGAAACCCGGCAGGTCGTGCGGGACGACGAGGGGATCCTTGCCGATCTGCCGCCCGAGCCGGCGGGCGATGTCCAGCGTTTCCGCGGAGGTCGCCGGGCCGGCGACAAGCTCGAGAAAACGGGTCGCGTGCGCCGGCTCCGCCCAGTGCATGCCGAGCACGCGCGCCGGGCAGAGGCGTCCTTCCTGCAGCGCCGCGAGCGGCACCCCCGCAGCGCTGCTGCCCAGCGGCGTGGCGGGGCCGACGACCGCCTCGAGGCGTTCCAGGACGGCCCGTTGCTCAGCGGGTTCCTCCGCCGCGCTGTCGACGACCAATCCGCAGGGGGCGAAGTCGGCCCATCCGTCCGCCGCCCGATAACGCCCCGGCCATGCGTCGCGGATCTGCGGAGCAAGCCCGCCGCGGGCGACCAGCTCGTCGATGGCGGCGCCGATCGCGTCGCGGGCCGCGCCGCGGGCCGCTGCGCTGCGCTCGTACGCGACCACCCGCAAGCCGTGTCCGAGCAGGCAGGCCGCGATGCCTTGGCCCAGCGTCCCCAGGCCGACGACGCCGACCGGCGG
>Ga0169931_10013168_pt1 | contig 11332 bp, 5 predicted proteins | sample Kivu_15m_20L_FD_129675 | JGI IMG/M metagenome (GOLD analysis project Ga0169931, IMG submission 129675) | Freshwater microbial communities from Lake Kivu, Western Province, Rwanda to study Microbial Dark Matter (Phase II) - Kivu_15m_20L... | ecosystem: Environmental > Aquatic > Freshwater > Lake ... | reverse complement strand
TTATTCATAGCCACATAGTTTTTGCCGGGCTGTTTGACACTAGAAACAGTATGTTGCTGCCATCCTGAAACGACTGTATGGAAGAAAAAATACCTTAGCGAGCTCCGAACTTGTCTTTGGTAGGAGCCTTGCCGTACACGTGCTATTGAGCTGGTAGGTCATGGAATCCTGGTTTATTTTTACCAAGCTCGGCTTTCTGGAGAATGATGTTGCCTTTGGAAGACATATGGGTCAGTTAGATTATAATTATTATATACAAATCGAAGCTATCATATTAAAAACACTTATTTTCGATAGAATAACTGAACTTGATTTTAGATAATATTTTTGCTTGTTTGCTACTAAAATTGTATAATAAATCAACCTTGTTTTCAATATAATTTATTGCTTTTATCTCCAATGGAAAACCTTTAATAAAACCTACTCTAACTTGATAATCCTGCTCAAGACAAATATCATTCCTCTCAGAACCCTACCCGCCATCCCACAACAACAAAAAAGTAACAACTTTCCCCTGAATCCTTCAAAAGAAGTCAACCTACATCTATGAGTCCACAAATACGAAACTACAGTTCTCAACCTAAATACAAAAAATCAACATCGCTTTACAATTCTCTGTAAATATTTTTTTAGATAGAAGCTTGTTGTAGAGCAGAAAATAGAAATAAATGCGATCAGGAGCATATGGCAAGGCTTTGAAAATATAGTAAAGAATCAAAAGAACAAAATCTCTTCTTTCTAAGATCGAGATGCGCAAGATGAAAAACAATCAAATAAAACAAAAATAATCAATAAAACGAGCATACCTTTTCTAGATAAAATTCTTCGAAAATGCCTGGTCGAACTATTTTTAACAATTCAAACAACGATAGGACAGCAAAATCGTTCAATTCCATGCAAATCAACGCTACGATGTCGATAATGCCAGATAAAAATTGAGAAGAAAATGTTATACTTTAAAAAATACTAGTCGAGAATTAAACGATTTACAGAAGCAACAAGAGTACTATATGAGTAAGGGGAATGTTGTGGAGTTGAAACAGGTTAGCAAACAAGTCAAAAAATAGGTAATAATTTTGTTATGTAGATTGAAAAGACTAATAGAGACAGATAGGCAACTATAATTAGATGGACCAAAGTTGAGGAAAAACACTTGGAAGAGCATCAGTAGAAAAAATATAGCAGTTTACTCAAGAAACTGTAGGGCTAAAGAACTGATCAGTAACAGTTGTACTTGAACTAGAAGAAAAGATTAAAACAGAAGTATAAGAATGTTTTGAGTCAGCTCAAACATGAACAACGCATGACGATGCAGTGCTTTATCAACAATAGACTGAAACCTCTGCAGTCAGTATGATCAAATTTTAGATGATATCAAAAAAAAGATTAAAAAAACAACAAAATTTTACATTATATAGTGGACATTCATTAAGCTTTATCTACTTCTTAAGTACTGGATATCAGTCATATTTAATTACATTATTTCTACAAAAATCAAAAAAAAAATGAGTTCAACATACTGTTTGCTTGCTATTATGGGGAGTCTACTTGCTATAGGAACATGTTCGACTATCTAAATTGAGCCTGCTGATCCAATGGAATGCTCAAATATTGAGTGGCCCTAGGAATGTGATTTAACAGACGAAGAAAAGAATTATTGGAGCGCTCTATTCTGGCCCGCCCCAAGCTATCAAAAGTGGCGAGATGCCTTGTATGATTAGTGGGAAGATGATTCTGGTTTTGTAAAGTTCTGCAAACATGAAAACAAATCCTATCCTATACCAACAACTCCTGACCCTTAATTTAAATAAAGAATCAATAAGAGTTATGGAATTTCCTGGATATTTGGAAGCAAAGAAGTTAGAGTCAACCCACGGAACATCTATCACAGTCACATGAAGTAGATTAAAAGTATCCATAACATTTAAACTAACAAAAAATTGATAAACTTACTAGATCCTACATTAAAAGATTGAACAATTAAGCTAGAATAAAAAGACTCCTGACCTGCAAACAAGTCTGCCCTTTCGAAAAATGTGTGAAAAAGTGGAAATCTAAAAGAAATGACGGCGCTGAAGATTTTAAAGATTAAAACGATTAACAAGAATCAGGGCTGTAAAAGAAAGATAACACCAAAAATTGATCTATAGATAGATTTAATCAAAATTACATATAATTATACGCAACAAATCAAAATTAGATTTATCATACATCACTTAGTTTATTTTTTAATTTGCACAGCGTGGATTAATTTTATTAGAAATAATATTAAAATAAACAGAAGGATGATGATTGATACATAATTACTTGTTAGAATCACTTAAAAATTTATTAAAAGTAAAAGAAACAAATATATTTCAAAAAATTATGATATTTTTTCATAAATCATCATACAAGCGTGATCTTATGAAAGAATTCGGGTAAATGAAACCAGGGAAACAAAGTATTGGTAGATACCACACCAGATACCCTTGGTCGTCACAATACACTTGTCTAAATCTAATCTAGTATAATTTTGTGTAAAGGATGATAATTTCCATCCCAAACAAGATTCTAATAGCATATTTATAAACAAACATTCAGCTGTCTTCTTAATACGACAACTCCAAAACTATCTCCGAATCCTTCCTCATAATATTCTGATACTTTGCCTTGGTAAATCTCTCTTTCCACATCGCAATCTCCTTCGCCATCTGCTTCTTTACACTAGCATTCTATTCAAATAGTCGCTTTTTCAATATAAAGTTCTGAGTCTATAAATTTTTGTTCCAGTTGCGGGTATCGAACAGCTAGGTCTAGCATTATCTCAACATGATGGCCATGAAATCGAGTTCGGTGAAACCTTAGATTTATTATTATGGGCTTTTTTGAGATAGGCTAGCTGCTATGTTAAGCGATTATATTTATGCGCGTTGGTGTTCGTTATGGAAGGTAAGCATCTAAATCTTGTCTTAATATTATTGATTTTTCTCTAAATTACAATATTAATACGTTTGAGCCTTTAAATCTAAGTTTTTTGCAGGTCATTCGAAGTCCTTATACACTAAAGATTATTACTAAGAGCTTAATTTTGAATTTTAAGCTAATTAATTTGTTTTTCCTTTATACACTCAAAAGGACCAACCTTCTACCCTTCTAGCTGAATAACTTTAAGTTTATTAACATTCTAACACTGAGTCGATTTATGACTATTCTTTGCAAATTGAATCTTAGCAGGAACTTGCTCTATTTTCTTGAGTTACTAGCTCGGATTGGCACAGACTCCCATAGCAACTTTTCTGACCCTAGCCGCATCTTTCCTATTATTTTTATTTAGATTAATATTTCCAAGAACAAGCGTCGTATCCTCAGTCATAGGTCTGGCACTCCAGCACTACTGGGTCAGATCATGCATCATAACAAAACTCATATCTTTAACACAATCAGAAGAACTCTAATTGACCCTCATCTTAGCTTGATTTTTCTGCCTAAGTGCCTGAGAATACTGTTTCTTTTTTTAAATCAAAGCCATCTTCTATTAAAATTCACCAGATTTGTACTGATCAGACACGCTTTTATTTCTTTAAGTCTTAGGCTTGACCCTGGACTTGACATTGAAATCGAGAGATAAAGGAGTGATCTAATTTTCCTTATCCGAGATAGATTTCATATTTTAGTATTATATTTATTAAATCCAACTGTCTTTTGATCTTCACGCATATATATCAAATATTAGATTTATAATCATTGTGTTTAAATGGAAACTAATGTCAAAGCGTTTAATATTTGGGAGTAGGCTGTTCAATAAAAAAATAAATAACAGTTGGTTGGCTCCAGCTAGAGAACTCTGGTAGTCCTTGGGTCACCTTCTTCAGGTGGTTTCTTCAATATTTAGGAAAAACATCATTTTTGAAGATAATAAAAAACTAGTCATAGACTGACTTAAAACCTACCTACGTCATGGACTACTCTTTCCTTCGTCGAGGGCATGCAAAACGTGAACTTACTCATTGTTACTAAATTGCAGCTAAAACACAAACTGATATCATCCCATCACTTGTCAGCAAATAAAACTTCAGTAATATAACAATGGCCATCTGCATCGATCTTTCCAAACCGGGAACTATCATATAGTAAGTTCAATAATGGATCGGAATTATTAGAAAATAAATCGGTTATGCGCTCAACTAGAAAGTAGGGCTCCAAGAGGTAAATGTGAGGTTAGATAGAGATACGATGTATGGTTTAAAGGTAAAAGAGAAGAAGTATTAGGGCATTAAGATTTCAAAGCAATCACTGCAGCGCCTTGCAATATCGTACTAGTTGGATGCAAATATGATCTTTTCGAACGATACTAGACTTAAAACAGAAAATGGTTGAGTAAAACTCTAAGATATCTGGCTCATATCAATAACTGTCATTTGATATTTGCATCGAGTCGACAAAGTATCCTGTCTGGACAGGTCAGATCAGTTATGCAACATTTGATGTTCTAAGATAACCCAAAAATAGCATCACAAAAAGATCATTTAAAACCTATTATTGTAGCCAAAGGGCAAGATACTTTGGCTGCTATAGCCGTGCCTTCTTCTGGATCGGTGAGTGGACTATAGGTTCTAAAGCGACAAATAGGAGGGTTGTTTACTTAATAGGAATAGAAAGTCAAAGCTGGAACTGATATTAGCAAATATAGCTAGATCAAAATCGATACTCTGCTTTAGTAACGCAAAAAAGTAAACGTTTATTTATTTAGTAACTGGCTCGCATCGCAAAATCAAGTGTTAAAAAATCGGCTTTTTGATGTAAGAGTGATACCGTTACATTTATACAAATATTTTATTTAAATCTTCAATTAATACTATTTATAATAATTTTCATATATGAACATCATAAGAGTAGACTCCTAAACTTTTAACTAATAACCTTAAGTCTATAACCTTCTTGACCTGTAACTACCCCCACCTACTGCAGACACAGATATCCATACCTTCATATAATTCAAATAATGGATTAACTCGCCATCTTTTCAAATCAAAACACTAGTGCATAACACTAGTCACATCAAACGTGGTTAGTCTATGTTCAGATCGCTTAAAGTCAGACCATCAAAGTCGCTGCATCAGGAACATAACTAATTATTACTTGGGCCGCTAAAAAGAAAACAATCGTTTCATTTAGCAGGTCTTGATTAAATACAAGAAGGTGGACTTGGGATGTAGAGTTCTTTCAGGGGCGGTTCATCTCATATATCAAGATCAAGAAAAAGTTCATTCAACTAAGACTTAGGGTTCGGAGATGATGATATTCTCGGTAACAGATCAGCCCACTCCAGCAGATCCGTTAATGGTTATGAACAAATCAACCAATACGAACTAAGATAAGTCATCGGCAAAGGATCATTCGCAACTGTGTATATGGGCATCGATATCTAGAGCGAATAAAAGAAAAAATACGCTATAAAAGTACTATCGAACAAACATATCAAAAAACGATTTTTATTGAAAAAGAACAGTCAGATGATAGATAGTAATCATCAAGAAGATTAGTAAGGTAAAGAAGCAGAAGGATCAAAGCCGAAAGAATCATTAGCAAATTTATTTATTCGGAACGAGGTGGCTATTCTCAAAAAAATGAATCATCAATACATTACTAAGTTGTATTAAGTGATAGTTGATAACTAGAAAGGCAAAGTATATTTAGTGCTCGAGTACTGTCAAGGAGGATTCATTAATTAGGACAAATCTAAGCATTAGCCTTACAGAAAATTACTATAATCATAATGCAAAAGATATTGTCGCCAAATCGGCCTTGCTTTAGATTACAGTAAAATATTATATACTTAGTTCACAACGTAGCAGCCATCGCTCATCGAGATATCAAACCATAGAACATTCTTCTATCAGCTCAAGACTAGGTCAAAATCTCAGATTTCGGGTTAGGTACGCACAAAATGAAAGCTAAAAAACAAAGTGGAACTCCTCTCTTCATGCCACCTTAATCTCAATCACAAGATATGGAGATATGCAGCAAGTTGGGCGATATTTGGGCTTTTGGAGTCACTTTGCTAGTAATGCTCAAAGGTAAATTACCAGATTTTTCTGGACAAAAAATATAGCTTTAGAAAGAGATAGCTTCTTTGAAAGATGTTTCTGATACTTGCAAGGATTTTATAAGCAAGTGTATGAAGACAGATCCCAAGCAACGAATGAATTGTAAAGAAATATTAAAGCACGATTGGTTGAAAATATCAGGGTAGGAACATGAAAATTAAGAACATGTAGAGGTGCTTAAAGTGACCCAGCAGTAGTAGTAGACGGTTTTTAAGATCAAGCAGAACAATTAGAGTGAGATCAAGATTAAAATAGAGTGATTATAGCTTGACTAATATCGAATTATAATTCTATTTATGAGTATGGACAAACTAGTAGGGTTCATGGCACTAGCAGGAATCATTTTGCTGATGATGAATATAACCTATACTACTTAAGATGCATCGGATCATAAATTGAAAATTAAGTAAGATAAACCGCATTTTTGGGCAGAATACTAACGCAAAAAACCAGATTTTTCATTCGATTAATGGATGAAATGGAATAAAAAGACCTATGAATCAATATAAGTAACAATATATTTACTTCAGGAAAGGACATACCGTAGCTTCGTCTACTAACAAAATCTTCTCCGTATCAAAATGCACAACATCAAGTTCTAGCTAGGTTAATCTACATATTTTAAAGGAGTAAATCATTTTACAGATCTTACTATTTAATAGTTTCTCTCCAAATACACAAAAAAACTAAAAACCCCAACAACTTAGGCCTCTGATAGTTCTCTATCAATAACAAAATAATGTAAAGGATCGATAATGGACGCGCCCAACCCTCCAGACTAACTCGACTGGGGCAACAAAGTCAGCTAAGTCGGAGACCAAGGTTAGTGCGGAAAAGCCTGGGCCATGACTTCAACGTCAGCCATCTAGAGTCTATATGCTTTAAAAATGGGTTCTTTGCCTTCTTTGTCAGACCAGCAACTCCTCTAGTGTTCAACTGACTACGGTAACTAGGGCTGCGATGGTGGTTTCATGTAACAAGCATACCACTACATAATCGACAACGGCATCGCCACCCGCAAAACATACCAAGACCGCGATTAAGTAAAACCATGCAAATATACACTAAACATGAAATTCACTTCAATCCGCTAATGCGCAAGAATCCCTCCCCTTTCATATTCAAAACTCCTCTCCGCAATAGTCCAACAACCTGTAACAGTCGCTATGGATTTTTCACCAGATATGAAATAATATTAGGGAGGGATTTTTGATAAGACGTGTACGAAGGAGTTGACTCATGCGATGTTGTTGGTTGGGTATGGAGGGGAGAAGGAGGATTAGTGGTATTGGAAGTTGAAGAATAGTATGGGTAAGAAATGGGGATAAATGGGGTATATGCTGTTGAGGAGGACTGGGAGAGATGGAGAGGGGGAGTGTGGGGTGCAGAGGATGGCATCAGTACCACAAGGAATAGCGTGATTGTGAAGGAGTATTGTACTTAATACACTAACATATTTTTAAAATTCAATGTTTTTACTATATATTAAGAGTTTATGGGTAGTTTTGGTAAGGGTCAATATAATAGATTATATGAACTCATAACAACCCGTGTTTAACATCATCCACAACTACAGAAATATCGCACCCTAGGAGCCCAGAGTCTCAGACAACGAGTCAGAACCCATCGAACCTTAATAAATACTATCGACCGAGGCCACCCAGCAAGACAGCGGACAATCTTCACAGCATCCATGATATTTTAAATTTATTTAAATAAAAACATCAATCAAAAGCATTTAGTCATTCAAGAACAGAATTCAATACCTTATTAAAAATTTATATGTTGTTGATACTATTTTTTGTGTAAGTTATAGTAGTTTTCGCCAATCTATAGAACTGTTCATTATTATAAGAACACTCATATAAGTCAACTATACAAACACAAACACACACATGCTCAGAGCAGCCACAACATCCCAGGAATCCTAACAATCCATATCCCTACAACGAAACATATCAATCGTATAGATCCGCAAACACAATCGATAAGAAATATTCAACAAGAAAAGATACCAGCTCCACCAACAATAAAATTATATCTGCGATAATATGTTTACACAATAAGGAAGATAAAGGAATCAATAGTAGAGTGTTTAAAAGAATTAGTATCAAAGAATCATCAATATTTTAAAAAACCAGTCTTATGGTATTGATGATCTTTGCTAATTGGTTCAACATCTTCAATAAACAGATTTAGTGCTTAGACTTAGAGGAGTTATTGGTATCAAAAAAATACTATGCAAGCAACCGCCTCCCATACAACTAGTAATAGATTCAGGAGCAGTTCAGTTACTTATAGATTTGCTGTAATAGCAAGAGTAGCCGTAGATCAAGTATGATGCACTATGGGCTATCAGCAACATCTCATCAGGCGAATAGGCTCAGGGAAAAGTACTAGTATAGTATGGCATAATACCTAAAATGTTGAGTCTTATGCGAAATAACGATAAAAATACAATATTCCAGAGCATATGGACTCTTGGCAATCTAACGATGTAAAGTATCACTATAAGAGACACAGTCATCAACTAAGGAGCAATCGACACTATAGTTGAAATATTATAGTAAAGCCAAGATTTGTAAGTAGTCACTAATGCATGCTGGCTACTCTCTCATCTATGCAGAAAATCACCCCTACCCTAATACTAACTAGTAAAGCCCGGTCTTGAGTCCTTGGCTAGAACAATCGGTAGCTCATGTATACATGACCAGTAGACTCTTGTAGATTGTTTTTGGGCTATTTCTTACTACTGTGATCCTCGTAAACACAATTCTTAGCCACTACTGGACAGCAATTTTCTGGATAGATTTGTTGAGTTCATGTGGTAATAGATCCAAAACAATAGAAGATTGACACCTGGAATAAGGATCATCGGGGGTTTGTGTATGGGAAACAGCCAGATTATATAACTTCTGCTTGATCATGGAGTACTACCACTTCTATAGCAATGCATATGCCATCCTATGGAATCAGTGAGAAAGTAGAGTTGCTGGGCCATATCAAATATCGCTACAGGTTCCAAAAAGACAGTATAGGCCATTCTGTAGAGATAGTAGTTAATGTCTGATCTAAAAATAAAGTACTAGTCTTAAACCACAAGCATAAAGAAGTAGATCTGCTATATTTTTACTAATATGGCACATTACAGCCACGAAATATAAGGATTCATGGATTTCTATATAAGCTATGAATTGTTATAACCACATCTTGCGTTGCTTCTAGATTCGGATGAAAAAATAGTCTAGATTGCTTTGAATAATTTGGCAATTATTCTTCAAAGAGCAGAGCAGAAATAATAGATGGAGATCAGCAATGGTCTGTCTATAAATAAAGGTATTTTCGATTATAAGAAAGTGCATTCTAGCAAAAGAGGAGGAATAAATAATAGAATAATAAATCGGATAATCGAACTGGGATACTCTGAACTGATCTAACATTACCAACATAGCTAGAATGACGATATCTACAATTCAGCATTTACGATCATTAATAACTATTTTACAGTATAAGACCCTCTAGACAAACTAAGACTCTTATGATAGATTTGATTTTTATATAAAATATTTAAAACACGCTTTATTTACTTAAAAATTTAGATAAAATTTATTCTTTGTTTATCTTTTTTGTTAAAGTATTTGTAGTAATATATCTGTCTTATAAGCTATCATAATAATATACATGTTGTTGGACATCATATTCGCGCTTGCAGTCCTAGGTCTCCTCATTGCCATCTACAAACTCAAATTCTCCAAATCGTCCATTTAACAACAAATACAACAGCAACAGCAACAGCAGCAGCAGCAATAGGTAGCTACTAAGTAATCTCCCATCTAGACAAATACATAAGCCAACACCTAACACTAGGAATGGCAGAGTGATTCCGACCGATAAGACGACTAGGAAGACAACTCCCCAGCTGCTCTAAGAAAAAGAATGAGGAAAGATCAGAAGAATAAATAAAAACAACAAAGAAAAGAGGCGCATTAGCAGTTTCTATAAATGCAGAAATAGAAGCGAGAGAAGGAAGATTAAGCCAATTAATAGAAAGAAAAATTAGAGCTAGAAAGAAAGATGAAATAGGATATGATCGTGGCTCAGCTAAAGGCTTAGGAGGAAAAACGTCGCTAGTAGGAATTCAACAAATGGAAGGTATAAATGAGATTATACAGGATATGTTTTCAGTTGAGTAAGAGGGGCAGTCAAAACTATCAGCACAGTAATAGCAACGACAAACTCTGCTACTACAACAAACCTTGGCACTTAGATTGAAAAAAACAAAGCTGACTCTTCTCTAGGATTTATCGCATTCTTTGAAGTTGCCAACAAGGGAAGTAGTTGATAAGATAAAGGAATTGGAGAAACTAGGAATGGTCAATGGCATATTTGATGAACGAGGCAAATATTTGACCATATAAGAGGAAGAGTGGAGAGCTATCAAAGGATATATTGGTGGTAAAGGCAGAGTCAGAAAGACAGATATCATGGCATAGTGCGCCAGGCTGATTAAAATACCATAAGGAGTAGAGTAAGGCTTGCTAGACTTAATCAAGAGCTAATAAGAAACAAAATGATCGCTCACATGCATATATCTTTAATTTAATTCCTTATACTGATATCTACAATAGATAACTGCCACCCTCCCAATAATTTTTATTACTAATGAACAAACGTGAACAATAGCACTTCGCCGCCTTCTTCTAGTAACTCTACTAAACCGAATAACTACTCGACTACATCAAACAACAACTAGCCAACAGTCCATCTCACAACCCACAACGACTCTTCCAACTCATCTCACATCAACAAAGTCATATCACCATACAACATCTTAGATAATTCCTAGAGGGAAGAGTTGCATGTAATGATAGGGAGTTGTATGAGATATTCTAGAGGTTTGATTGGAGCAGACAGGGTAGAATATCGCTAGAAAATTTCATGTCGGAACTATAGCCGTTTGCAGGCGATGCACCACAACGAGCTAATAACAACTAAGCGTAGGTAACAGCTTAGACTTAAGGACACTTCATCTCCCTCCTGGTCTAAATCCTAAAGCGATTCAGAATAGTCTAAGTAGCTCGTAAACAAATAAAGTACCTTGATCCACAGATAGATACGTTCAACCCTACGACGCATTTGCACATCTCGACCCCCAAAAAACAGGTTTCATCACAATCCCATCTTTAAGATAATTCTTCTATAGCAATGATTTCAACGTGACCGCCAAACAACTCTACTACTTG
>Ga0169931_10013167_pt1 | contig 11333 bp, 9 predicted proteins | sample Kivu_15m_20L_FD_129675 | JGI IMG/M metagenome (GOLD analysis project Ga0169931, IMG submission 129675) | Freshwater microbial communities from Lake Kivu, Western Province, Rwanda to study Microbial Dark Matter (Phase II) - Kivu_15m_20L... | ecosystem: Environmental > Aquatic > Freshwater > Lake ... | reverse complement strand
TAGCAATATTTCCTATGGTTGGTTGGCTCAAAATGCAACCAATCCGGTGATGGCTCCCAGTCTGACAATTACACCTGCACAAACCATTAATTACATGGTTACCGCCATTGACCCTTTTTTATGCAATTACACCGATAACTTTACAATTACCGTGGCACCGTTGCCCAATTTAAATTTAAGCACGAACCAAACTGTGCTGTGCGCTTATGATACGCTACAGTTAGCTGCAAGCGGTGCCAATGCCTATACTTGGAACGGTCCGGTAACTTTCGCTAACAGCAATCAAAATCAAAGTATCATTCTTCCTGTAACAGGTGTTTATCAAGTAACTGGAACCACGCAAAATGGTTGTCAAAATAGTTTAGCGGTTAGTATTACCGTCAATCCAGTACCTCAATTGCAAATCACGCCAGATCAAGGAATATGTCCCGGATTTTCTGCAAACATCAATGTTAGTGGGGCAACAAATTATCTTTGGAATAACAATTCCCTAACAGGTTCTGCAGGAGTTGTAACACCCAATCAAACAACAACTTATGAAGTAATTGGTGCAAACTTATTCAATTGCCTCGATACCGCGAGTACTACCGTGACTGTTTACCCTCAGCCGAGTGCAAGTTTTACAGCAAGCCCGTTGATTTTAACCAACGATAATCCGACGGTTTCATTTACCTCACTTGCTCAAAATGCAGCCACCACGACTTGGGATTTTGGAGATGGCACTATTTTAGAGAGCAATCAAAATCAATTCGACTATACATATCCGTTTGTAGAAGATCAAACTTATACGGTTACATTGAATATAGAAAGCCCAGAGGGTTGTACTGATCAGCATCAAGTTCAAATACAAATTAAAGGAGGTATCATCTATTACGTTCCCAACACTTTTACGCCCGACGGCGATGCGCTCAACAACCTCTTTACCCCAGTATTTACCTCAGGATTTGATCCGCAGTCTTTCCATATGACCATCTTTAACCGTTGGGGAGAGCCCATTTTTGAATCGTTTGACCCAAAAGGTGGCTGGGATGGCAAAATCGACATTTACAATGCCCCTGAGGGCACTTACAACTACATTATTGATTTCATAACAATGAATAGTGAAGAAATGAATCGCGTCACTGGTCATGTTTTATTACTGCGTTAGGCTTATGGTAAAAAGAATACTAAGTGGTTTACTTTTCATTGTCTTTTGGAGTGCTGCACATGCGCAGTCAATTGGCGGTATTGTCAATACCTATGTCGCCGTTACAAATATTACTCTCAATAGCGTAACGGTAACAAGTAGTAATGGTTTCGCTGTAGGTGACCGTGTATTGCTCATCCAAATGAAAGGTGCTACTATCAACCAAACCAATACAGCAAGTTTTGGTCAGGTCACCGCAATTGGTTCAGCTGGGAATTTTGAGTTCACTAACATTGCGAGTATTTCTGGAAATACCATCACTTTCATTACCAATCTATGTAAACCTTTTTCAGTAGCGGGCCAACTGCAACTTATTCGCGTCCCAGTCTACAATCAGGCAACCATTAACGCAGTGGTGACTTCCAGTCCATGGAATGGCTCCGTAGGAGGTGTGGTAGCCATAGAAGCAACCACCAGCTTGACATTCAACAACATTATTGATGTCAGTGGAAAAGGATTTATAGGTGGCGCAGTAACCTCTGGGGGTTTCGCGTGTAACGATCCGAACTTTGCTAGCGCCGGCACCAACGCGGGTAAAAAAGGTGAGGGAATTGCCATTGCACCACTCAATCTCGCTGGCAACCGTGCGCCTTTAGCTAATGGTGGCGGCGGCTCTAACTCTGGCAACCCTGGTGCGGGTGGTGGTGCAAATGGTGGTGTTGGTGGCAGGGGCGGCAATCAATTCTCGGGTTCTTGTCCAGTGAATACAGCTTTCGGCATGGGCGCTTACAGTCAAAGTTATGCCACTTACCGCGCATTTTTAGGTGGCGGTGGTGGCGGTGGTTACAAAGACAACGGGCTCAATGCGACCAACGGTTCTAACGGCGGCGGAATTGTCTTTATTATCACGCCAACAATCATCGGCAACAACCAAAGTATCAATGCTAGTGGCGCGAACGTCATTGGCAATACCGATTCTGAAGGTGCTGGTGGAGGAGGTGCAGGTGGCTGTGTTTATTTGCTATCACAAACCGTGAATTCAAATCTGAATGTTAATGTAAGCGGTGGTAATGGCGGCAACATTTTTAGTACTTTGTGGTCTTCTGCTTGCCACGGCCCAGGTGGCGGTGGAGGCGGTGGAGCTGTTGTTTTTCAACAAGCCGCACTACCTGCAAACGTAAGTCCAATTTTGACAGGCGGCAATCCGGGTTCTGTCTTGCATACTGGACCGGCTTGTGCCGGAACAAACTTTGGTGCCCAAGCAGGGGCGTCAGGTATTTTGGTCTACAATTACACGCCTCCAAGCCCAGGTGCACCGCCCAATCTTGGACCCGATACACTCATTTGTGCGGGAACTTCCTTTACTTTGCAACCAGATTCAAGCTACGCATCATATGCCTGGAGCAACGGTGCCACGACGCCATCTATTGTAGTCAATGGTCCGGGAACCTATTGGCTCGATGTACCAAGTGGCTGCGCTTTGGCCAGAGATTCGATTGTTGTGAGTGTACAACAACCTATCTTAGATTTGGGTCCAGACCTTGCTCATTGTGCCGGAGATTCCTCCTTGATTCAGCAAAATACGTCGTTTAGCAGCTATTTATGGTCCACAGGTGCAACAAGTGCTGCAATTTACGCAAGTACTCCAGGAACATACTCATTAACCGTTACCGACAATTTGGGTTGTGTGGCCACCGATCAAATCAACGTCGTGGTTTTGCAACCCGACTCCTCTGCGAGTTCAATGAATTTATGCGTCGGCTCCTCATATGATTTTTATGGTCAAATAATAACGAACGCCGGATTGTACACAGCTATACTCAGCAATCAGAATGGTTGTGATTCAATCGTTACGTTAAATGTCAACTTAGAATCGGATACAACACTGCTCTCGATTACCATTTGTGCGGATTCCATATTGAATTTTAATGGCCTAAGCATTAGTGCACCTGGCGTATATACGGTTCATTTGCTCAATCAAAATGGTTGTGATTCTACAATTATTTTATCGCTTAACGAGTGGGCGCTGCCAATTGTTAGTGTGGCCGATACATTTGTTTGTGCCAATACTTGTGTAGATATCTTCCCTTCTGGGGGCCTGACTTACACTTGGAGTGTGCCTCAAAATGCGAATGGTAGCATAACGGTTTGCCCTAATCAAACAACAAGTTATCAGGTTATAGGTACGGATCTAAACGGCTGTGAATCTTTACCGGTTCAAGCTACGGTTCAAATCGATCCTATTCCAGTTCCTAATTTTTATATCGACCCAGATCAAGTGGAAATCGATGATCCGGTTATTACCATTTACAACGTGACACCTGGTAATTTGAATCACTTATGGAATGTGAACGGCGTCGTTTTTGAAAATTCGAATGGTAGTTTTAATTTTGAGTTGCCATTTACCGAAGGCACTTACAGCATACAACTGGTGAGTTCCACAAATTTGGGTTGTACAGATTCTTTAACATTAACTGCCACCGTCATGAACAACATCGCGGTGTATGTTCCAAATGCCTTTACTCCTGATGGCAGCGAGTTCAACACGGTGTTTTTTCCTGTTTTTTCAACTGGATTTATTCCAAAAGGATATCAATTTTCGATTTTTAATCGTTGGGGAGAAATTATTTTCTATAGTGCCGATCCGAATGCTTATTGGGATGGTGCAATGGCGAACGGTACGGATTGCCCGGATGGTGTCTATAATTATTTAATTGAATATCAGCAGACACAAAAAGGAGAGCCTATTCGCATCTTGGGCTTTGTTCATTTGTTGAGATAAAAAAAAGCCCCGGATTCCCGAGGCTTTTTGAAAGGTTTTTTAATATTCATCTTCGTTGAAGAGAAAGTCTTCTCTTGATGGATAATCTGGCCATATTTCTTCGATGCTTTCATACATGTCGCCTTCGTCTTCAAGGTCTTGTAGGTTTTCTACGACTTCTAGTGGGGCGCCCGTGCGAATGGCAAAATCGATGAGTTCTTCTTTAGTGGCAGGCCACGGTGCGTCTTCAAGATAGGAGGCAAGTTCCAGTGTCCAGTACATGAGTCTTTATTTAAAGTTTAATTTTTGGCAAAAGTAATTTTTATTTCCAAAAATCCAAGCCTTAATCGTAAAAACAAGGAAAAATTAATGTCTTGGCGTCCAAGTATGTTCTGTTGAACCTGCGTCGTGGTTGATTTTTCGAGCCAAAACAAAAAGATAGTCACTGAGTCGGTTCAAATAAGCAAGCACCAATTCTTGAACACCTTCAAGTTCATCTAGTGTGACCACCATGCGTTCGGCGCGCCTACAAATACAACGCGCAACATGCGTATGTGCACTATTTATGTGTCCACCCGGTAAGATAAATGCAGTGAGCTCAGGCAAAGCTTCATCCATGATATCCATCCAGTGCTCTAATTTTTGAACATCAGATTCGTTTAAATCAGGAAGTTGCATTTTAGATTTTTCTGGATCTGCTGCTAAATGAGATCCGATCGTAAAAAGGCGATCTTGAATTTCTCGGAGTTGTTCAATATAACGATTGTCTAGGTCTAGGGTGCTGATCAGCCCAATGTAGGAATTGAGTTCGTCGATGGTGCCATAAGCCTCTATTCGGACATCTCCTTTAGAAACGCGTGTTCCGCCTATAAGTCCAGTGCTGCCTTGATCTCCTTTTTTGGTATAAATTTTCATGCTTGATGGTTCAAGAGTAAAGTCGAAATTTGTGTGGCGTCGTAACGACAAGCTAATAAGCGTTCCATTACCGCCTCTAAAATGCTATCCGGGCAAGATGCACCTGAGGTCAAAACAATGCGCAATTGCGTTTGCGTTGGTAAAAATGCTTCGGTTAGCTTTAAATGCTTTTGGTGGTAGTCAAAATGCTGAATGTATTCATTTTGAATTTCAGCGGCATCTTTGATGTAATAGGTTTTGAATTTTTGTTCGAGCAGCTCTACTAAATGACTAGTGTTTGAACTGTTGTACCCGCCTACAACGATTGCTAGGTCAGCCTCTTGCTCTAATAAACCAAGTGTAGCCGATTGGTTGTCGTTGGTTGCATAACAGAGGGTATCTCGGGTATCGGCCATGTGTTCCTTGATAGCGTCATCGCCGTAGAGCGCAATGTATGTTTGTCTTAAGAAATCTGTGATTTCTTGGGTTTCTGAAGCCAACATGGTGGTTTGATTGACTACACCAATTTTGTTTAAATGTTGTTCGGGATCAAAGCCCGGCGTGTGTTTTCCTTTAAAAAAAGCATGGAATTCAGCACTAGTTTTGTTTTTGGTGATTACTTGTGCCAGGAAGTTTGCTTCTTGTTGGTTTTTAATGACTAATGCGTGTCCAGATGCCGCAGCATGAGAAAAGGTAGCACGCGTTTCTTCGTGGTCATGTTTGCCATGGATAATGATGGTGTGGGCTGTTTGTCCTAACTTTTCGGAACGGTTCCATACTTTTTCGACAAACGGACAAGTTGTGTTGTAGGTCTGAACATCGATTCCTAATTCTTTGAGTTGCTGCTCAATTTCAAGAGTAGTACCAAATGCGGGGATCAGAACGACGTCGTTGGGTGTGAGGCTTTCAAATGCAATGAGTTGTTTTCCGTGGGTATCTTGTAAGAACTGAATCCCGTTGGTTTGAAGGTCTTCGTTGACCGCTGGGTTGTGTATCATTTGCGAAAGCAAGAAAATTCGTTTTCCTGGGTTCTCGGCGATAGCTTTGTAACTGCGTTCTATTGCGTTTTCTACACCATAACAGAATCCAAAGTGTCTGGCGAGTATAAAAGTAAAATTACCCAATTGAATTTCGGTTGGGCTGAAGTCTTTTTTGCGCGGATCAGCGGCTTTGCGCTGCGCCTTGACTTGACCTAAGATGCCAGAACGGTAAAACGCAGGTACTTCAAATTGTTTCATATTTTAAAAACGCATGAGCGCAAATTTAGTTCAGCTTAATGTTGCGTTCCAGGATATTGTTCAAGTGCAACGCGTAAGCATTCAACAGCAGCTTTCAGATGCGCTTGATCCAAAACGTAAGCAATTCTTGCTTCGTTGGTTCCAGCGCCTGGTGTGGCATAGAAGCCATCGGCTGGCGCCATCATTACAGTCTGACCGTTGTGTGAAAACTCCTCGAGCAACCATTGACAAAAATGTGCTGCATTGGAAACAGGGAATTTTGCAACACAATAAAATGCGCCGCTTGGTTTGGGGCAGTATACACCCGGAATACTATTGAGGCCTTCTACCATAATGTTTCGTCGAGCAACGTATTCGGCAACGACCTCGTCGAAATAAGATTGAGGTGTTTCTAAAGCGGCTTCCGCTGCAATTTGGTCTACTGTTGGCGGCGACAAACGCGCTTGGCCAAACTTAAGTGCCGCTTGCATGAATTCATGGTTTTTGGAGATCAATGCCCCAATTCGCGCGCCACACATAGAGTAGCGCTTGGAGACGGAGTCAATCATGACGACATTTTGTTCAAGGCCGCTTAAATTCATGGTTGTGAAGGGTACCGCTCCGTCGTAGCAAAATTCTCTATAGACTTCGTCGGCAAATAAGAAGAGGTCGTGTTTTTGAACGATGTTACTCAGTTCTTCAAGTTCTTGTTGGGAGTATAGATAACCAGTAGGGTTCCCAGGGTTGCAAATGATGATTGCTTTTGTTCTTTTAGTTATTTTTGCCTCGATTGCAGCCACAGGAGGTAAGGCAAAACCATTTTCAATGTGTGCGGTTACCGGAACAACCTTTAGACCCGCCATAACAGCAAAGCCATTGTAATTGGCGTAAAAAGGTTCAGGAATGATCACTTCATCGCCTGGATTGCAAGCGGTCATGAGTCCAAAAATAAGGGCTTCAGAGCCACCTGTTGTAACGATGATATCTGAGGAATTTACAGGAATACCTTGTTTTTGATAACTAAGTGCTAATTTTTGGCGATACGACTCAAAACCTGCAGAGTGGCTGTATTCGAGTACTTTGTGTTCCAAATGATGGATGGCGTCGAGTGCCACTTGCGGCGTTTCGATGTCAGGCTGACCAATATTGAGGTGGTAAACGGTTTTCCCGGCTTTTTTAGCGGCTTCCGCATAGGGCACCAATTTGCGAATGGGCGATGCGGGCATTTCAATTGCTTTTGAAGACAATAAAGGCATGTACTTAAATTTAGTTTCCAAAATTAAGCAATCTTTTTTTTGTGGATTTTTTTATTGTTTTCAAATTTTTTATATATTCGCCATATCTAATTTAAATCGCAACGCCTATAGATCAAATTTACCTTTAACCGCTGAAACCACTTTTCTGCACAAAGCGTAAACTATGATCTTATCTCAATTAAGCGATTCACAGCTCATCAAAGACTATGTATCTGGAAACGAAGAAGCCTTTGCTGTCTTGCTCAATAGGCATCAAGAAGCCATTTTTAAATTTATTTACAACAAAATAAAGGATACCGATTTAGCCAACGACCTCTTTCAAGAGACCTTCGTTAAAGTGATCCAAAAGTTAAAATTGGGTGCTTATCAAGAAGAAGGTAAGTTCTTGCCTTGGGTGATGCGCATTGCACACAACTTAGTTATTGATCACTATCGCAAGCAAGCCAAACACCGCTTGATTTCAGAGCGTCATTCTTGGTCAGAAGACTACAATATTTTTCATCGAATTGCCAGCGAAGATGCCAATTACTTGCAACAAACTACGCTAGAAGAAGTTGCCGAACAACTCCATGTACTCTTGGGTCACTTACCTGAAAGCCAGCGTGAAATGATTTATATGCGACTTTTTGAAGAACGTTCATTTAAAGAGATTTCCGAAACTGAAGGAGTTAGTATCAATACGGCTTTGGGTAGAATGCGCTATGCGCTTTTGAATTTGCGCAAAATGATCGATGAACATGCGCTTACAATGGTTCAATCCTAGCCCAATTCAAATAAGCTGCTTATCTTTGTAGCTCACGTTTGAATTATGTTTGAGAATCTAACCGATAAGTTTGAAAGAGCCTTTAAAGTCCTTAAAGGACAAGGTCAAATTACCGAAATCAATGTAGCTGAAACCTTAAAAGAGGTGCGCCGGGCTTTGCTCGATGCAGACGTCAGTTTCAATACGGCCAAGCAATTCACCAATACCGTCAAGGAAAAGGCTTTAGGGCGCGACGTACTTAATGCTGTTTCTCCAGGTCAGCTCATGATCAAAATTTGTCATGAAGAATTGATCGAACTCATGGGCGGCAACGAGGTTGAAATCAACTTAAAAGGAGCGCCAGCCATTATTCTTATGTCAGGTTTGCAAGGTTCGGGTAAAACCACCTTTACCGGAAAACTTGGCGCTTATCTCCAAAATAAAAAAGGCAAAAAAGTTTTGTTGGTGGCTTGCGACGTCTACCGTCCTGCGGCCATTGATCAGCTTCATGTGCTCGGAGAACAACTTTCCATTGAAGTATTTTCTAACAAAGAAGAAAAAAATCCAATCGCTATTGCGAATGCAGCTGTAGCGCACGCCAAAAGCAATGGTTTTAATGTTGTTTTGGTCGATACTGCTGGACGCTTGGCAGTCGATACCCAAATGATGGATGAAATTGCTGCGCTCAAACAAGCTTTGCAGCCATCTGAAACCTTATTTGTTGTCGATTCCATGACTGGTCAAGATGCCGTCAATACAGCTAAAGCTTTCAATGAACGCATTGATTTTGATGGCGTTGTGCTCACCAAACTCGATGGCGATACCCGAGGTGGAGCCGCACTTTCGATCAAAGCAGTGGTCAACAAACCTATCAAGTTTGTGGGTACCGGCGAAAAAATGGATGCCCTCGATATCTTTTACCCCAAAAGAATGGCAGACCGCATCTTGGGTATGGGCGACGTCGTTTCGCTAGTAGAACGTGCTCAAGAACAATTTAACGAAGAAGAGGCGCGTCGCTTGCAAAAGAAAATCATGAAAGATCAATTCGATCTCAATGATTTTTTAGCGCAATTGCAGCAAATCAAAAAAATGGGCAATGTCAAAGACCTCATGGGCATGATTCCCGGAATGGGAAAAGCCATGAAAGACGTCGATATTCCAGACGATGCCTTCAAAGGTATAGAAGCCATTATTCTTTCGATGACGCCCAAAGAACGCGCCAATCCTGGCCTACTTAATCCGTCACGTAAAAACCGCATTGCCAAAGGTAGTGGCACAAACATTCAAGAGATTAATAAGCTGCTTAAGCAATTTGAAGAAATGCGCAAAATGATGAAGCTTATGAGCAACCCGCGCAACATGATGGGCATGATGAGCAAACTCAAAGGAATGGGCGGTATGCCAGGCATGTAACATGGAAAATCAAAATCCATCAGATTGGTATTCACCTAAGCCGGTTCTTGAAAAGGTAAAAGTCAAGAGCAATTGGGGGCTTACTTTATTTTCTGTTTTGGTTTTTGCACTAAGTTTTCTATCGATTTTTTCCGACGAACTCGATTTTGTTTTTTATTTGGTGGTCGTACTTTTTTTGCACGAACTTGGGCACTACCTCTTGATGAAATACTTCCGTTACGAGGACCTACGCATGTTGTTTATTCCACTAATGGGTGCTTTTGTACAAGGCAGTAAAAAACAGTATTCTCAAAAAGAAAGTTTTATAGTGATTGCTGCGGGACCGTTTCCGGGTGTCGTATTTGGTCTGATTTTATTATTTATTGCGCAAAGTTACCAGCAAAGCTGGCTATTAGAGCTCAGTTTTTTATTCTTATTTCTAAATGTAATCAATTTGCTCCCAATAGATCCGCTCGACGGTGGGCAGTTATTTAAGCTCTTTGTGCGCCAAAAACGAGATCTTTTTTTACTGGTATTTGCACTTTTGTCATCATTACTAATGATAACAGTAGGCTATTTCATCGAGAGTTGGATCCTACTTGCCTTCGGATTTTTAATGTCCTTTAAGGTGCGCAGTTTTCAGCGCAACCACCAATACAGACAACTCCTCGATGCACAAGGCATCGATTACGAGTGTAATTACGAAGCACTTACTGATCAAGATTACCACCTGATCAAACAACTTATTTTGGATGAAAATCCAAAATTGCGTGCATTCGATGCGCAGTATCCTGAGGAAGCAAAAGAGATGATCGCCAGCCATGTCAACGCGGTTTTGGCTGTTCCGGTCAGTCGCGACACTTCGTTGTTGTTTAGAAGCCTGCTCATTTGTTGCTGGTTACTTTTGATCATTTTGCCCGTCTTTTTATTGGTCGGGCCATTCCTCGATTTCAACTGGTATTTTGGCGCGTTTTAAGTTTTTTATAGGTTTGGTATGCTTTGCATGCTTTGGGGCAGAGGGGTTATACGCTCAGTGTCAGCAAGTGCTTGTGAGCGGTAAAATTATAGATACCGCGCGTTTGCAAAATTTCTACAACCTTATGGTGGTCAATAAAACGACAGGTAGAGGGGTGTTTGGGCAGCCAAATGGTCATTTTTCTGTTTATGCCAATACCGGTGATTTAATTGCGCTATCCACGAAAGGTTACCCTGTTTATCAATTTGTCGTCAAACCAGATCAAAATTGCCAGACCAAAATTTTAGCCTACGTGGAGCGTTTACCTCAAGAAGTACCCGATGTAATTGTACGCCCACTCAAAACTTTAGAACAAATTAAGGAAGAGCGCGAAAACCTCGCGATGCGCGAAACGCGTTTGGTTACAGGTGTAAATGTGCTCGAAAGCCCAATTACTGCATTGTATCAGGCGTTTTCCAAGAAAGAACAAAACAAGCGTTGGATAGCTGAACAAGAATACAAAGACGACCAACGCCGCATTGTGCAAGAATTACTAAGGTTGTACGTTGCTTTCGATATCATCGAGCTTTCTGAGCAAGAATTCGATGCATTCATTACCTTTTTGAACATCGATGAGCAATTCATCAAAACAGCCACTGAAATGGAACTCATTTTGTTTATCAAAGACAAATACGAGCATTTCAAACGTCTATAATAAGGTGCGCTTGATCGCTTTTTTATAAACTTTTGATTTCCTGCATGATGCGCGCTGCAAGGTCGTTTGCTTTGACCTCTGAGGCTGATTCAGCATAGATTCGGATAATCGGTTCTGTATTGCTTTTGCGCAAATGCACCCATTCTTTATCAATATAAATCTTGACGCCATCGGTAGTGTCTACCTCGTTTTGGGCATATTTTTGCGCCATTGCAAGTAAGATTGCATCGACATCTGTGCCTGCGCTCAAGTCTATCTTGTTTTTGGAGATAACG
>Ga0169931_10013166_pt1 | contig 11333 bp, 7 predicted proteins | sample Kivu_15m_20L_FD_129675 | JGI IMG/M metagenome (GOLD analysis project Ga0169931, IMG submission 129675) | Freshwater microbial communities from Lake Kivu, Western Province, Rwanda to study Microbial Dark Matter (Phase II) - Kivu_15m_20L... | ecosystem: Environmental > Aquatic > Freshwater > Lake ... | reverse complement strand
CTCCTCTCTAAATGAGGAACTCACCCACGCTCAAAAGGGAGTTGTATTGCTCCGGCTGGCCGAATTTTTAAGTTCCGACGGACACATGAGCGAAAAGGACCGTGAATTTCTGGTAACAGTTGCTGAAAGCTTTTACCTGTCGGTTGAACAACTTGAAGAGAGTATTCGATTGGTTTCAGGCATGCCTGTGGAGCCGGGATCGGAATTGAGGGCTTTAATTAGTTCGGATCCGGCTGTTTCAAAAAGCATTCGCCACCTTCGGTGGGATGCCCCCGGACAGGAATTGCAAATTCTGAAATTCCCCGGTGAAAGCGTTTTTTTCATCAAATGCATCCAATCAGAAGGACTTCATTTAAACGGACGCAGTTTGCAAGAGGGCGAAATAAGTCCATTTTCTGCCGGATCGGTTTTACGTTCCTCTAAGTCATCTGTTATTTATTTCGGTGATGTCGCCTCCCTGTTTATTGATGGTTCGCTAAATGAAGAAATTACCTTTTGTGCCCATCAAATTGAGTATCGTTTCAAAAATGGCAATCAAGGCCTGCATAAATTAAGCTTCAGTGAGCGAAGCGGTAACCTGATAGGCATCATGGGTTCGAGCGGAGCGGGAAAATCTACCTTACTGAATGTGCTTAATGGCAATGAAAAACCATCATCGGGCTTTGTCAGCATCAATGGGCACAACCTTCACAATCCCGAAACGGCTCAAAAAGGACTCATAGGATATGTGTCTCAGGATGATTTGTTGATAGGCGATTTAACTGTATTTGAAAATTTATGGTTCAATGCCTGCCTTTGCTATGCTGGTGCTTCAAAAACCGAACGTTTAAGAAAGGTGTACAATACCCTTGAAGAGCTGGGTTTGCTAGACATCAGAAATCTTAAGGTGGGCGACCCGCTAAATAAAACCATTAGCGGGGGACAAAGAAAACGCTTGAATATTGCACTCGAATTGTTGCGTCAGCCACCAGTTTTGTTTGTTGATGAGCCCACTTCTGGTTTGAGTTCCCGCGATTCGGAGCACATCATGAACCTGCTTAAGGAATTAAGTCTGAAAGGTCGATTGATTTTTGTGGTGATTCACCAGCCTTCGTCGGATATTTTTAAAATGTTTGACCGTTTAATTTTACTGGATACCGGCGGTTATCCTGTATATTATGGCAATCCGGTTGAAGCCGTACCTTATGTTAAGGAACTTGCCGATCATGTAAATGCCATTCAGGGAGAATGCCCTGTTTGCGGCAACATCAATCCTGAGCAAATTTTCGATATCATTGAAAGCAAAGAAGTAGATGAATATGGAAGAACGCTTTCGAAGCGAAAAATCACGCCCCGTGAGTGGAATATTTTTTACAAACGAAGCCGTCCTCCGGCTGATACGGAAGCCTTAGCAAAATCAAACCCTTTGCCGCAGGCAGGATTTAAAAAACCCGGAAAAAGAGCCCAATTTCTAATTTACTTAAAAAGAGACATTTTATCCAAATTAAGCAATGTACAATACATGGCTATCAATTTGCTTGAAGCCCCGCTACTTGCATTTGTGATGGCTTATTTGCTGAGATATTCTCCGGGCGAAACTTATTTTTTATACGACAATCTTAATATTCCTGCTTATCTTTTGGTATGCGTTATATCCTCACTGTTTTTTGGATTAACCGTGAGTGCCGAGGAGATATTCCGCGACCGGGGCATATTGAAACGTGAAAAATTCCTACACTTGAGCAGAGGCAGTTATTTATTATCCAAAATAGCGGTATTATTCACGTTATCAGCAATTCAAACAGCAACTTTTATTGCTGCCGGTCATTTAACCATTGGTTTCAGAGAGTTGTTTTTCAGCGACTGGTTGATTTTGTTTAGTACAGCCTGCTTTGCGAATATTTTGGGCTTAAACATTTCCTCGGCGTTCAACAGTGCTGTAACCATCTATATTTTAATTCCCATTTTAATTATTCCTCAACTTTTATTGAGTGGTCTGATGGTCAGGTTTGATCAAATTAATTCTGCCCTTCGGGCAGATGCAGACCGAGTGCCTTTGGCGGCCGATTTGATGGTTTCACGTTGGGCTTACGAAGCCCTAGCGGTGAATCATTTTGTAAATAACCGTGCCGAACAACCTGTATTTAAAGCTAATCGCGAAATTTCCAACTCCAATTACGTGCATCATTACTGGATTCCAAAAATGAAAGCCCTACTTGGAAGCATCGAAGAACCCGGAAGAGCTGAATTTATAAAAACTGAGGTTGAACGAATGAATCGCAGTGGTCGATTCAAAGTGTATCTTGAGCCGTCAGGAATAACTGCAAATCCAATACAGGAAGTGCCGAAACTCGAACAATACTTTCATTCCGTTGAAGATATTTCGCGCAAACGCGAAATCAAGGCAAGAAATGCTAAAGACAGCATTATATCTGCATTCCGGGGCGATTATGGTATGCTCATTAGGAATCACAGCAATGACCAGCTCAGCAGGTTGGTTTTAAGACAGGACCAATTCAATAAAATTATTGAAGAAATAGACAGACCCGCTTTGGTAAGAAATTTCGAGCCGGTATTTGAAAAACCAGAAAAGGGCGGACTGCTAAGAGGAACATTTTATGCTTCTGAAAAGAATTTTCTCTTCATCCCTGTTAGCAGTGTGATTGCGAATATTTCAGTAATATGGTTAATGAGCATTTTACTATACATCACATTGTATTACAATGGATTAAAAGCCTTGCTTTCCTGGCCTGCAAGGTTAAATGCGAGAATCAGAAAAAAAATCAGGCCTTAATTTTGACCATTTCAAATGGCACTTTTATAATGGCTTGATAGTCTTCACCTGCTTCAAGCATATCCTCATCATCCTCTTCATAGTACCAGTAAACTTTCGACTTCGATCGACCTGATTGATTAATGCTTTGCAGCTTCTTCAAGATATCAAGGACGCATTTGGAGGAACTGGTATTAAAATACTCTAGCTGAATGTGAAGCGCGGTTTCTGGTTTAGGATGATTTGCATAATCATCCATCCATGCAAACACAGGGGAATAAAATTCAATTGAATTCTCAGGAATTGATCTGCCTTTGAGTTCCAGCTTTCCACTTAAATGGTCTAAGTTGACTTCCGGTGTTTTGGCAGTCATTTCTATGTGAATCTCTTGCATATCAGGGAGCTATTGTAATTATTAAACTAAAAAAGGAAAACTGCTCATTGAGTTGTTTAAAATCATAAATGATTTTATGGCCTGATTTTCGGGCAATGTCAATCATACCCAAACCTCCACCTCCTTTTCCCGAATACTCATCGTTATTGAGTGTATTCATATAATGTGCTTTTAACTCCTCCCTGCTCAGCGAATTAATTTTATCAAGACGAGCTTTTAAACCCTCCACATTTGAATTAAGGATGTAGTTACCCGTAATGATTCGATAATTACTTTCCGAATTTCTTCCGATTAGGAATAAAGCTGATTGATCAGCTCCCGGAAGATTGGTATCTGCTCCATCATTGTGGTGATAAAGATTTTGGAGGCATTCGACAAGCACATTGTATACCTTTTTTCTAAGTCTGGGCTCATCACCGGTATGGTCAAGCTTCGACTCAAGTATCTTCAGAATAGACGAAAGCAAATCTGATGTGATTTCTCCTTTAAAAGACAGCATGATTTTGCCATCTTCCATTTTCTCGTAGAAATCAAAAATATCAAACATGCTTCACACGGAATTAAAAGCCTGTATTGAGAGTTGGTCTGCTTTCAAGCAAAAAGCCAACACATCCGTATAAAACTTTTCCGGATGTTTCAGCAGAATTTTCAGGCAATTGAATTTCGATTGTCAAATTGATACTGCTATCGCATATAAACTCAAACTCAGTTGCATTCTCATCTTCACTGTTAAATAATTCCTTTTTTGTTCTGGAATCAATAATTCTGAATGAAACTGCTGCACCCTGAAGAATTTTATCTTCTCCGGCGAATGTAAGCCGGTAATCATATCCCTTGTGCGCCGTAAAGGTCAATTTTGACTTTTGGCCGGGTCTGAACAGGGCATCGCGCGATTGTGAGTTGTATTTATAATTGATATCCTTTTTTACAAAGGAGCATGCTTTTTTATGAAAATCCTGACAAAGTGATGCTGCTGGCTGGGTATCAGAAAGCTTGACCTGAGCATGAAGACAGATTGAGGAAAATCCTAATAAAATAGTGGCGATAAAATATCGGGTAGACATCATCGGATAAACGTTTGAAATTAATTTGAAGCTTTTTGGGTTAATGAATTCCTGACTTCAGCAGCCACTGTTGACAATTTTTTATAATCGTCGGCATTCATCATAATCAGCGTTTCGCTGCCAATTACTTTACGGCCTTCTTTACTGGCAGATGAATCTTTTGGTGTTTCTGTAAGACTGTTGTAAATTTTATTAAGTGGAGCAATTTTTTCCGCTATTTGGGCGATTCGACTATCCTCAGGATACTTATTAAAGTAGGCGTACAAATTATCCATAGGGAATTTCTGGTCTGCAATCAATTGAATAGCAGCACTACCGTCCTTGTATGAGCTAACGATTCGTGTACCTAAATAAATGCTTTCTGTGAGCCCCCCGGCAATTATCAAAGCCAGTGTTGCACCTTGTCCGCTGCTTTCGAGTGCGGTTGTGGCATCGTAAAATACAGAACTGGTGATTCTGTTAAGCGAATCGGTATTACTCAAGTTAGCCTCAATATTTTTCATGGTTTCATCGGTAACAACCGAACTAATTCCAAGATCATCTGCTAATCGCTTCAGATTTTCAAAATATTTAAGAATATCTGCTTTCTGGTTAAAATTGGAACAATAAAAAAGATCTGAAGAATACACACCAAAGTTTACCGCCTTTTCGGCGGATGTGGTGTAATTTGAAATATTTTCTGATGGGTTGAGTAGTCCGGGTTTGGCTACGGCCCCAAGTGTGCGAAGACTTGCAAAAAAATCACCCGGAAGGGGAATCTGATAATATTCTTCTATATTTTGATTGCCTGAATCAGAAGCCAGAGTGTCTGACATTTCATGCTGATGTTCATCTGCCCCTCCTCCGCATGAACTGAGGGTAATTATTGACGCCAGTAGGCTGAGGCAAAGAAATAAACTAATCGGGCCTGTTTTCTTCATAGGGTTCCGGCTTGGTTGGTTAGTGTTTGCACAAACATACAGGTAAAATCAAGAATTACCAACCTCGATGAAAAAATACAACATTTCAAGAGGTTGTTAAGCCATTGCGAATACGTTTAACTAAGTACGAGGAGTGAATACAAGAGCTTGCCTAACCTACGTTATCAGGATTGATACTTGCCGATTAGAAAAAATCAGCTGCAGTTAGGGAACTGTTTAAATCATCCCCCGGCTTGCCGGGGAGTGAAAACTTGTGAAAAAGTATGTTACGATAAAGCAATCAAAAGCTTGCGTTTGAATTAAATTGCCACCGTATGCAAAACTTTAATTTCATCCTTAAATTCCTTGTTGCAGTTTGCCTTTTAGTTGGGTCAACAGAATCTGCTGCACAAGCTTTAAAGTCATTTTCAAACGAACCTGAGGCCTATTTTAAAGAAATGAAAACCCTCATGGAATCGGCAGATAAAAAAGGTGGAAAGGAGCTTGCTGAACAATTTGAAGAAATCTGGCTCACTTCCTTCTCATCGCCCCGCAGAGCAAGAGTTGTTGCTCTTTCAAACGCAATGCTTAAAAAGCGGATGAATGCAATACCCAATTTCAGGGATTATTATTTGATTTTAATAGCCTTTCAAAGCAGTAATAAATCGGAGCAGCACTTCAACGATATGCACGATATGCTTGAGAAAGCGGTGTTATCGCTTACCAGCGGAAAATATGTTCAATTGCTTCAGGTTTGCCAAAGTCTTGTAACCGAAAATGCGCTTTATTCCTCGCAAGCCCTTACCTGGAAGAGCAACACGCCCGATTTTACATTTGGTTATGAAGATCAGGCTGTGATTACCTTTCCAAACTGTGTTCTAAAAGGAATTACACGCTCCGATAGTTCAATCATTTCAGGCACGTCGGGAAAGTATTACCCTCAAGATTATCTTTTTAAAGGAAACAAAGGGAAGGTGCTTTGGGAAAGGGCCGGATTTACAGAAGCTCAGGCGCATGCCAATCTGAACAGATTTGAAATTGTAGTAAAGTCAAATAAATTTGAAGCAGACAGTGCCGTATTTTATTTTCCACAGTATTTCAAAACCGAGCTATTAGGCAAGGTTAGTGAAAAACTTACCGATAATCCCGCTTCGCGCGATGCTACCTACCCAAAATTTAGTTCCTACAACAATGAGTTTGTCATTCCTGAAATCTTCAAAGATGTAGATTACCTTGGAGGATTAACGGTGCAAGGCTCTCAGTTGCTGGGTTCAGGTTCGTTAGAAAACCCTGCAACCTTTACTTTTAAAAGAAACAATGAGCCATTTGTGCGGGCGTCCTCACGTAATTTCCTGATCGAAGATAATTCGCTTCAATCATCAAGCGCGGCAATACATATTAAAATAATGGAAGACTCAATTGTGCATCCGGGTTTGGTGTTTAGGTACCTGAACGAAAAACGGGAAATGATGCTTTTGCGAAACAACGAAGGAAGCGCCAAAACTCCTTTTTTCGATTCGTATCATCAGGTGGATGTGGATGTGGAAGTTTTACAATGGAATTTGAATGATTCAACAATGTATTTCAAGGCCATTCCCGGTGCGGTGGAAAGCCGCGCATCGTTTGAAAGTTCAGACTATTTCCGCGAAGAACGTTACATCGAAATTAAAGGAATGGACGATGAGAGTCCGCTCACTGTGCTTCGTAAACTTTCTGATGCCAATGGAGGTCGCGAACTATTCAGTGCCTCCGAAGTGGCAAGCTTTTACCGGATAGAAATTACCAATGTGAGACATATTCTGAGACGGTTGTCCAACATGGGTTTTGTGCTTTATGATGAAGAATCGGAGATGGTTACGTTGAAGCCCCGCCTGAGAAAATACCTTCAGGCGCTCAACGGAAAAGCCGATTACGATGTGATTCAATTCTTTTCGAATGTTGGTGGAAGCAGCAACAATGGTGAAATGAGTCTGCTCAATTATGACATTCGTTTGTTTGGGGTGGAGCGCATTTTTCTAAGCGATTCGCAAAATGTGGTCATTTACCCACGAAACCAGGAAGTGGTTGTCCATAAAAACCGTGATTTCGATTTTGCAGGAGTTATACGGGCAGGGCGATTCGAATTCTTTGGTAAAAAGTTCGATTTTCAGTACGACCGCTTTCGGGTGAACCTGACCAATGTAGATTCACTAAGACTATATGTAGAAGCCGGAGAAAAAGATGAGTTCGGAAAGAATCCACTTAAAAAAGTTAAAACCGTTATAGAGAATGTAATTGGAGATCTTTTGATTGATCATCCCAACAACAAAAGTGGGGTCAGGCCACTGGCGCAATATCCTATTTTTAACTGTGTCCAGAATTCTTATACCTATTATCAAAAGGGTTCCATTCTGGGTGGAGTGTATCCGCGAAACACCTTTTATTTTCAGCTGGATCCCTACCAGGTCGACAGTCTCGATAACTTTAGTAACGAAGGTTTGATTTTCGACGGGACCTTTGTTTCAGCAGAAATCTTCCCTGATTTGAGGGAGCAGCTAAAACTTCAGGAGGATTATTCACTTGGTTTTAAGAGGAATACAGGAGAAGAAGGACTGAATATTTATCGTGGTAAAGGAAAATTCACCAATGATATTCAAATGAGTCACCGCGGATTACGCGGAAAAGGTCAGATTGATTATTTAACAACCACAGCAAAATCCGATGATTTTGTATTCTTTCCTGACTCCGTCAATGCATTGTGTCGTAGCCTGAATGTGAAAGCCTTCTCTGAAAACAATGTGGAATTCCCCGATGTGGAAGCGGCTGACGTAAAGCTTCACTGGGAACCTTACCTGCCAAACAAGTTTGAAGTTGCCCAAACAGACAAAGCCCTGGTTATGTATGCAGGGGAATCGAAACTCAAAGGTAAGATAGCCATTGGTGAAAACGGAATGACCGGAAGCGGTGCTATGGAGTTTGCTGCTGCGGAGGTGGCATCAAAAGAATTCCGGTTCAGGCGAGATGATTTTAAATCAGATACGGCCTCGTTTGCCTTTACGGCAAGAGATGCTGTAAATGCAGATGGGACCAAGGAAGTTGCAATTAAAACCGACAACGTGAAGGCGGATGTGAGTTTTAAGGGTCGAATGGGGCAATTCAAATCGAATTCAGCAGAGTCTTTTATTGAATTCCCTGTAAATAAATACATTGCCTACATGGATGAGCTGAGATGGTATATGGACAAAGACGAAGTTGACATGAACTCTTCCATGAACGAAATTGACTTGATCGGATCCCGTTTCGTTTCTGTGCGACCGGATCAGGACTCCATTACGTTTGTGGCTCCAAAAGCGAAATATGCCCTGGCCGACCGAACCATTCGCACCGAAGGTGTTAAGCTTATACGTGTTGCTGACGCAACGATTTATCCGGCCGACGAAAAAATTAATGTGGAACGAAATGCAGTAATAACAACACTCCAAAACTCAAGAATATCGGCCAATAACGATACCAAATACCACGATATTTATGAAGCCAGTATCGACATTTTGGCAAAAAGGAAATACAAAGCCAGCGGTAATTATGATTTTGAAGATGCCACGGGCGATATCCAAAAAATAAGATTCAATAACATTACGCAAGACTCCCTTGGAAATACCATTGCCAGCGGCGAAATAGAAGAAAAACAAAGTTTTAGCTTTTCACCAAACTTCGCGTTCAAAGGAAAAGCTTACTTATTTGCACCTAATAAAGGATTAACGTTTGAGGGCGGAGTTAAAATTGGTCACGATTGTGAAAGTCTTCGCAAAAGCTGGCTTAAATTCAAGACACAAATTGACCCGAAAAACATAATGATTCCAATAGATTCATTTCCGCGAAGCACCGACAATGAAAAATTGGTTGCGGGACTTATGTTAATCAAAGATTCAACCCATGTGGAACCTGTTTTTCTGGCTCCTAAATCCAAAACCGGAGATCAGGAAATCATTACCTCCAGAGGCTTTTTGAGGTTTGATGATGCGAAACAGGAGTATCAGATAACTACCAAAGAAAAATTTGAGAATTCAGAATTACCCGACGATTACATCGCCATGAAAAAAGAGGGTTGTAACATGTCTGGCGAAGGCTTAACAAGCTACGGAGTTGATTTGGGGCAGGTTAAAATCAATTCATTCGGTGATGTCATCTATACATCAAGCGGGGGGGTGACTTCCGTCAAAGCCATGTTGGTTATAGATTTCTTTTTGCAGCCTGAGCTATGGAAGTTCATGGAAGATGCATTTGCCTCAACCACCGGAATGCAAGCCGCAGATGTAAGTTCATCGTTTTACAAAAAAGGGCTGAATGCCCTCATTGGAAAGGAACCCGCCGATAAAGTAATTAAAGATTTGGGCGCAACAGGAACCATCAAAAGATTCCCTGACGAACTCAATAAAGCCCTCGTGTTTTCAAATGTGGATTTTAAATGGAACAACGAATCTTCATCATTCATCAGCGAAGGCTGGGTTTCACTTTCCAATTTCGGGAAAAATCAGGTCAATAAGGTGGTTAAAGGTAAAATTGAACTTGTAAAGAAACGGGGTGGCGACATACTCAACATCTATATCGAGATCGATTCTAATAAATGGTACTTCTTTAATTACACGCGTAATATCATGTATGTGATTGCAGCCGAAGAAGCCTTCAACGTAGCAGTTCGTGAAATGGATGCTAAAAAACGCTCTGTTGAAGGGGAAGATGGAAAAGCACCTTACCAGTTTATGATAGGTGTGGAGAAACGCAAGCGGGATTTTATAAACAACTGATATAAAAGCCAGTAGAACATCCACACAACAACTTTGCTAACATTCGCTTAACATTTCCTAAATTTGCCAAATGATTACGTTGGGAATAGTATTGTTGGTTTTTTCATATTTATTGGGGTCAATACCAACTTCCGTGTGGATTGGAAAGGTTTTTTACAACCTGGATGTGCGTGAACATGGCAGCGGCAATGCCGGTGCTACGAATACGTTCAGAGTGCTGGGCAAAGCCGCAGGGATTCCTGTATTAATTATTGATGTTCTTAAAGGTTGGGTATCAGTCATGCTGGCTGTTTGGTTTTTGGTACCTGGCGATTCGCCGGTGTTGTTTGAAAATTTCAGGGTGCTCTGTGGCACGGCCGCAGTTTTGGGTCATGTTTTTCCGCTATTCGCGGGATTTAAAGGAGGCAAAGGCGTAGCTACTCTTTTAGGCGTTGCCGCCGGAATGCAACCAGTTGCAGCCATGCTTTGCATCGCACTTTTTTTACTTGTGCTTTTGCTAACCAAATACGTTTCACTGGGTTCCATTCTGGCTTCTTTGTTTTACGGCTTGTTTCTGCTTTTGGTAGATAAAGTTCATCATGATGCAACAATTATTTTCGCCATTATGATTCCGGTTTTGGTGATTCTTACACACACCAAGAACATACGTAGATTGATAGAAGGCAATGAAAGCCGAACCTACCTCAATCCAAAACGTCGGCAGTAACTAGTTCTGAACTAATTTCTTTTATACTTACTTTTGCATAAATTTTTTGTGATGCAAAACTCTACCTTGTTTGTCGAAAAAGAAGATTTGGATACTCTATTGCTTGATGTAGAGCAGAAACAGATTGTTTTATTTAACGATGACGTAAATACGTTTGACGACGTAATTAGATGGCTCATGGAGATTTGTGAGCATGAGTCGGTGCAGGCCGAGCAATGTGCTTATTTGGTTCATTACACAGGAAAATGTTCTGTAAAGTCGGGCACTTTTGATGACTTAAAACCTAGAGCTGTAGCAATGTTGGACAGAGGTCTTTCTGTAAAAATTATGTAAAACAAAAAAGAACTTTTTTCTATTTGTGAGAAATAGAAAAAGAATATCTTTGCGCCCTCAAAAAGGTTCTTTAGTTTAATTGGATAGAGCACCTGTTTACCTACCGAAGGTAGGACTACGGATCAGCCCGCCTTCGGCGGACAGGGAGGTTCGGGGTTTGAGTTACAAAACTGGTTTGAAACACCTTACGTTTCATTGTTCTTAAAACGACTTACTTTTGTAAGTGAATATATTGGTTCTGTAGCTTAATTGGATAGAGCACCTGTTTACCTGCTTGCAAGTATACTTGCTAGCAGGACTACGGATCAGTCCGCCTTCGGCGGACAGGGAGGTTCGGGGTTTGAGTTACAAAATTGGTATGAAACACCTTACGTTTCATTGTTCTTAAAACGACTTACTTT
>Ga0169931_10013165_pt1 | contig 11334 bp, 10 predicted proteins | sample Kivu_15m_20L_FD_129675 | JGI IMG/M metagenome (GOLD analysis project Ga0169931, IMG submission 129675) | Freshwater microbial communities from Lake Kivu, Western Province, Rwanda to study Microbial Dark Matter (Phase II) - Kivu_15m_20L... | ecosystem: Environmental > Aquatic > Freshwater > Lake... | reverse complement strand
TGACCATCTGCTCTTCGGTGAACCGGCTCTTCTTCATCGGACCTCCCGAGCGGCGGACCCGCTCATGTTATCGGTGGTCCGAAATTCCCGGGTCAGGTCACCGGCCCCGCGCTCCTCGGCGGCGACCTGCGCGTGCGCGTGAACCACCTCACAGACGACGCCGCAGCGCCCTGCCTCGACCTGCAGATCCTGCGCTTCGGCCCGACAGCGATCGGCGGCAGCGTGCGCATCTTCGCCGAGCCCGCGCCCGCTGGTGAACAGACGGTGGGGGCCCTCGTGTCTGTGCCCCTCGACAACGCGACCGTCATCTTTGGCGACGTCGTCATCGACGCACGCAGACGCTCATCACGCCGGCCCCGCTCGCGCTCGAGCGCCTGCGCGGCAGCTGGCGCTTGCACGACAACGCCGCGCTCGAGCGCTTCGAGGCGATTGACCTCGTCATCGTCGACGGCGACGTCGTCATCACTGACGCGCCCGCGCTCACGCAGGTGCGCCTGCCGAACCTCGCGCGCATCGGCGGGCGGCTCGAGATCCGCGGCGCACCGCAGCTGCGGCGCTGCCTGCTCGACGACGTGACGGGCGTCGTCGCTGGCGAGGTCATCATCGACGGCGTCGACGAGGTCACCCCGTGCGACTGATCGCGCTCGCGCTGCTCTTGCTCACCGTGTCTGCGCGCGCGGCGCCGATGCGCGTGTTCGTGCTGCCCGCCAAGGGCGAGGGCGCATCGGCGGCGGAGGCCCGCGCCCTCGACGTCGCCTTGACGCAGGCCCTCGCCGACGCCGACGGCCTCGTCGTCGTGAGCGCCAACGACGTGCAGCAGCTCGCCGACCTCTCCGCCGAGCGCACGGCCGCCGACTGCACAGACGCCGCGAGCAGCGCCTGCCTCGCCGAGGTCGCGCAGGGCTTGGGCGCCGAGCTCGTCGTCATGCAGACCGTCGAGCGCCTCGGCGGCGCGCGGCTCTGGCAGGTGTCGCTCTTCGATCAGCGCCACGCGGGCCTCGTCGCCCGCGCGACGCTCGAGGCGAGCGACGTCGCAGGCCTGAAGGCCCAAGCGCGCCGCGCGGCGGCGACGCTCGTGCGCCCGCTCGAGCCAGACGGCGTCGTCGCTGCGCCTGTCGATGACGCTGGCGGGCTGTCGCCGCTCGTGGTGGCCGGCGTGGCGACGACGGCCGTCGGCGCGCTCACGGCCGTCACGGGCGCCGTGTTGATTGGCGCGGGCGCCGTCATCGTGCCGAGCGACGCCTACGACACCGAGCTGCGCCGCAGCATGCAGGGCGCTGGCCCCGCGTTCATCGGCGTCGCCGCCGTGGGCGCCCTCATCGCCGTGGTCGGCGCCGGCGTGTGGATCGCCGGCGCTGTCGTCGACGACTGAAGGAAACGCCCCGCTCCACGATGACGTGGAGAGGGGCGCTCTGTGCTCACCGACAGGAAGGTGAGGCCAGTTCTACTTGTTCTGCGGGAAGCCGAGGTCGACGCCGCGGAAGCGCGGGTCGGGCCAGCGCGCGATGACGTTCTTCGTGCGCGTGTAGAACTTGATGCCCTCGGGGCCGTAGATGTGCAGGTCGCCGAAGAGGGACTGCTTCCAACCGCCGAACGAGTAGTAGGCGAGGGGCACGGGGATCGGCACGTTGACGCCGACCATGCCGACCTGCACGTCGTGCTGGAACTTGCGGGCCGCACCGCCGTCGTTCGTGAAGATCGCCGTGCCGTTGCCGTAGGGGTGGCTGTGGATGAGCGCGAGCGCCTCGTCGTAGCTCTTGGCGCGAACGACGCTCAGCACCGGCCCGAAGATCTCGTCGGTGTAGACGCTCATCGCCGGCGTCACCTCGTCGAGCAAACATGGCCCGAGGAAGAAGCCGTTCTCGTGGCCCTTCACCTTCAAGCCGCGGCCGTCGACGACGACCTTGGCTCCGGCCTTTTCGCCGGCGTCGACGTAGCCCCGCACCTTGTCTCTGTGCGCGGCGGTGATGAGCGGGCCCATCTGGCTGTCCTTGTCGAGGCCGTTACCGACCTTGAGCTGGGCGATGCGCTCTTGGATCTTTGGCAGGAGCTTGTCGGCGGCTATGCCTACGCAGACGAGCACCGAGATGGCCATGCAGCGCTCGCCGGCGGAGCCGAAGCCGGCGCCGACGGCGGCGTCGGCGGCGAGGTCCATGTCGGCGTCGGGCAGGACGATCATGTGGTTCTTGGCGCCGCCGAGGGCTTGCACACGCTTGCCGTGCTTCGCACCTGTCTCATAGATGTAGCGGGCGATCGGCGTGCTGCCGACGAAGCTGATGGCGCTGACGTCTTGGTGCTCGAGCAGACGATCGACGGCGACCTTGTCGCCGTGCACGACGTTCAAGACGCCGTCGGGCAGACCCGACTGCTGCATGAGCTCGGCGCAGAAGTTCGTCACCGACGGGTCGCGCTCCGACGGCTTCAACACGAACGTGTTGCCGCAGGCGATGGCCACCGGGTACATCCACATCGGCACCATCGCCGGGAAGTTGAACGGCGTGATGCCAGCGACCACGCCCATCGGCTGGCGCATGTTGTACGTGTCGACGTCGGTCGACGCGTTCTCGCTCATGTCGCCCTTCAAGAGGTGCGAGAGGCCGCAGGCGAACTCGACGACCTCGAGGCCGCGGGCCACCTCGCCTTGGGCGTCGGAGAAGACCTTGCCGTGCTCGAGCGTGAGCATCTTGGCGATGTCGTCTTTGTGCTTGTTGACGAGCTCGCGAAAGGCGAACAGCACGCTCGTGCGCTTGGCGAGCGAGGCGTTGCGCCAGTCTTCGGCGGCCTTCTTCGCCGTCGCCACGGCGCTGTCGACCTCACCGACGGTGGCGTAGCCGACCTGCTTCTGCACCTCGCCGGTGGCGGGGTTATAGACGTCGCCCTTCTTGTCGCTCTTGGACTCGACGACCTTGCCGCCGATGAAGTGATGCACGTGCGTGTTCGACATGTTGGCCTTCCGGGTGTGAGACGTGAGACGCCGCGACGATACAGAAACCCCAGCCGTCTCGCCTACTGAGGCGGCGCGAGGGACATCAGCCGGTCCACCACGGGGGTGGGCAGGGCGTCGTTGCCGCTCACGAGCATCGCTTGCGCCGTCGTGAGCGCTGGCGCGGGGTCGGTCCGGAGGGCGCGGTTGTCGGTGACGCGCACGGCACGGCCGACGGAATGCAGGTGTGGTGCGCGCAGCTCTCGCAAGATGACCGTACCCTCGACGCGCAGGTCGCCGGCGACGTGCCGCAGCGTCGGCAGCTGCACGCGCAACAGGTCGTTGCCCGTCACGCGCATGCCGCCGAGCACGGCGCGGCGGTCGGCGAGGGCGGCGACGTCGCCGAGGTCTTTGACGATCGCATCGCCGTCGCCGAGGAGCCCGCTCGCGCCGCCTTCGCTCAGCGCCTCGGCGAAGGTGCCGTCGGCGCAGTCGAGGCGCCAGGTGCCGCCGGGCAGAGCGCGCTTGCGGCACGCGGCGACCGTGAGTGGCTCGGGAGGGGCTGTGCCATCGATGCTTGTCCCGGCGTCCGCAGGCGGCACCTCGGGCACAGGCGTCGTGTCTGCTTGGACAGCAGGCACGTCGTCGTCGCAGATGGCGCTGACACATGCGTCTGCGCATCCCTCTGCCGCAAACGTGATGGCCGCCGTCGCACACGAGGCGCCGACCGCGCCCCCAACGCCCGCGCACGAGAGGCCTGCGGCGCCCACGATGACGCACGCGAGCGTGGCGAGCGCGCGCCCCAGCACTCGCTACTGTCCGAGCGCGGCGCCAAAGTGCTCGCCGGCGGCAGCGCCATCGATCGTCGGTCCAGCGAACGTCGTGCAGGCGGTGACGTTGGTCGTGTCGAGCTCGACGACGAGGACGGCGCCCGTGTTGGTGGCCGTGGCTGGTGCGCCCACGGCGACGCGGGCCCGCGCGACGTTGGCGGCGACGGGCGACGGGCCGAGGCCGCGCAGCGTCGCGCCGAACTCGGCGCCGGCGACGAGACCCCTCGTCAAGCACGTCGTCTGGAGCGCGCCCGACGACGGAAACGCCGCGCTCGCTGGCAGCCAGGCGATCGCACCGACGGTGTTGGTGCCGTCGCTCGCAGACGGCAGGCCGATGACGAGGCCGTCGGTGCGGTTCGCGCGGAGGCCGCCCGAGAAGCGCGCCAGCGCCCGACCAAAGCCCGCGCCGGCCGGCTCCGGCGAGTCCACGAGGCGCAGCGCTTGGTAGTTCGACGAGAACGCGATGAAGACGGCGTCGTCGGCGCCGATCGCGATGTCGTCGAGGCCGTCTTTGTCGAGGTCGCCGGCGTTGATGACGCTGACGCCGAAGTTCACAGCGCCCGCCGGCACCTGCCAGCGCATGATGGGGCGCGGCGTGCTGTCCTCGTAGATGGTCGTCCCCGAGAACGCGAACACGCCGCGCGCCAAGGTGTCAGCACCCGTGCCCGTCACGGCGATGGCGACGTCGTCGAGGCCGTCGCCGTCGACGTCGGCGATGCGGGCGATGCCCCGGTCGCCGAGTGGGCCGCCGGCGGTCACGGCGACGTCAGCAGGCTCGACGAACGCGGCGCCGCGCTGCAGGGCGCCGGCGCACCCGACCGGGTTGTTCGCGCCGATGCAGGCATAGTCGGGGGCAAGGGCGAAGACGATGCCGTCGACGGCGCCGATGGGGGGGCTGTCGGCGAGCTTGCCGGGCATGCCGAGCACCGCGGCCGAGAGCTCAGTGCCGCCGCGGTTCGCGCGGATAGCCGCGAGCGTTTCGGCGGTGCGGCCAGAGCCAGCGAACGAGGCGATACAGCGGACTCCGGCGAGGCAGTCGCCGGCGACGAAGGGGCTGAGCCACCACACAAGTCCGGCGTTCACGGCGACGACGCTGCCTGAGACGCGCCGCTCCGTCGGCGATGGCTCGCCGACGAAGATCGCGCGCGCACCTGTGGTCTTGTACGTCACCGGGTCAATGGCGATGGCCGCGCCGAACCTGCCGCGCACGTTGGCAAGCTCGGCACCGTTGCCCTCGAGCACGAAGTTCTCGATGTAGAGGCCCGTCGCTGCGCCCTTGTGAATGGCGACGCGCGGGACCAGCACCGTGTGCGGGGTGACGCTTGCCGCTTCCGCGGTCGACGGCGCGCCGACGACGATGTCGGGGATGCAGTCGCCGTCGACGTCGGCGCCGAGGGGGTCTCTGCCGTTGCAGGGGTCGGCCTCGCCTTCACCCTCTCCTTCGCCTTCGCCTTCGCCTTCGCCCTCGCCTTCGCCTTCGCCCTCGCCTTCGCCTTCGCCTTCGCCTTCGCCTTCACCTTCGCCTTCGCCTTCGCCCTCACCTTCGGCCACGCCGCCGGGGACGCACAGGCCCTGCACGCAGACGTCGCCGGCGACGACACAGGGGTGGGCGTCGTCGCACGCGGCGCCCTCGAGGCTGACAGACGGAAGGATGCACGCGCTCAGTGTGACGAGCAGGGCGGCGAGGGAGAGCGCGCGCAACGCGCTGACGCTGATCGTGGTCTTCACGCGTCACCTCCGACGAGGCCCGTGACCGCCAGCGCGGCGCCGAGGACGGCGATGCTGCCACCGGCGATGTAGGCGACGTTGGCGCCGAGGGCGAGGTTGTTTGCTTGCGCCGCCAAATCGCGACGCTCGATCTGAAACGCCGCCGTCTGGGCTTGGGAGTTCGTGTCTTGGGCGATGAAGCCGAGCACGCCTCCGACGCCGGCGCCGAGGGCGCCGAAGCCCGCGAGCACAGCACCGCCGATCAGCATTCCGCTCGGGCCCTTGGGGGCTGGGGGCGGCAGCTCATCAGGGCAGCCGTCGTCGTCGTGCATGCCGTTCTTGGTCTCGGGCTGTGCCGGACAGGTGTCGACGTCGTCGGTCAACCCGTCGCCGTCAGAGTCGGGGGGCGGCGGCACGTCGGGGCAGCCGTCGTCGTCCTTGTGGCCGTTCATGTTCTCGGCCTGGGTCGGGCAGGCGTCTTCGCCGTCGGCGATGCCGTCGCCGTCGGTGTCTCTCTTCACCTCTTCACGCGCCTTCTGCCGCGCCTTGTCGAAGATCTGCGCGACCTTCGGCGACGACGGTGGCAGCGCGACGAGGGGGTCGAGCTTGATGGCGACGACGAAGGCCTTGATGGCCTCAGCCTCGTCGCCCAGGTTCGCGTATGTGGCGCCAAGCCAGGCGTGGACGACGGCGCGCTGCTCGGCGGGGCGATCGCTCTTGGTGAGCTTCTGGAAGCGAAACACCGCGCGCTCGTAGTCGAGCTCGTCGATGAGGCGTTTGCCCTCCTGGAAGTCGATGTCTTCTTCGAGGGGAGGCGCGGCGGCGGCCACCAAGGCAAGAGAGCAGACGAAGGCCATGAGCATGGGCCGACGCTACTCGTTTCGCCCGCGCTCTGTCGACGACGCAAGCGGCTGGTGTGGTCGCCTATCGCACAGGCACCGGTGGCCGGCCGGCGCTACTCGATCTTGAGCATGTTGACGGCGACGACGGCCTCTTTGCCGGCCGTGATCTTCACGGGCTTGTCGACCTTCTTTCCCTCATAGCTCAGCGTGACGGTGCACTCGCCCTCGACGAGAGAGACGGGGTCAAACGGCGTCGACCCGAGGTGCCTGCCACCGAGCTTCACCTCGGCGTACGGCTGGGCCCGGACGACGAGGCGGCCCTGGCCGAGCGCGCCGTAGTCGAGCTTGCCGTCGCTGACATTGACGACGGAGCGACAGCCGGTGCTGCTGTCGACGGCGATGGCGCTCGTTGCGCCGTCTGGCAGCACCACGCCGGCACCGCCTTTGCCCAGTGCCTTGCCCTTCGTTGACTGCCACAACACAGCGTCAGGCGCCGACGTCGCCGTCTTCTTCACGACGACAGCGGGCGGCGGCGGCGGGAGCGTTGGCGGCGCCACCGGCGGCGGCGCGGGCAGGGTGGGCGGCGCCCCGACCGGCGGCGCGGGTGGGGCCGGCGGTGCCACGTCTGGCGGAGGCACCGGAGCTGGCGGCGTCGCTGGCGGGGGCTGAGGCGCCGCCACTGGCGGCGGCGGGGTCAGCGCCGGTGGCTGAGGGGGCGGGACGACGACGACGGGCACCTGCTCTTGCCCGCTGCGGACGACGACGAAGATGACGCCGACGATGACGGCGAACGCGGCGGCGGCACCGATGCCGAGGGTCAGTGGGCTCTTCGCGCCGCTCTCAGCAGGGGCCAGGGGCACCTCAAGCGCGACCGTCGACGTCGACGGCTGAGCTTGGGCGAGCGGGTTGGCCGACGCTGGCGCAATCTTGTTGGCGTCAGTTGAGCCCGTGATGTCGACGCGCCACTCCTCTTGGCTCGGCGTGTCGATCGGCGCGGCTTTCATGAGCCACTCGGTCTGCGGCTTGGCGGCGATGATCGTCTGCACCGACTGGCTGCCGACGTTCTGCGTGCCCATCTGCGCGGCCTTCGCAGGGTCGTCGAGGGCCATCATGCGGTTGGCGAACTCGACGGCGGCGTTTGTGGAGCCGCCCGGGCCGAGCAGCGTCATCAGCGCGTCTGCGACCTCTTGGCCGTTGTTGAAGCGACGATTGCGGTCTTTCTCGAGGAGCCGCATCGTGAGCCGCTCGAGCGGCAACGGCACGAGGGGGTTCACTTGCCGTGGCGGCACGGGCAGGTCGTGCAAGATCGCCTGCAGCGTCTGAATCTCGTTGCCGGCGAAGGGGCGAGCGCCGGTGAGCAGCCAGTACAGGGTAATGCCGAGGGACCAGAGGTCGGCGCGGCCGTCGAGGGAGTCGCCCTTCAGCTGCTCGGGCGGCATGAACGGGATCTTGCCCTTGAGCTCGCCCGTCTTTGTGATCGGGTCGCCGTCGTCGAGGGCCATCTTGGCGATGCCGAAGTCGAGCACCTTCGTCACGCCATCGCGCGTGAGCATGAGGTTGTCGGGGCTGATGTCTCGGTGGACGAAGCCCTGCACCTTGCCGTCGGGGCCACGCCACGTGTGGGCGTAGTGCAGGCCGCGCGCGGCGTCGGCGATGCACTTGACGATGACCTCCATCGGGATCGATTCGCCGATGGCCCACGCACGCCGCGCAGCCTTCTGCAGCGAGATGCCGTCGATGTGCTCCATCGCGATGTAGTAGGCGTCGCCTTCTTGGCCGAGCTCAAAGACCTGCACGACGTTGGAGTGGTTCAAGAGCGCGGCGATCTTGGCCTCGCGCAGGAACATCTCGACGAACTTCGGATTCTTCGCGAGCTCAGGGTCTGAACGCTTGATGACGACCTGCTTCTGAAAGCCAGCAGGCCCGTCTTGTGTGGCGAGAAAGACCTCGGCCATGCCGCCTTTGCCGAGCGGATACTGCAGCGTGTAGCGCCCGAGCGTCCCGAGCCCCTTCTTCGCCGGCTTCGGCGGCTCGAGTCCGGGTGTGACCGCGACGACGGCTGGCGCCTGCAGGGCCTGGGTTTGGGCGAGGACCGCGCCTTCGCCGAGGTCTGCTCCACGTGCCGGTGCGGGGCGCTGCGGGCCGCTGATGTCGCGCGTCGGCGATGCGTCGCTGTCCATGACGACGCTGACAAAGTCCTCGGGTGGGTCCTTCTGGGTCATCGCGTCGAGCGCCTCCGACGTCGCGCCCACACTGGCGACGACGCGCGCCCCGGCTTAGCACTGCCATCGCGGTGGGTCGACAGCGCGCCCGAAACGACCGACGATGACCGCATGGCCGGAAAGACCGAGCTGCGGCGCAACATCAACCAGTGCCCGTGGCAGCACTACCCAACGCACAAGAAGAACAAGCAGCTGCAGTGTCATGGCGACCTGCCGCTGAGCTACGGCTATTGCTCGCAGGACGTCGGCTGCCCGTCGTGCGCGGGCACGCTCTACAAGCCGAACATCGCGCTCGAGCAGGGGCGCGGCTTCACGTTCGTCGAGTGTCCGTGCTGCGATCCCGTCGCTTACCGCAAGCGCGTCGAGCGCTTGAAGGACAAGCTGCCGAAGGGTGCCGGACCAACAGAGACGCCGCTGACCAAGGCCCAAAAAGAAGCCGAGGATCAACGACGTCACGCCGAGGCGATGGCGAGAAAGGCCGAGCGCCTCAAGCGCTTGAAGTGACGCTCACGCGTCGAGCAGCGACAGACGCATGCGCGCGACGATCTCCTTGAGGAGCTGGCACACGCGGCTCTCGCTCACGCCGAGGGTGTCGCCGATCTCGCGCAGCTTGAGCTGGCGCACGTAGTAGAGGTCGAGCAGGTGACGCTGACGCGTCGAGAGCTGAACGAGAGCCTCCGTCAGGCGACCGCGCAGCTCGCGCTGCTCGAACAGGAACTCTGGCTCGGCCTCGCGCGAACCAGCGTGCTCGTCGAGGCTCTGGCCGCGGACCACGCCAGCGCTGTCGACGTCACGGCGCATGCGCTCGACGGAGGCAGAGGTGGTGCCGAGGGCCTCAGCGAGCTCGCTCGCGTCGGGGGCGCGACCGAGGGCTTGCTGCAGGCGGCGGCCCTCGTCGTCGAGGCGGCGGGCCTTCGCGCGGGCCGAGCGTGGCACCCAGTCCATCTCACGGAGCTGGTCGAGGATCGCGCCGCGGACGCGAATCTCGGCGTAAGCCTCGAAGCGGTCGCAGCGACTCTCGTCGTAGCGCGACATCGCGTCGACGAGACCGACCGTGCCGGCACCGACGAGCTCTTCGACCTCGACCGACGACGGCAGCCGTGACGCAACCTGGCGCGCGACCTTCCAGACGAGGGGAAGGTAGGACTCGACAACGCCGACCGACGCTCGGCGCAGGCGGGGCGCTGGCTGCGGGAGCATCGGGACGGGCGACGAGGCGGTGGTGACGCTGACCATGCCGGCCACAGAGCAGAGCTCATGCCACCGGCGCGATCGCGCCCGGACGCGATCGTCTTGGCGAGCGCCGGGTCAGCGATGACCCAACACCCTCCGACGCAAGGTCTGCGTCGACCCTGCGACAACGGCGTACACACGTCGTCTCCGACACGCTGCGTCGACGAACCCGCGCATGACGAAGCTGATCTGACACTCAAGTCACCGCGCGTCGCGTCGACCTACATGCATGGGCCTGCCGATCATTCACGCCGACAGCATCAGCTACACCATCGCGCGCCAGGGGCACGAGGGCGTCGTCATCGACGTGCCGTTGCACCGCAACACGCGGGAAGGAAACGCCGCGTGGACCGCGCTCGACGTCGAGCGCTGCCCCAACTGTCCGCTGCGCGGCCAGTCCAGCTGCCCCGCCGCCGCCGACCTCGAACCCGTCGTCAGCGCCCTCGGCGACGTCGCCTCGATCGCGCGCGTCAACGTCACCGTCGCACAGCACGCCCGCACGGTCTCTCAGACGGTCTCTGGTGAGGCTGCGGCTCGTGCCCTGCTCGGATTACTCATGGCGACGTCGGGCTGTCCGATCGTCTCGCGCCTGCGCCCTCTCGCCGTGATGCATCTTCCCTTTGCGTCGGCGGCCGAGACGACATTTCGCTTCGCGGCTCTTCATTTGCTCGCGCAGTACTTCGAGGCGCTTGAGCGCGACACTCCACCGCGACTCGACCTCGCCAGTCTCCGCGCAGACATGGCCGGGCTCGAGGAGGTCAACCGTGCGTTCGCACGGCGCATGCGCGTCGCGTGTCGCAACGATGCGATCCCCAACGCGCTCAGCGCCCTGTTCTCCATGAGCATGATCATCGGTGAAGAGGCCGAGGACGGACTGTCGCTGCTGCGGCCCCTCTTTGAGCGCCCCGAGCCATCAGCACAGCGGGTTTGATCGTCACTCTGCTGAACTCACCCTACGACGAATGACCACGGGTAAGGTCGAGGCTGTCGCAACATCGACAGGTTCGTCCCCCAACAGAACGAGCGCGACGAACACACCAGAGTGTGTTCGTCGCGCTGCGCATTCTTCACCCGACAGCGACGCGATCAACGCTGAGTGTGCAGCGTGCGGAGCTCGCTCGTGGCGCGAGCGCCGAGCAGCATCGACAACGACAGCGAAACGCGACCCTGCTCGGTTCGCCCGGCGACGAGGCCGTAGCCATCGACGGCGAGGTCGTGCCAGTCGCCGTCGACGCGCTCGGCGACGATCGGGTGGTGGCGGAGTCGCAGCGCCTCACGCGCATGCGCGAACGCGGGGGCGCGCGCGCGGCGAGAATCGCCAAACAGCGCGGCACGCAAGAGATGAGGAGCTGCCCTAAGGCTCGCGACGGCTTGATCGATGAGGACATCCACCGGGGGCATCGCCAGGCGGGGATCAAGGCGTGCGCTCAACGCCTGGATCGCGGCAGCGTTGCCTCGTCCGTCGGCGAGAACGACCACGACGCCAACCTTCTCGTCGACGATGTGAATGACGTCATCATGGCGGGCGATGATGGCGCGACCGGGCACGAGCGACAGGTGACGCGGCGTGAGGCTCG